>Ga0208744_1000193_pt1 | contig 27555 bp, 30 predicted proteins | sample CryBogCBH24Aug09_FD_184620 | JGI IMG/M metagenome (GOLD analysis project Ga0208744, IMG submission 184620) | Freshwater microbial communities from Crystal Bog, Wisconsin, USA - CBH24Aug09 (SPAdes) (version 2) | ecosystem: Environmental > Aquatic > Freshwater > Lake | place: Crystal Bog...
TTTGCCGACGCACAAGGCTAGTCAGATCGAGGATTTGCTGCCGCACCTCTGGCAAGCTCCAAGCCTCGATACTTAAGCATTACCATTCCTGACTCCCATAGTCTAGGTGACTTCCCCGGACGCTTACGTACAAAAGGAGGAAATACTCTTTGTTTCAAGCAATGCGTGGGATGCTGTCGGTGCTAAGTGGTTTGGCTTTGATGTCTTCTGGGTTAACAGACTAGGGCATCCCTACGAGGAAATTGGTGAAAAACCGGATTTCGAAGGTACAGCACTAAGTCAGGTACTGGAGGTCGTGAAAGACTGAAAATTCGTAATTACCTTAAAAAGACCTCAACAACTTTGGTGCACAGAAAGCCTACTGCCGTTAGGAGTGTTCCACAGAAAACCGTCATTAACCAATTGAATTTTCGATCGATATAGCGATACAGTTCTTCTTTGCTTTCAGCGATTTCATGCCTGAGATCTGCTCTGACTTGAATGATCTCAGCCCGTAAATCAGCTTGCCCTTGCAGCATCTGCACCCGTAGATCTTGAACAGCCTGGGTAAGCAGTGCCATCGATCGATCGAGCCGTTCGATCAGTTTAGTGTTTTGCGATGTTTCTAATTCGAGCGACATTATGCGTTTTTCCATACCAAAATGCTAAACGTTATTCTGAAGCATTTCTATCCGTACAGATACGTTCGGCTCAGCGCATTAACTCAATTTTTTGTAAGAAATAGTAAGTAAAACAGTCGAAGGCCACTTCCCTAAGCCACTCACCGTCTGTCGACTAACAGAAATCGCAGCGAAGCTAAGCGAGTCCCGGCGGATAGCCGATCAGATCGTGTCAAGTAGCGGAGCTACCACTTCAATAGCCATTTCCCCAACACCCCACCCACGATAGCTGGCGTCATAATCCCAAGCAAATACCAGATACCTATAAACACCGGTGAGTACTCACCGCAGAACAGAGCATAAATACACGCAGCTAATCCACCAGCAAACAGCCCAGCCGTGAAACCAGCTAATCTTGGTCGTGTGGGAGCCATATGCTTGAGCGACCAGAACACCGCAGCAAACATTGGAACAGACAGCGATGCAATCCGCATTGAGCACACCTTCCACGAACTACCTTCAACCATCTCGCTTAATGAACTGGTGGAGGGCTGACTGAGTACCCATAACGCAACAACCCAAATAGCAATAACCGGCGAGGCAATCGGTAAAGCGTAATTGGCTGTCGCTTTGCCTGGCTTACCCGCCTTTAATGCAATGATCAATCCAACCAAAAGCAAAGATAGCGCAAAACCAAACTTCACCCAGAAAGCAACGCCCATCATCTTGTCGAGTAAATCAGGCTGAACCCCCAGGTGGAAGACCACGTAGGACAGGGAAAACAAGGCAGCGATACAAACCGAACCCATCAGTCTCAAACCGAAGGGTATTCCGCGCTTCTCTATGGGTTCGCGCGAAAGTAATTGGATAAGCGTGTCAGTGTTCATATTTGTACCCCAGCGTTGCTGCGAGCTTCTTGAGCCCGCGATGAACGCCAATTTTTATCGCAGATTCACTCATGCCAGTGAGTGCCGAAGCCTCTTTAACTGAATGGCCCTCGAGCTTCGTTAACTGAATGGCAAGCCGAGAGGATTCAGGCAGACTCTGCAGTAATTTATCCAAATCTCTTCGAGAATCCTGGGCAACTTCATCGCTCGTAGCAAAAACATCAGAATCTTCGTCAAGGCTGTCGTGTTGGGACGAATGCTTCTGCGATCTAACCAGATCAACGTACTTGTATTTAGCAATTGCATGTATCCATGCCGAAATCGGCAAACTCACGTCATAGGTATGCCGCTTAGCGTGGATAGCCAGCAACACCTCTTGCGTTAAGTCCTCAACAAGATCCGGATACATTTGCATACGCTTTCTAAAAAATCCTCGTAAATAAGGGGTCAAGTTAAGCAAAAACTTAGAATAGGCCTGCCCGTCACCGCCTGAAGCGCTGATAAACCAATCCCTCAATTGCATCTCAAACGCACTAAATTTTTCGTGATTTGAATTGTTCATTCACCACAGCGCAGTTCTGACTATTGTTACTTCGTCTGAAGAAGTCATTTGGTTACACCAATCTTTGATTTGTAACCAAAACCCGGAATTTACGAATATGAGTGTAACTGGACTGTGCAAAACTGCGGTCGCTTCGCGGCTTGATCAGCTTTGCAAAAGTTCTGGTGAGTTGTAACCAAAATAAAGATCAAGCCGAATAGACAAATAACAATGCAAAGGACTGCCATGAAAACTACCTCAAAATTTATCGCCATTGCAATGCTCTTGAGTGCGACAAGTTTGGCTCAAGCAGCAACAGAGACTGCCGTTTTTGCTGGTGGCTGTTTTTGGGGGGTTGACGCTGTGTTCAAACATGTGAAGGGTGTTGAGTCAGTGTCTTCCGGATATGCGGGCGGCAAGACTGACAACCCAAGCTACACAACCGTGAGTGGCGGTGTAACCGGGCATGCTGAAAGCGTTCTGGTCAAGTTTGATCCCGAGATTGTCTCTTACAAGACCTTGCTCGATGTATTTTTTAAAGTGGCTCACAATCCAACCGAGTTAAACCGTCAAGGGCCAGACACCGGCACGCAGTATCGCTCCGCGATTTTCTATCAAGGCGATGCGCAAAAGAAAATTGTTGATGAAGAGATAGCGGCATTGACCAAAGCGCACGTGTTTGCCAAGCCCATCGTGACCGAAGTGGCGCCATTGAGCAGGTTCTACCAAGCCGAGGCATACCATCAAAATTATCTCGCAAGCCACCTGTCTCAGCCCTACATTGTTTACAACGATTTACCCAAGATTGACGCTCTGCAAAAGCAGTTTCCGGCACTCTACGTCAAGTAAGCCAGCGAATCACGGCACCCTAACTGCTACTTTATCTCGAGGGAAATTCGGTCATGACTGCCGGCCTTCCTCGCGCTTGTTGACTATGTCAAAGGCGCTTCAGTCCTTCGCAGTTAAATCGGCACAAACACTGGCATTAGCCTGCCTTCGGTCGTGGGCCTGAACTTCACCGTAACCTTATCCCCTATTTTGATCGACGCTAAGTCGCAATCAACGATGTTGGTCGTGATCACAGGTCCTTCATCCAGCGTTACCCATGCCAATATGTAGGGAGGATCAGCACGTTCAATCAGGCTGAAGGAATAAACTGTGCCCAGTCCCGACGCTTCTGTCCAAGTCGTTTGATCGCTACCGCATAAAGGGCAGACTATCCTTGGATACCAGTGTGCCCGATTGCACTGAGTGCACCCTTTGACTAAAAATTTATTGTTTTCTGCGGCTTGCCAAAAAGGGGTCGTTTCGGGATAAGCCAGCGCGTACGGATCGTCTTGATGACTTTTTTGCATGCTTGTCTCGCTCATGATTACTCTCTTTCCAGGATGATTGTTGAATGAGCATGCCCGACACCCAAGACGTAACCTGGGCCTGTTGCGAGCGCGATGTCACAGTGCTTTACTTGCACCGCAGGATGAGCCTCACCACGTAACTGCCTGACTGCTTCAATCAATTTGGTCATGCCGCCCCGGTTCGCTGGGTGATTGTTGCAAAGGCCACCGCCATCTGTGTTGAAAGGTAGTTTGCCTTGACCAGAAATCAAGTTACCCTCTGCAACAAAGGGGCCGCCTTGACCTTTTTTGCAGAAGCCTAGGTCCTCGATTTGCATCAAAACCATAATAGTGAAGTTGTCATAGATCGAGGCGTATTTAATCCCCTCAATCCCGACCCCAGCTTCTGCAAAGGCTTGCTTTCCACTCACTGCTGCACCAGTCACCGTGGCGTTCAGATATCCGCCCTGGCTTGTATTGATTGTTTCGCCAGTGCCAATAATTTTGACGCGCGGTCTGTTCAAAGATTTCGCGATTTCAGCGGTGGTCACGATGATCGCACCACCTCCATCGGTGATCACACAACAATCAAGCCGATGCAGGGGGCTAGCAATCATTGGCGAGCTCAATACATCATCAACGGTTACTACTTTTCTCAGTGCTGCACGCTCGTTGTACTGTGCGTGAGTTGACGCCGCGACCTTGATCGCAGCCAGATGGGCTGAGGTCGTGCCGTATTCATGCATATGCCGATTGGCAAGCATGCCATAGACGCCAGTGATAGTTGAGCGGTAGGGCAAATCCCACGGTGTTTCAGGGCGTTCAGGCCCCAGCGCACGAGGGACTGTCCCAGTCGCCATCCCGCTACTTTTGGGCTTGCCCGCCAGTGTGATGAGTGCAACCGAGCATTTGCCCGCTGCGATTGCGTGAGCAGCGTGACGAACGTGAACCATATAAGAGCATCCACCAAGATCTGATCCATCCACCCACTTCAAATTCAGATTCAGATACTCAACCATTGACAGCGCTGTGGCGCCCGGTGCGTCCCCAGCGCAGAAATAGCCATCCACATCTTTGAGGCTCAAGCCCGCATCACGCAGAGCACCCAGAGCGCATTCAGCATGTAATTGCGTAACCGATTTGTCTGGTGCGTGACGGGTTGGATGCTCGAAGGCGCCGACAATATATGCTTTACCTTTTACTGTCATGTTCTTCCTTTATTTTTATTTATTGAAGTGATGTTCGGGCTGACCGTTCAATGGTCCGATCGTGCCTGCTTCGCACAAACGCGCGATATCCTCTCTGGTATACCCATGCTCTTGCAGCAACGAAAAGGTATCGCCGCCGGTTTTGGGAATTGATCCTGCGCTAGCGGGCGTTCTGCTTAAACGAGGTGAGGGTGCGGGATGAGTTAAACCATCGGTTGTGACGAAAGATTGACGCGCGATGTTGTGAGGATATGTTAATGCTTCATCAAAATCGAGCACGGGTGCGAAACAAGCGTCAGTCCCTTCCAGCAGCTCGCACCATTCATCGCGCGTTCTTGACGCAAATATTTTAGTCATCGCTTCTTTCATAATTGGCCACTGCTGCTTGTCCCACTGATCTTTAAAAGCGGGATTTTCAATTTTGCAAAGGGCTAACAAGCGTTCGTAAAACTGAGGCTCAATCGGACCGATCGACACGAATCGGCCGTCCGAACAAGCGTAACAGCCGTAAAAGGGTGCGCCACCATCGAGCGTATTCGCCTCGCGCTGGGTCGTCCATTTATGTTGAGCAACCATGCCAAAGTAAGCTGAGGCGAGCGTGGCAACCCCATCGCATACTGCGGCGTCGATTACCTGACCTTTGCCGCTACGACTAGCTTCAAGCAAAGCGCACACGATCCCATAGGCCAGCATCATTCCCCCGCCTCCCAAGTCTCCCACCAGATGAAGCGGTGGCGTTGGGGGTCGATCGGCGTATCCCATTGCATTCAAAGCACCGGTAATCGAGAGATAATTGACGTCGTGTCCCGCTGCCTGGGCGAGTGGCCCGGTCTGCCCCCAGCCGGTCATACGACCGTACACCAAGCGAGGGTTGTGTTGCAGGCATACATCTGGACCTAAACCCAGACGCTCCATGACACCCGGTCTGAAACCTTCAATCAGGGCATCGGCCGTCTTCAGTAAGCGCAGGATGATATCGATAGCACCGGGTTTTTTGACGTCGAGAGCAATGCTGCGCCGACCACGGTCTATCGTGGTGCCGCCACCGCCGAGAAATCCGGGATGCAAGCGATCCACCCTGATCACTTCGGCTCCCATATCGGCGAGCATCATGGCACAGAAAGGGCCTGGCCCTATTCCTGCCATCTCGAGCACCTTGAAACCTTGTAATGGCCCCTTCATGGAGTGTCCCCGTCTTATCGCTTTTTTATTAACGGTTCTTTGACCGCCTCGTTTGCTTTGTAATTTAACCTATCGAGCTTGCCGCCAGCGTAATCAGTGTTATCTCGGATTGAGCCCCGAAACGTTTAGGTGGTCCCCAATACCCCGTCCCGCGACTGGTATAAACCCACAGCCTACCCAGTCGGTTCAAGCCTGCGACAAAGGGTTGTTGTATCGGTACAAATAGATTCCACGGCCAGAATTGACCGCCATGAGTATGTCCCGAAAGTTGCAAATGAAAGCCCGCTCTTTCCGCAGCGGCGGCTGTTCGTGGCTGATGCGCCAGCAAGACACTGACGACACCTGCAGGGCTATCTGCAAGTGCTTGCTGGGGATCGCTGCGATGCTCAGGTATAAATTGATGCGCTGTGTAATCTGTCACGCCAGCTACGACCAGCTGCGCTCCATTATGGCTAATCACCACGTGCTCGTTGATCAAACACTTGATTCCGAGCCGATTGAATTCAGCAATCCATTCTTCTGCACCTGAGTAATATTCGTGGTTGCCCGTGACCAGGTAAGTGCCCTGTCGGGATTGAAGTTGCCCGAGGTGGGCCGTATGAGCACCAAGTCTTGTGACTGTGCCATCCACGATGTCCCCTGTGATCGCGATCATGTCAGGATTGAGCAAGTTGACGCGCTTAACGATGGCCTTGACATACGCTGATTGGATAGTCGATCCCACATGAATATCGCTGAGCTGTACGATGCTAAAGCCTTGAAGCGCTGGAGGCAGATTGTCTAACAGCACGCTGACCCGTTTTACGCCTGCAATTTTGCGAGCATTCACAAATCCAATCAAGCTGACCATGACGGTGAGGGCTACCACCATGACTGAAGATGAGCTTTGCCATGACGCATCGCTAACAAATAACAGGGCTAGATTGCGCAAAAGCGTCAGTACCAAGAGCGTTGAGAACAAACCCATCGCGATGTAGCCAATCAGACTGATGCGATCTGCGACGTTCTCGTCTGTTATGACAAAACGGGCGAAGAGACCCAGAGGGGTCAAAAAACAGGAACCGGCAAGCAGCGCTATCCCCAGGGGTAGGCTGAGAGTCGCCATCGGCATTGAAGGTAACAGTTGCCATCCTATGTATAGATGTAAAAGTGCCAATGCCGGGATCACGCGAGCGGCGAAAGACCGAAACCGGTCAGGTAAACGTTTGAAATCAAGGTACTGCATCATGAGAAAAATCCTGACTTGGTGCGCATTGGCAAACGAGCTGGCAGAGAAAAGACGTGCATGTCGTTAATAATACTGCGGCATTACGCACCGATTTAGTGCAATCAACGACCTTGCACTCTGCAATACCAGAGTTGGGGTCGTGGTGAATGGATATTGGCACACAACTTGCTCATTTCATCAATATGAACGATTCCACATTATCAGTCGCAGCGCCAAATCTGACCAAGCCGGTCGGATGCGTCATGCTGGTTGGTGCAGGTCCCGGTGACCCAGAGCTATTGACGCTAAAAGCCGTCAAGGCGATCCAGCAGGCTAACGTGATCCTGGTCGATGACTTGGTCAGCGATGATATCTTGAGGCACGCCTCACCCGATGCCAGAGTGATTTATGTGGGTAAAAGAGGCGGTTGCGCCTCCACGCCCCAGCGCCTGATTTTAAAAATGATGGTGCAGGAAGCCCGTCACGGCCAGACAGTCGTCAGACTGAAAGGCGGCGACCCTTTTATATTTGGTCGTGGTGGCGAGGAGTTTGCCTACCTTGAGGCGGCTGGCATCCCCGTCACAACAGTTAACGGCATTACAGCTGGGCTTGCCGCTGCAACTTCAATCAGCGCCTCGCTCACGCACCGTGACATGGCCCACGGCGTAATCTTTATGACGGGACATAGCAAGCCGGACGAGCAGAGCGTCGACTGGTCTCAGATCGCTGCAACTTGTCATCGCAGTAAATTGACGCTCGTAATTTATATGGGTGTATCCAATGTCGGATCGATCACGACAGGTTTGATGCAAGGCTTGCCCGCACATACCCCCGTCGCGGTGATACAAAACGCGAGCCTTCCAACCCAGCGTGAAGTGGGATGCGAGCTCAAAGATTTAGCTGACACGTTTTTGCGCGAGGGATTAGCGAGTCCCGCCATCATGATTATCGGCAATGTAACCGCTGGTTTGAAGGCACTCCGTCAACCCGAGTCAAATCGTCCAATCCGAGTCGCCTGAGACACTTAACAATCATCACGTATCTTTAACCCCAGGAGTTTCTGATGTCCTACTTACTACCGTCCGAATTCGTTGTAAAAATGGTTGACGCTGGCGAATCAAAAATCTACATGGCAATACGCGATTCCCTGATCCGCGCCTATATGGCCGGGGCTATTCTCGCGCTTGCTGCCGCCTTCGCTGTGTCGATTACCGTTCAAACAGGTTCTCCACTGGTTGGTGCCGTGTTGTTCCCGGTCGGTTTTTGCATGCTTTATCTGTTGGGTTTTGACTTATTGACTGGTGTGTTTGTTTTGACGCCACTGGCACTCTTGAATAAGCGCCCAGGTGTAACAGTTGGGGCTGTACTAAAAAACTGGGGGGTAGTCTTCATCGGTAATTTCCTGGGTGCACTCACCGTTGCTTTTCTAATATCTTTCATCTTTACCTTTGGCTTTACAACGGCGCCTAACGATATCGGTGTCAGACTTGGTGGTATCGGAGCTGCCAGAACGGTTGGCTATGCACAATATGGTTTGATGGGCTGGATAACGATTTTTATCCGCGGCATGTTGTGCAACTGGATGGTGTCGACAGGAGTAGTCGGTGCGATGATTTCTACATCGGTGAGCGGAAAGGTGATCGCGATGTGGATGCCTATTATGGTTTTCTTTTACATGACATTCGAGCACTCTGTCGTTAATATGTTTTTGTTCCCTGCAGGCTTGATGATGGGTGGTAAGTTCTCGATCGCCGATTACTTCCTGTGGAACGAAATCCCCACTGTGTTGGGCAACCTTGTGGGCGGCCTTTTGTTCACTGGTTTGACCCTGTACACCACACACGTCATGACAGGCGCAAAACGTTCTTTTAAATAATCTTTACAGGTTCGGCTCGCCGCAGGCGATTGAGCCTGCAGGCGAATCGAGCTAAGAGATGATCCAGACACTGAAGGTATCCGTCGGCCAGTATTCAAGCTCGGGTCGCAAGGAGATCAATCAGGATTTCTACGGCCTATGTGTGCCACAAGAGCCTCAGTTAAGCGCCAAAGGCATCGTCATCGTTCTTGCAGATGGCATCAGTTCAAGTGATGTCAGTCACGTCGCTAGCGAAGCCGCCGTGACGGGCTTTCTAGAAGACTATTACTCTACGTCTGAGACCTGGTCCGTCAAGACCTCTGCAGAGCGCGTGCTAGGCGCGATCAATTCGTGGCTGTTCGCACAAACGCAACAGGGTGCGCATCGTTATGAAAAGGATCGCGGCTACGTTTGCACATTGAGCGCCGTGATCTTTAAATCAACTACCGCACATGTATTTCACGTGGGCGACACTCGTGTGTATCGTGCCAGTGGCGATCAACTTGAACAACTTACCGACGATCATCGTGTCTGGATATCTTCTGAGCAAAGCTATCTCGCTCGCGCACTGGGTATCGATAGCCGTTTGAGTATCGACTACTGCTCAGTACCACTCAGTTGCGGTGATATCTTCATCTTGGCCACTGACGGGGTTTACGAATACGTTGACGCTAAAACAATCTCAACTCAGATAGAAGTGGCGTCTAAAGATCTTGTTTGCGATTGGGATGCTGTTGCGCAATCGCTGGTTGAAATGGCCTACGAACGGGGCAGCACTGACAACTTGACGTTGCAAATTATTCGGATCGACGAGTTGCCCGCACCCGAATCGAATGAAATGTTTCGGCAAATTGGCACGTTACCCTTCGCCCCTACCCCCGATGCGCGTACCAGTTTTGATGGTTACGCCATCAAGCGCGAGCTCAGGATTAGTAGTCGCAGTCATATTTATCTGGCTGTTGATGAAAAGACCAATGAGCAGGTCGTTCTGAAATTGCCCTCGGTGGGCATGCGCGACGACCCCGCTTACCTTGAACGATTCTTGATGGAGGAATGGATCGCCCGTCGAATCAACAATGCGCATGTGCTCAAACCGTGTGCATTAAATCGTAAGCGAAGTTATATCTATGTCGCCACGGAATATATCGACGGACAAAGCCTGACTCAGTGGATGGTTGATCATCCTGATCCTGACCTCACGAGTGTTCGTAATATCGTCGATCAGATTGCTAAAGGCCTGCGTGCGTTTCACCGGTTAGAAATGCTGCATCAGGATATCAAACCCGATAACATCATGATCGATAAAAGCGGTACCGTAAAAATCATTGATTTTGGCGCAACCCAGGTTGCAGGTATTGCGGAGGTCGATACGCCGATTGAGCAACTCACACTGCTAGGCTCGGCTCAATATGCAGCACCAGAATATTTTTTAGGGGCGACAGGCTCGTCACGCTCTGACCTGTTCTCTCTTGGCGTCATCGTGTATCAAATGTTGTCAGGCAAGCTCCCGTACGGCGTTGAGGTAGCTAAATCGACCACTAAAAAGGCGCAGAAGAAGCTTCGATATCGTTCATTGCTGCTGCACTCAACCAAAATTCCTGTCTGGGTAGACGAAGCTGTTCGCAAGGCACTGCAAGTCGACCCGCTCGATCGCTACCAGGAGATTTCAGAGTTTGTTCAAGACTTGCATCACCCTAATCCGTCTTTTCAAACGCAACGCACGCAGCCCCTTATTGATCGCGACCCAGTTGCATTTTGGAAGTCTGTTTCTTTAATCCTGTTCTTAGCCGTTATTATCTTGGTCGGCCTCAGAGCCTTCAAATAACAATAGGGCATAGAAAATGACGACAGACTGGACGTGGGTTTGGATACCAGCCACCATCATAGCGGCAGCTTTTCAGGTTGGTCGTAATGCGATTCAGCGAAGTTTGACCGAGCAACTTGGCACCATTGGCGCCACGCAAGTTCGCTTTTTGTATGGTTTCCCCTTTGCTGTGCTTTTCGCAGCCTCAGCGTTGTGGGCTACCGGCTCAGAGGTGCCATCAATGGGATGGTCTTTTGCGGGTTTTATCGTCGCGGGCGCAGTGTCGCAGATTGCCGCGACGGCGCTGATGCTGGGTGCGATGCGAAAACGGGCTTTTGTTGTAGTCACAGCCTGGACCAAAACTGAACCGATTCAGGTGGCTCTCTTTGGCCTCGTCGTTCTGGGTGATCACTTGACCTGGATGGCAATGCTTGCGATCGCCGTCGCGACAGTGGGCGTCGTTCTCATGGCACGCAAATCAAACAAGACAGCTGACGATTCGAAAGACGGGTGGCAGCCTGTAGCAATGGGTTTGTTGGCGGGTGGGGCGTTTGCGGTAGCAGCGGTTGCTTTTCGTGGGGCGATCCTGGCTTTGGGTGATGGGCACTTTCTGGCTCACGCGTCTTGGTCGCTGGCCTGTGGCCTCGGGGTGCAAACGCTTCTGCTCGCTGGTTGGATGAGTTTGTTCGACCCGGCAGGATGGCAGCGTTGTTTGAAGGCTTGGCGTATCTCGATTTGGGGTGGTTTGCTTGGTGCATCAGCCTCACAAGGCTGGTTTCTCGGCTTTGCCTTGACGGCAGCGGCCAACGTCAGAACACTTGGGCTCGTCGAAGTGCTATTTGCACAGATTTTTACGTGGCGAGTGTTTCTGACTAAAAGTAGCCGCAACGAAACGATAGGGATGATCTTAGTGGTGATCGGAGTAGCACTATTGTTGCGCTAACCGACCACCTCAACCGGCTTGACCGCTGGCGGTCATTATCTGCCCAAATTGTTTACTGCAATAACTGCAACCGCTTCGCTGCTGTTTCGGCAGCAGGGGTTCCTTTGTACTCTTTGACGATTTTCTGGAAAGTAGCCTTGGCAGCCGCGCGATTGTTCAACTCAATCTGGCAACCCGCAATCACCAGTAAGGCATCGGGGACACGGGGCAGGTTCGGGTATTTCTGGACCGTGGTCGTTAATTGATCGATCGCCCCTTTATAGTCTTTCATGCCGTAACGGCTGCTACCCAGATAAAAGTTCGCTGACGGTGCCAAGGCACTTTCTGGGAACAAAGCCAGAAATGCTGCAAGCGATTCTGCTGAATCCTTGTACTGAGCTTTACGAAATAGATCGATGGCACCATCGTAAGCCGATTGTTCAGCTGGATCTTGTACGCCAGCCCCCTGGCTATTGGCGGTGGGCTCAGTTGCCGGGCCAGTAGATCCTGAAGGGCGACCCATTTGCTCAATCTGGGCACGCAGGCTGATGACTTCTTGTTGCAGTGCTTCAACTTGGTCTGCCAGCTGTAGGCGGGCCCGTTGGTTAGCATCAGTCATTGTCTGAATTTGTTGACGTAACTCGAGAATGGCTTTGCGAGCGTCGTCGTCGGCAAACGCATGTGCGACGAGAGGTAGGCACACTGCACCGAGTACGAAAGCGGTCGCGCTAAATGAGCGAGCAACTTGTGTAAAAGATCGCATGAAACATCCTTATGAAAAGCAGTAGGGCGGCATCAAGCCGCCCTATTTTGACATATCTACAGTCGAACCAGAGGATTAACGCTTGTAAGCGAAATCGGCACGACGGTTTTCAGCGAAGTCGGCATCTGTATTGCCCAGTGCCTTAGGTTTCTCTTTACCTAAGCTGATCGTTTCAACCTGTGAATCAGGTACGCCAAGCAAAGTCAGCATACGACGTACGGCATCGGCGCGACGCTGGCCGAGTGCCAAGTTGTATTCTGCGCCGCCACGAGCGTCGGTGTTACCTTCAATGACAACACGTTGCGCTGGCTTGGACACGAGGTATTTGCCGTGCATCTCAACGACACCGCGATACTGCTCGGTCACGCTATAGTCGTTGAACTCGAAGTAGACCGACTTGCGTTGAGCCAGCGGGCTATTTGGGTTAAACGGATCCATGATGCCGTTGGCATCAGCTGAATTTGCACCGTTGGCGTCCTTGTTCAGGTCAACAGAGCTACAAGCAGCCAAACTGGCGGCCAAAGCGACGATAGTGAGACTTTTAGCGATACGCGACATTACTTTTCCTTTCTTAGGAGATTTAAATACTTAATGCAAAAACGGACCCCAGGTAGGCTCACGTATTTCACCATTCAAAACTGAGAGTGTTTGGCGAACCCTACCATCACTTGAAACACCTGCCAGTACACTGCGACCCCCTTGAACCGCGGCGTACAGGACTTGCATCCCATTTGGCGCAAAACTTGGTGACTGATCGTCAGAGCCTTCTGTTAGAAGGGTTTCAGAGCCAGTAGACAAGTTTAGTGATGCAATTCGATACGCGCCGTCACGTCTTGTTACAGTGAGTAGGGTTTTCCCATCTGGAGAAACTCTTGGAGATATATTATACCCACCGTTAAAAGACACCCGTTTCGGCTCTCCGCCGTCCAGGCCAACTTGATAGACCTGTGGGCTACCGCTACGATCACTAGTAAAGAACAATGAACGGCCATCGGGGCTAAAGAATGGTTCGGTATCGATCAACGGCGATCGAGTAATCCTGCGTAAACCACCGCCATCATTCGCATTCAAAACATACACCTGCGATAAACCATCACGCGTCAATGCTACTGCAAGCGTATTACCGTCTGGTGACCAAGCTGGAGCAGAATTGTTACCTTTGTAATTGGCAACTGGGACCCGTTTGCTGGTTGAGAGCGTATGAACATACACGACAGGCTTGCCGGATTCGAAGCTCACGTAAGCCAGACGTGAACCATCGGGCGACCAAGCCGGGGAAATGACAGGCTCCCTGGATCTGAGCGCCACTTGAGGGTTTTGGCCGTCAGCGTCTGCAATCTGCAGCTCATAGGTACTGCCCTGTTTTAATACATAAGCGATGCGGGTCGCAAAAACACCGGGTATACCAGTGATTTTTTCATAGATACGATCCGCGATCTGGTGAGCAATGCGACGCAGTTCTCTCTCTGTCCCCGAGAAGGCTATCCCATCCAGGTTACTTTTTTTGACTGTATCACCCAAGCGATATTTGACGTCATAACGGCCATCTGCGAGCCGACCGACTGACCCATAAGCAATGTAATCAGCACCTTTAGAGCGCCACTCGTCAGCCGCGATTGTCGATTCAACGCTCAGCCCAGCCCCAGTAGCGTCAATGAGACGAAACTGGCCTGAGCGAGTTAAGTCTGCACGGATTACGTCGGCAATCAGGGCGCCAGCGGGGTCACCGTTGAACTCGGCGACAGCAATCGGGTATTGACGCGCACCGACGCCTGAAATGTCCACCTTGAGCTGCGCGTCACTGCGCGAAGGTGAAATCATTGCTATCAGAACGAGCAACACCGCCGCCAAGCTGGCGGGCAATCGTTGCCAAAAGCCGGTACCAGACTCTGACGCAGTAAGGTGTTGGGCACACTTCATGGATAACAATCTCCTGTTAATCGTACATTTGGTACTTCAAGTCCAGGTACTGCAAGATCAGGCCGGTTGGACGTTTCGGCAGGGGAGAGCATCTCGCTATCCCGATCTCGACCGCATCGTCAAAGCGGCTGTTGCCTGAGGACGACACCAATTTGATCGTCCCGACAGTATTGTCTGATTTTACCTGTACTCGGAAAACTGCTGTTGGGTTTGCACTACCTGACTGCGGTGGTGTCGGATAATTTACGCCAGGTTTGACGCAGGCAAGGATCGCGGCTGCGTAACCGTTGCTATTACCACCGCCCGCCTGATTTTTATCTGCGGTACCGTTCGCCGCACCGGGATCGCCAAGGATGTCGCTACGCATTGCATCTTTCAACGCTTTATCGGCCGCAGCTTTTCTGGCGGCCTCGGCTTTGGCTTTTTTGTCAGCCTCTTCTTTAGCCTTTTTTTCAGCTTCCGCTTTTTTATCGGCAGCTTCCTTTAGTTTTTTCTCTTCAGCTGCTTTTTTCTCAGCATCTTCTTTCGCTTTTTTCTCTTGTTCTTTCTTCTCTTTCTCTTTGCGTTCTTGCTCTATCTTGTCACGCTCTTTCTTTTCGGCCAGCTCGCGCTCGTGCTTCAGACGCAACTCTTCCTTGCGAGCTTCTTCCTTGGCTTTCTTCTCTGCCAATTCACGTGCTATTTTTTCTTGCTCGAGCTTGCGCTTGCGCTCTTCTTCGATCGCGATCTGTGGATCTACCTCTTGCTTGGGTGCTATCTCGGGCGGTGCAGGAGGCGGCGGTGGAGGAGGTGGTGGCGCAGGCGGAGTTACTTCAGGCTCAGGCTCGGGTTTTGGATCCGGCTTGGGTTCTGGCGATGGTTCGACTTTGGGTATGGGCGGTGGCGTGCCGTTATTGCCCAGCATGATCAGCTCGACCTGCAAAGGCCCCGCTTTTTCCGTCTTCCAGTTCAGTTCAAGAACCAGTACCAACACTAAAAGACTGTGCATCCCGATGGCAAACCACAGCGATTTCCAGTCTCGCTGGCGTCGCCTGAGTCGTCTTGGCGCGCGGCGGGTAGGAGCTGCGCGTTCAGGCATAAGTTTGTTTTCTGGCTTCAGCATTCAAAGTTACTGGTCGACACGGCGTTAGCGCTTTGACGATTTGGATGTTTTGCTATCAGACTTACCTTTTTGATCGACGAGCAGTCCAAGCTTGGTAATGCCATTTGACCGCAGATCATCCATGACTTTCATGACCGTGTCATACGGTACTTTGCCGTCCGCTGCGATAACGACCGCTTGGTCAGGCTTCAATTGGTTCAGCAACGTTTGTGCCAGCGCGTTGCGTTCGACAGATTGGCTTACTGCACCAGGCTCACGTTTACGCCACTTGATAGCGCCTTTTTCATCTATCTCGATTTCAATTGGCGTTGTCGGTATGTTGGACGCTTGTCCCACTGACGGAAGTTCGATAACGCCTGGTGTGATGAGCGGTGCTGTAACCATAAAAATAACGAGCAGCACCAGCATGACATCAATGTAGGGGACAACGTTGATCTCATTTTTGAGTTTGCGCCCGCCTCGGCCGTAGTTTGATCGTACGGATGACATCAGCGAACCTGCCGCTGAAGAACATTGAGGAATTCATCGACAAAGGTCTCGAACCGAATCGATAACCGGTCGATATCGTGTGTAAAGCGGTTGTAAGCAACAACAGCGGGGATCGCCGCGAACAAACCGATTGCGGTAGCAATCAATGCTTCAGCAATCCCTGGTGCTACCGACGCGAGGGTCGCCTGTTGAACATTAGCTAACCCAACGAAGGCATGCATAATGCCCCAGACGGTACCGAGCAATCCGATGTAAGGACTAACCGAGCCAGCAGACGCAAGAAAGTTCAGGTGTGAATCCAGATCATCCATCTCACGCTGATAGGCAGCCCGCATGGCACGCCGAGCCCCGTCAAGCGTCACGCTCGTGTCGGCCGTTGGGCTGGTCCGGCGAACTTTCTGAAACTCAATGGTGCCGGCTTCAAAGATTCTCGCTAAAGCCCCTTGAGCGCCTTCCGCATTGGATACCGATTTTGCGAGCCGGACCAAGTCATCGCTGCTCCAGAAATCGTTTTCAAAGCGCTTAGTCTGTTTGAGCGAGGTCTGAATAGCCGACCGTTTTGAGAAAATGAATGTCCATGACAAAACAGAGATCACCACTAACAGCAACATGATGAGCTGTACAGGGATGCTCGCATTGGTAACGAGGGTGATCATTGACATGTCGGAGGTTGGTTGCATGGATTAGTCCTGAGTAATTGCCTGAAGTTTCTTGCTGACAAGCGACGGCAGAGCCGCAGGTCGCATATTAACGGTATCTACGCAGCATATTTGGATAGCACTTTGGACAAGCAGTTCCGTCTGGCGAAAAATTTTCTGATCAAAATTAATCGAAGCTCGACCTAGTCGCGTGATTCTGCTGTCTACACACAGTAAGTCATCTAAACGTGCTGGTTTTTGGTACTTAACATCCAGTTCAGTCACCATGAAGCATCTTTTAAGGTCACGGGCCATATCGAACTGATCCACCCCGAGTGCTCTCAGCCATTCCGTGCGACCACGCTCCATGAACTTGAGGTAATTTGCGTAAAAAACGACTCCCCCAGCATCCGTGTCTTCGTAATAGACGCGGATATCGATTGCGTGAGAATGAGAGGTGCTGATCGCTGGGTTCATCAATTCGTTGCTGGCGTCGATTTGACGGCTCAATATTCTCTGAGTACATCAATGATTTGATCGATGCAGTTTTGCACAGTAATTTTAGTGGCATCCTGGTTTTTGCGAGACAGCAATTCGATGATGCCTTCAGCCAGGCCTCGATCCCCGACTGTTACCCGCAACGGAACCCCAATGAGCTCCCATTCCGCGAACATAATGCCTGGGCGAAGGTCTCGGTCATCCAGAATCACGTCAACGCCGCGCTCTTTGAGCTGTGAGTAGATCGCTTCAGACTGCTCTCGGACTGCTTCGCTCTTACCCCAGCCCAATCCGCAGACCACTACTTCGAAGGGTGCAATCGCTTTGGTCCAAATGATGCCCTTGTCGTCGTGATTTTGCTCGATCGCTGCGCCCACAATGCGGGTGACACCGATTCCGTAACAACCCATTTCCATGAGTGCTGGACGACCGCTTTCGTCGAGAAAGGTCGCTTTTAGTGCCTCAGAGTACTTGGTTCCGAGATAAAACACATGGCCGACCTCAATGCCTCGTTGTATGGCGAGATTACCCTCGCCTGATGGTGCGGGGTCGCCTTCAACCACGTTTCGAATATCGGTAACAAGCGCTGGTTCAGGCAGATCACGGCCCCAGTTCACCCCCTGAATATGAAAATCTTCTCGGTTAGCGCCGCAAATAAAGTCGCTCATATTGGCTACTGTCAGATCGGCAATCACTTTTACTGGTTTGATGGTTTTTACTGGCCCTAGATACCCGGGCTTGCAGCCAAAGTGTTCGATGATCTCTTCGTCTGTTGCCATTCGGAAACCATCTTTCAGGCCAGGGATTTTGCCGACTTTGATCTCGTTCATCTCGTGGTCGCCACGAAGCAGTAACAACCAGACAACCACAGGCTTGTCCTTTTGCTCGGTTGACAGAACAATCGACTTGATGGTTGATGACAGGGGGGCCTTTAGCAGGTCAGCCACCGCGGAGCACTTTGAGGCCCCAGGTGTCGCAACTTCTTCCATCGCTTGGCTGGGCTCGGCCCGTTGCGAAAGCAAGCAAGGTGCGGCAGCCAGTTCAATATTCGCCGCAAAGTCTGTCGCTGGATCATAGACAATCAAGTCTTCGCCAATATCTGCGATCACTTGAAACTCATGGCTTTGTGATCCACCGATCGAGCCCGTGTCGGCGGATACTGCTCTGAATTTCAAGCCTAGGCGATTGAAAATCTTCATGTAGGCATCGAACATCACCTGATAGCTTTTCTGCGCACCAGCAACATCGCGATCAAACGAGTACGCATCTTTCATGGTGAATTCGCGACCGCGCATCACACCAAAACGGGGGCGTCTTTCATCGCGAAATTTAGTTTGGATGTGATAAAAATTAACTGGTAATTGACGCCAGCTTTGTATTTCATTGCGTGCGATATCGGTGATGACCTCTTCGGAAGTAGGCTGCAAAACGAAGTCGCGCCCGTGCCTGTCTTTTATGCGCAGCAGTTCGGGTCCGTATTGCTCCCAGCGACCAGATTCCATCCATAGCTCTGCCGGTTGCACGACAGGCATCAATAATTCCAGAGCGCCGGCTGCGTCCATTTCTTGTCTGATGATGTTTTCGATTTTTCGAATGACTCGCAGCCCAAGCGGCATGTAGTTATAGATCCCGCCGGCAAGCTTGCGAATCATGCCCGAGCGCATCATCAGTCTGTGACTGGCGATTTCCGCGTCATTTGGGGCTTCTTTGAGGGTGGTGATGTGAAAGGCGGATGCGCGCATGTGTTGGCTAGTCAGAAGAGTGTGCGAAAAATGGAAATGCAAAAAGTCGATGGATACGTATAATCAGGTGCAATTGTATTGAATTCGCAGGGACTGGCCATGCTTGATCGCGAAGGCTACCGTCCAAATGTGGGCATTATCCTCGTCAACCAAAAAAACGAGGTCTTCTGGGGTAAGCGAATAAGGGAACATGCCTGGCAGTTCCCGCAGGGTGGCATCAAATACGGCGAGAGCCCGGTGCAGGCTATGTTTCGCGAGCTTCACGAAGAAGTCGGGTTGATGCCGGATCATGTTCGTATCTTGGGCCGTACGAGAGATTGGTTGCGTTACGACGTGCCGGATGTTTACATCCGGCGCGAGTCTCGAGGCCATTACAAAGGACAAAAACAGATCTGGTTTTTGTTGCGCATGCTTGGGCGCGATAATGATGTTTGTCTCAGAGCCACAGACTCACCTGAGTTTGACGCCTGGCGGTGGTGCGAATATTGGGTTCCCCTTGATTCTGTGATTGAGTTCAAACGAGAGGTTTACTCACTTGCGCTCAATGAGTTATCAGGTCTGATTTTTAAAAGAACCGACGAAGATCGACGGTTAGTCGACGCTTCGCCAGCTACGGGGGAATGACCTCACTAACGCGCAGTCGCTGAATACCTGAGCGAACTGCGCTACTGTGCGGATACGATTTATTTCAAGCGCTTGATCAGGCTTGAAGTATCCCAACGAGAACCGCCCATCTTCTGTACATCAGCATAGAACTGATCCACCAGAGCGGTAACAGGGACTCTGGCACCATTGCGGCGTGACTCATCCATGACCAGACTCAGATCTTTACGCATCCAGTCAACGGCAAACCCAAAGTCGAACTTATCGTCAACCATGGTGTGTCCGCGGTTTTCCATTTGCCAGCTTTGTGCAGCGCCTTTGCTAATCACATCCAGGACCAGCTTCATATCTAAACCTGCAGCTTGACCGAAAGCGACACCTTCAGACAGGGCTTGCACCAGTCCAGCAATACAGATCTGGTTAACCATTTTTGCCAATTGGCCAGCACCACTTTCACCAACCAGAGTCACAGCCCGTGCAAAAACAGCCATGACATCTTTGACCGCCGCGAAATCAGCCGCGTCACCACCGCACATGACTGTTAGCATTCCGTTCACTGCGCCGGCTTGGCCACCCGATACTGGGGCGTCAATAAACTTCAGGCCTTTGCTTTTTGCGAGCGCGTTGAGTTCACGGGCAACCAGCGCTGAGGCAGTTGTGTGATCGATAAACGTTGCGCCGGCAGCCATGCCCGCAAATGCACCGTCGTCGCCCAGCACGATACTGCGCAGATCATCATCGTTGCCGACGCAAGCGAGGACGATTTGCGCGCCGGTAGCCGCTTCGCGCGGGGTCGCCGCTGAGCGACCACCAAACTCAGTAACCCAAGACTGCGCTTTTTGCGCACTCCGGTTGTAAACCGTCACATCATGACCGGCCTTGGCCAGATGGCCTGCCATCGGCAAACCCATCACACCGAGACCGATAAACGCCACCTTGACAGGCGTAGTTGCCTCGTAACTTCTAGCATTGATGCTGCTGGCCATAACTTAATCCTCTACGAAGGTTTCTTCGCGCTTTTTGCGAATCGAAGGAGACGCCACAATAAGCACCAAGATCAGTGCTGCGCCCAATAACGAGGCTGACAAAGGACGTTCAAGGAAGGTCATATAACTGCCACGCGACAGCAACAGGGCACGACGGAAATTTTCTTCCATCATCGGGCCTAGTACCAGTCCCAGCAGCAGTGGCGCGCCTTCGCACTTGAGCTTGCTCCAGATATAGCCCACGATACCGAAGCACGCGGTGGTGAAGATATCAAAGGAGTTGTAGTTCAGCGAATAAACACCAATGGTACAAAACACCAAAATTGCGGGGAACAAAATGCGGTAAGGCACTTTGAGCAATTTCACCCAGATACCGATCAGTGGAAGATTCAACACCACCAGCATCAAATTACCTATCCACATGGACGCGATCAGACCCCAGAATAAATCAGGGTGACTTGCCATCACTTGAGGTCCTGGCTGGATGTTGTGAATCGTCATTGCGCCAACCATCAGCGCCATCACTGCGTTACCTGGGATGCCCAATGTCAAGAGCGGGATAAACGATGTCTGCGCACCTGCGTTGTTTGCAGCTTCGGGGCCAGCAACACCAGCGGGGTGGCCTTTACCGAAACGCTCGGGGTGTTTGGATATCTTCTTCTCAAGCGTGTACGACGCAAAAGACGATAACACCGCGCCACCACCGGGCAGGATACCTAACAGTGAGCCGAGTGCCGTACCACGGACAGCTGCAGGCCAGGCTTCTTTGAACTCTTGTTTGTTCGGATAGAGTGAGCCCACAGCCACCGCAACGTCACCTTGCTCGCCGCTGTCTTCGAGATTGCTCATGATCTCGGCGAAACCGAATACACCCATTGCTACGATCGCAAAGTCGATGCCGTCTTGCAGTTCAGGGACGCCGAAATCAAAGCGAGCAACGCCAGAATTCACATCCGTGCCAACCATACCCAAGAGTAGGCCAAGCAAGATCATACAAATGGCTTTGATCAATGAGCCAGACGCCAACACCACCGCGCCGACCAGACCCAGGACCATTAGCGAAAAGTACTCGGCTGGTCCAAATTTAAAGGCAACTTCTGCCAAGGGAGCGGCAAACGCAGCCAGAAGTAGAGTCGCGACGCTACCGGCAAAAAATGAAGCCAGAGCAGCGATCGCCAAAGCGGCCCCCGCTCGACCATTTTTCGCCATCGCATGGCCATCGAGGGTGGTCACCACTGAGGATGTCTCACCCGGCAAGTTCACCAGAATCGCAGTGGTCGAGCCGCCATATTGCGCGCCGTAATAAATACCGGCCAACATGATCAGACCGGCAATCGGAGGCAACACGTAGGTGATAGGCAGCAGCATTGCGATCGTCGGCACAGGACCCAGGCCAGGAAGAACGCCAACTAGTGTGCCGAGCAAACAGCCCAGAAACGCATAAAACAGATTTTCAGGCGTGAACGCAACGCCAAACCCGATGTAAAGGTTGTGTAGTAATTCCATTTGTATAGACCCCTTAATTCAGACCAAGGAAAGCGGGCCAAATGGGAAATATCAACCCAAGACCTTTTACAAAAGACAGCCAGCAGAGAACGACTAGAAACACCGCGTTAATTAGGGATACCTTCCAGCTATGTTCGTGGCTAGCTAAGCTGCTGATGATGACGAGCAAAAACAGCGAGATAATCAAACCAAGCGGTTTCAGACAAAAGCCGAAAATGACGACAGCGCCGATGATAATGGCAAGGATTTTGAAGCTGAAGCTGGCGACTTCGGTTTTTTCTGCTTTAGGACGTAACGCGGTGAGCAAAATGACACCGCCCAAAATGGCCATCAGAATACCGAGCCAAAACGGGAAGTAACCAGGCCCCATCCGTGCAGCGGTTCCCATCGAGTATGAGGTTGCCTTGAGAGAAAACCCCACCCCCAAAGTAACGAACATGACACCGGACCAGAAGTCCTGTTTATTTCTTAGCTGCATGGCTTGAAGCTCCTCGACTGCGCTGCTAACGTTTAAATAAAAAGTAAATTTTCAAAACAAAATTGATATTTGCCTAAGACTGGTGAGCAAATAATTATTGTCAGTTCAGCATGGTAATGGACGAACAAGCTTGTGTAACCTTAGATTTGTGTTTAGGTGGTTGGGGTTTTCCCTAGAGTTGCGTTTAAAATCAAGGTCTCGCACGATGGATTAAACCCCTTGATGCGTTTTTCTTTTACGATATGGCTATGTTAGAAGACCTTGATCACCTCACGACCCGTATTTCCCTGCTTGCCAAACATGCTCAGAAGCTCGATGCTGAGCGCTTGTTTCTGCAGGCCCGATTAGCCAAGATTGAGAAAGAAAGAGATGACTTGGCTGTCAGATTAGATGGTCAGAGTGAACAAACCGAAGCGCTAACCGCAAAAGTATCTGCGTACCAAACCGAAATGGAGGGTTTACGCGCTCAATCACAAGAGAAACAGGCTGCGCTGCAGGGTTCGCTTGATCTTGTTAAGCAAGAGAACTCAGCGACACAGGCGCAGCTCAATATGCGTACTCAAGAGGTCTCTAAATTGCGACAGGCAACCGAATCAGCCAGGGACCGTATTGATTCGGTACTTGAGCGACTGCCAGGCGTGCTGCTTGAGGATATTGAATAATGGAACGCGTTGATATTTCTATACTGGGTAGAGACTATTCGTTAGCCTGCGAGCCAGAAGAGAAAGCAGATTTGGTCGCCGCAACTGATCACGTTGCGCAATTGGCCGGCCGTATTCAAGGCTCGGGCAAAATTTCGGGTAATGAACGAATCGCCGTCATGGCAGCTATTCAACTAGCCAGTGAATTGTTATCCATGAAGGTTGCTGATGGGTCGACCGCCGGCTCTGGTGGAATGGCAGTCGGTGAATTTAAGCGTAAAATAGACTACATGAACGGATTGATTGACGGTGCTTTGCAAGAACAATAGCAAGAGCGTCTACGTTTTGTCCCTGCTGTGTCCGCGAATAGACCATATATTCTCTTACCCATGCTTATGGCATACCGCGTTGCCGAATGCCCTGATGGGTGTGCACATCTCTAGTCAGATGAGCTCAAAGTCAGGTCAGAGGTAACCACCTTGAACCAACGGTTCGAGATGCCGGTCTGGACGGCACGAGCGGGGCATTTATTGAAAGAGCCTGATTTCAATTGAAGTCGGGCTCTTTTTTCATGGTAACGGTCGGGTGCTTGCATTGTGCCGTGAAATTATGCCGATTTGAGCGCGCGGCGCCCGCAAAGGACATACATGATGATCCCAGCAGCAATCATCGGTAAGGACAGCAATTGCCCCATCGTAGAACCGGCCACTAGAAATCCCAGAAAATCGTCAGGCTCGCGTGCAAACTCTTCAATGAATCTCAGGCTACCGTAACCGATCAGGAAGACTGCACTGGTTTGCCCCACCGGGCGGGGCTTATTTGAAAACCACCAGAGCAATACGAAGAGGCAAATACCTTCAAGACAGAGGTTATACAGCTGTGAAGGGTGACGAGGCAGCCCGTCACCACTCCCGGGAAAAATCATTGCCCAAGGCACATCGGTCTTGCGGCCCCAAAGTTCACCATTGATAAAGTTGCCAAGCCTCCCAGCCGCCAGTGCTAGGGGGCACAGAGGTGCAACGAAGTCGCTCACTTCCATCCAGCTGTATTTCCGTAGCCGGGCGATTAGTAAAATGACGGTAATGACACCAAGCAGCCCACCATGAAATGACATCCCACCTTGCCACAGAAAGAAGATTTCTTGGGGATGGCTAAAGTAGTACATGGGTTTGTAAAACAAGACATAACCCAGACGTCCGCCCAAGACCACTCCAAGGACTGCATAAAAAATTAGGTCCTCGAGGTCTTTTTGAGTGAGTCGAGTTTTACCCATTTTGATTCGCCAGTTTCCTAAAACCCAGACAGTGGCAAACCCAGTTAGGTACATTAAACCGTACCAGTGGACAGAGAGTGGGCCGAGCCTTATCGCAACCGGATCAATATGGGGAAATGCAAGCATCAGATGCCCTCATCTAAAAGATGTCCGATAATAACCGTCTGTACCAATTTAAACTGTAGGGTCAGTGTAATCTGTGCGATTGTCTGCACCCTATGTTGGCAGTTCATTTATGGATAATTAATTATGGCAAATAACGAACGTTCTAAACACGTCACCGAAGGTGTGACACGCGCACCGAATCGCTCGATGTATTACGGTATGGGATACAAAGAGAGCGATTTTGCCAATCCCATGATTGGCGTAGCCAATGGTTTTTCAACTATCACGCCGTGCAATAGCGGTTTGCAGCCTTTGGCAGATGCCGCGATTAAGGCTATTCGCGAAGCCAACGCTAATCCGCAGGTGTTTGGCACTCCCACTATCTCGGACGGCATGTCGATGGGTACCGAGGGAATGAAATATTCGCTTGTCTCCCGTGAGGTGATTGCCGATTGTGTTGAGACCTGTGTTCAAGGTCAATGGATGGATGGCGTCGTCGTCATCGGCGGTTGCGATAAAAATATGCCAGGTGGCATGCTTGCCCTTGCGCGGATGAACGTGCCTGGCATTTATGTGTATGGCGGCACCATCAAGCCGGGCTCTTATAAGGGCAAAGACTTGAACATTGTGTCCGTGTTCGAGGCTGTTGGCGAGTACACCATGGGTCGCATGAGTACCGAGGATTTCAAGGGGATCGAGCAAAATGCCATCCCCGGCACTGGCTCATGTGGTGGCATGTATTCTGCCAATACGATGAGCTCTGCGTTTGAAGCCATGGGTATGGCGATGCCTTACTCAAGCACCATTGCTAATGAAGACGGCGAAGCCATCGAAAACGCTGCTGCGGCCGCGCGAACAGTAGTTGAGGCCGTTCGTAAAAACCTTCGTCCGCGTGACATCATCACCCGCAAGTCGATCGAAAACGCGGTCGCTGTCATTATGGCAACGGGTGGCTCGACAAATGCAGTGCTGCATTTTTTAGCCATAGCTCACGCAGCAGAGGTGCCATGGACAATCGACGATTTCGAGACCGTTCGTAAGCGTGTGCCCGTTCTGTGTGACCTGAAGCCGTCTGGCAAACATCTGATTGTTGATTTTCATCGGGTAGGCGGTATCCCTCAAGTGATGAAGATGTTATTGAACGCCGGTTTGCTTCATGGTGATTGCATCACAATTACCGGTAAGACCATTGCTGAAAACCTCAAAGATGTTCCTGATCAACCACCTGCCGGACAAAGCATTATTCATCGAATGGACAGCCCGATGTATGCAGAAGGTCATCTGGCAATCTTGAAAGGTAATTTGTCGCCGGAAGGTTGTGTCGCCAAGATTACTGGGTTGAAAAACCCAGTGATGACAGGGCCAGCGCGCGTCTTTGACTCAGAAGATGATGCAATGAAAGCGATCATGGACCGCAAAATTACTCACGGTGACGTGGTTGTCATTCGCTACGAGGGCCCACAGGGTGGTCCGGGCATGCGCGAAATGCTTGCACCTACCGCGGCGCTTATTGGCCAAGGTCTGGGCGAATCGGTTGGGTTAATCACTGATGGTCGTTTTTCTGGCGGCACCTGGGGCATGGTCGTCGGGCATGTTTCACCAGAGGCGTTTGTCGGCGGCCTGATCGGGTTGATCGAAGAGGGTGACTCAGTGACGATTGATTCGAAGCAACTGTTGCTCCAGCTTAATGTTGCTGAAACAGAAATTGAACGCCGCCGCGCCGCCTGGAAACCACGCAAACCTCGTTACACACGAGGCGTATTGGCTAAGTTTGGGGCACTTGCGAGTACTGCAAGCCGCGGGGCAGTGACCGATGCATTTGATCGTTAAATATTGCGGGAGAGGCGGTGTATTGGCCGCCTCGATCGTACTAACTGTGCTGATTGGCCTGGGTTGGGTGAGTCTCGTTCAGGCCCAAGATCAAATAAAAAAGGCACCACCGACTGATACATTGAGTAGCGGATCTGTCCAAGAGGGAGCGGCTTTGGCCAAAAGCAAAAACTGCTTGGGCTGCCATCAGATAGACGCTAAGCGTGTTGGACCTGGCTTTGTCGCCGTTGCTAAACGATATTCATCAATTGACGCTCCACTTGATTACTTGTCCGGGTCTTTGCAGCGAGGTGGTGCCGGGCGCTGGGGAGCAGTACCCATGCCTGCACAACCTCAAATCAATGATGCTGATGCGCGGCTTCTCGCTGCCTGGATTTTGTCGCTATCTAACCAGTAATTAATTAAAACTTTCAAGAGGTTAAATATGAGTTCAGATGCCCAGTCCGTTGATGTTGCAGTTTTTGGCGGTGGTTGCTTTTGGTGTACGGAGGCCGTTTTTGCAGCCCTTGAGGGCGTGCAGTCGGTTAAGTCTGGCTATTGCGGAGGCACCGTAGACAACCCGACCTATGAACAGGTTTGTACAAAAACGACCGGGCACATAGAGGTTATCCAGATTAAGTATGACTCAAGTGTCATTACTTACGGTGCCTTACTAGAAGTTTTCTTTGCGACCCATAACCCGACCACCCCCGGCCAGCAAGGCAACGATATCGGACCGCAATACCAGTCCGCGGTTTTTGTTGAAAACGAAGAGAAGCGCCATTTAGCTCAAGCTGCAATCGATGCTGTCGACGCCTCAGGCAAATATGCCGCTAAGGTTTGCACTGAGATTCGCGCCGCCGCTACTTTCTGGCCAGCTGAAGCAATGCATGACAATTATTTTGCTCTGCACCCGAAACAGGGTTATTGCGAGTTCGTGATTGCGCCCAAAGTGGCCAAATTTAAGCAGCAATTTGCGGCGAAACTGAAACAGAGCTGAATAATTCACGGATCTGTCATCAAATATACATATTTTTAACGATATTTTCGCGTTTGATTTGACAGGACAAAATAATCCGTTCATAATCTCGTTTCTGTGCTGTTGAAACACAAGCAGATTGCAACGAAAGTCAAATTGTGAAGTCGGCTGATAAAGCCATTTTGCCAGACGATCAAAGCAAGTTAAGCGAAGATTAAAGAAGTATGTTAAAATTCTCTTAACAAATCAGCGCACTAAGTGCGGTGTTTTAGCGGTAAATAAGTACCGATTACCTTGTTCTTTAAAAACTAGACAACCGATAAGTGTGGGCGCTTGGAATGAGTGCGCAGGCGAGTGATCTGTAACAGGATTGCGAGCTGCTTAACGAAATCAAGTGCTCACAAAGAAGTTTGGAAGTAAATCTGTTTAGGTTCGTCAAGGGCCTGAATGGATAAACAACCTCACTTCCTTTGAGCAGCGACGT
>Ga0208744_1000207_pt1 | contig 26304 bp, 40 predicted proteins | sample CryBogCBH24Aug09_FD_184620 | JGI IMG/M metagenome (GOLD analysis project Ga0208744, IMG submission 184620) | Freshwater microbial communities from Crystal Bog, Wisconsin, USA - CBH24Aug09 (SPAdes) (version 2) | ecosystem: Environmental > Aquatic > Freshwater > Lake | place: Crystal Bog...
TTTACTGGGATTTATGGCACCCATGCCCCGTGAAGACAACATCACTTACTTCCCGTGGAAGTGCTTGAGGATATGCTCGCGGTGATGCAAGTGCGTATCCACATGACCACCGTGCGAGTGGTGGATATGGTGCGGCGTCATGTGATGGGTGTGGTGCTTCGGCTCATGATGCTTCGGGTGATGCTCATGAGTCGCATGCTCGTGCGAGCCGTGCGGACCGTGATGACCCTTGGAATGATGAGGCTTGAGATGACCGTGATGTTCGTGATGACCGTGCTTCGACATTTCAATCTCCTAATTAACGATGAGAACCTTTCGTTTTGCCCTTCGATTCGCAGCCGCCGCCACGAATAGAACCGCCAGCGGCGTACTTGTGGGCTTTGATCTTACCGCCGCGCTTGATGCCTAGACCGAATTCGTCATTCCACATACCCGAAGCCGCTTCGGCGTGCGGGAGTGACTTATTGGTCGCTTTACCGAGGTTACGCGCCAACTGCCCACGTTTCTTGAGGGCCTTTAGAGCAGTAAGCCCTTCTTTTCCAATGAAGCCTTCACCGGCTTCCGCGCCCAAGGCTTCCGGCCCTGCGACAGCGGCACCAAGGGTGCCCAGTCGCCCAAGCGTGCCTTCCATCCGGGCTTGCTGACTATATTCCTCGGGATTTACAGACGGTCGCATACTGAACGGATCTGTACTGCTGCGCCCATAGACGTCAGGGGCCGTGCCACTGATGTCCATACCCGGACCTGTCGTGCGCGACGGTGGGGGCATCGGAGCCGCCGAGGGTGCGGCAGCGGGAGCCGCCGAGGGTGCGGCAGCGGAAGGCGCAGAAGGCTGCGCACCCGCCAACTGAGTGGTGTACCGCTTACCACGCCACGGAAACGTCGGTTTACCCGCGGCACGGGCCAACTTAAACGCGGTGCTAAACGACATCGCGTCATCGATATTGGGCATATGACCACCCATGTCGATCGGACCCACGTCGATACCGCCGCCGTCGTCGTAATGACGCTTCATTTTGTGGTGAAACTTCCCGCCTTTAGCTCGGCGGGTAGGCTTCGCGTGCTTTTTGCTCGCCTTCGCTTTCATCTCACACTACCTTGCAGCGGGTATGTCCCTTGTGGGCCGCGCCATCAGCACGGCGAGACGGGTGGGAACCGACGTGACCGCCGGAGGCCATCTTCACCTGCTTACCGCGAGTATGACCCTTTTCGGCGATGCCGTCTTCATGCTTGTGCTCGCCCTTGACGTGACCGCCCTTGGCGTAGTGGTGATGATGGTGATGGCTAATATGCCCACCCTTCTTGGCACCCATCGTCGGCCCGCCCATCGGCGGCATACCTGCGCCCGGAGCCGGGGCACCGCCGCCCATCGCCGGACCCATCAGGGCCGCGATCGCCGCCGGATCAGCCTTCGGAGGCTTCGGGACATGCGGCTTACGCGCCGGAGCGCCCATGCCGCCACGCGCCATGTGCTTCTCGTGCTTCTTGACGTGACCGCCCTTCTTCATGGCAAAGCCCTTACGGGGCATCTCGTCCTTCGGCGTCGCCGCCTTGGTGACCTTACGGCCCTTACCGAGACCCTTGCCCATACCGAAACCCTTGAGTTTGGTATCGCCTTCTTCGCCTTTCTTACTGTGCGGTGGCTTGCGACCACCTTTGGTCTCAGCCATCGCGAAACCCTTCTTCGGGGTTTCGATCTTGCCGCCCTTCTTGTAGCCCATAGCCTTATGCTCCGCTTTTTCGTGTTCTAGGATTTCCTTCGGCGCGTGACCACGCTTCAGGGCCTTCATTTCTTCCTTAGCAATCGACTTCGTTTCCTTAGCCTTGCCATGGAGTTCGTTTGCGTGTTTCACTTTGCCACCTTTCCTATATTCTTCGTTGTCAGATCTTGGTGGAGGCGTATGCCCCGTCACTTTACGGTAGAGCATACTGATTCCACGCGCTGGCAATGCGCCAACCGTACCGACGGTAAAACCTAAAGCGTCTCCGATACCCGGACCAAGCGCCTTCTTAGTTTTGTCGTACAAATAACTTCCCGCTTGCGAAGCGCTATCGAACCCGTAGGCATCAGCGTAATCATCTGACGGAATGTCTTTTGTCGTCTTAGGCGCACTGGGGTTCCCATGCCTCCACCATTCCTTGTCGGCTTTGCTGGAGGCTTGTCCACCTTCATCAAATTTTTTACGTTTCATCTTATCTGCCTCATGGAAATGTTTACCCACTTTCTGTGGGATGCCAACCTTTTTGGCAAAGCCGGGATTGTGCGCCACGGCCTCCATGAGGTTGTGTTGTTTCTTACTTACGCTCGGCACTGCCCATTCCTTTAAGCGTCTGGGCCAGTCGCGCACGTTGGCCCAACTTACCTGAAGCGCCAGCGGCTTTAGCCAATTTCTTTGCAGGAATCTTTTCACCCTTTGGAACGTGTAATTGTTCATGCAACGCTCCGGGGTGCTTGATTGCCTTCTGAATCCATTTCTTACTCGCCATTTCTATCCCCCTCCTGTTTCCTTCTCAGGCTGCGGAACTGCATCGTGTCTATCCAGTCACGATTGCTCATGGGTCTACCCGTCAACTGCTTGACCGTCTCCGACTCCCAGATCCGGAGCAGGTACCACACGAGGCCTACGAGGGTCGTTACCGTCGGCAGTACCTGTAACCACGCACCGCCCACTACCGCAGCGAAAGCGAGATCTAGGCTGTGCTTGATGGTGTCGTTGTGGTCGCTCACGGATTATCCCCAAGGCGGTGGCAGGGTCACGACAGGCGGGTTGGCCTGTAGGGCGATGTTAGACGCGAGGTACGCTTGCACGTCCGCTGTGGACGGGTCAGGGATCCAACTCAGTACCTGTGCCTGAGTCAGATTCGGGTACGCCGTGAAGTCGCCCGGATTGGGAGGCCCCACCGCGTCGGTGCCCGACTGCTGCGCGTAGTACGTCCCGTCCGTCGCCAAGACCTGCCAGTTCACGGCAGTGACAACATCCGTCAGGCCGTCTTGCGACGGCACGGTGACCAAGGACGTAACGCTCGTCGTGTAGGTAACGCTCATTCTGCCGCCTTAGCCGCTTCTTTCGCGGCGTCCTGAATCTTCTTGGACAGAACCACCGCCGCTTCCGCCGAACCCAGACCCGTGGCCTTGAGGCCAAGGTCGATGAAGTTGAGGAGAGCCTGTGCTTCTTCAGTCGAGAGTTCCAGAGTCATTTCAATCCCCCGTTTTAACCAATTCGCCAGTTAGTGCCGTCAGAGTACAATGGAGCGAGATTTGCACCGCCGCCCGCGCTGATAATAGTACCGATATTCGCGCCCGTGTACGCCGTACCGGAATCCGTAATCCACACCTGCGCCCCCGCACCCGCCGTGGCTGCTGCGGGAATAGTCGCGTATGTGGTCGCCACGATTCGCATAGCGCCGCCTGCAGGAATTTGAATAACTCCGCTATCGACTACTCGAAGCAACGTCGCGCTGTACGCGTCGTTCAATATTTCCATATTGCCGTTACTGACGCGGATCGTCTTAGACGGCGTAGTTGCGCCATTACCGGTCAGTTTTAAATTTACGCCATTGGTATTGTTGAGATCGTTAAGCGACAAAAGTTGCGTAGTACCTGCGCCAGTGTAGGACCCCGCAATTACAGCACCTATACCAGTCGTCGAGTTTGTCCCCGTAATAGCTAACGCTGTGCCGCTTGTCGGAGCGTTGATCGTAACGTTACCGGAACTGCCGATATACATGGACGTAAGCCACGTAATCGCGTTGCCGGAAGTGCCCGAAGCCGCGACATCAAACTGGTGGAAGTTCGCACCAAGGTTCTGCGAGTAACGCATTGCCGCGTTGGTCGTGCGGTAAATCCAGTTCGTGCCGTTGTAGTAGGCGTTGTTTACGTGGCCCGTACCGCCACCGTTCCAGTCGTACGTAGACCCGTAAGTCAAATACTGGATAGCCGAGTAACCTGTAGACCACGCATTGTAAGACGCAACAGTACCCAAGGCGATGTGCGGCGCACCACCGGCAGAGATAGGGTTAAGCGCAGGATAGTTGGCAACTGCGGTAGCAGTCAGAGTGGCACCGCTTGATGGTGCAGCGATGGTGACGTTACCCGCAAACGCAAAGGTAGCGATCAATCTTGAGCCGTTAGAGATAAGTGTGTTGCCGTTGAAAGATCCAATGGCAAGGTTGTTGGCTTCCGTACGAATTGCGGAGTCGCCAGACGCGGTACCAGTCAAATACCCACTTGCAATAGCGGACATTGCTATAGATAAACTTCCACCCGTTGTAGCGTTCGTAAATGACGCCAAAAGGTTAGACGTCGCGTTAGGGCTTTGAACTTGGAGTGCGGCAGACGTACTTGATTGGTTAACAACCAAAGCAGTACCACTCGTCGGCGCGGCAATCGTCACTGTACCCGACGAACCAACCGTCAGCGCAGCGACGGAACTCGGCGTCATGATCTGCGTGGTCATGCCCGTAGCGGGGACTATCTTTATGTCGCCGGTATAGTCGGAAAAAATCTGCGCCGTGGCAGAGACGCCCGCGTTCCATCCCGTCAGTGAGATAGTCGCGTTGCTGCTACCGCCACCGTTGCTCAACGTGAGTATCGGACCTGCGGTAACGTTGCCCGTCGATGAGTTGACCGCGAAGTTAACGCCCGAAGGCGAAAGCAATGAGACCGCCGTGAGGCTGTAGTTCGCCGTGCCGCGAGCGATGGGGATCAGGTCCGTCGTTACCGCCGGTACGCCTGATGCAAGAGCCGAGATTTTAGTGTCAGCCATTGTTCTATCCTAATAAGATGTCGCCGGAGTTGTTCTCCAGCAGAATTCGGTTGCCGTTCTCAAGCAAGATGTACTGCGCGTAGGTCAGGGCTTGAAGTTGCGTGTTAGTCAGCGCGTAGTTGAAGTATTGAATGGACTGAATGTGGCCGTTGAGATAATTTGCGCCAAATCCAGAACCCAACACGATTGACGTAACGGTTTGCAAGTTGCCAGCCACGGTTCCTATGCCGCCCAAATTTCCATTGAGCATTACCGTTCGACCGCTTGCGGAATACGTCAAACCACCTTTAGCCGTTGTGTTGATTGCGTAACTGCCAGTTGTTGCAGCGCCAGTTGTGCCGTCAAAAGTTTTGATGTCGCCAATGCTGCTATACATGATTGCAGCACCGCTACTAAGTGCGCTTCCGATAATGCTAGTTGTCTGCGTAATAGAAGCCGCATCAAACACAGCAACAAACGAACCGGCTGTTGCGTTAAACCACGGAAAACTAGTGATCTGCGCCACATCCGCATTCCTCGTCACCGTCGCCGCTGTGGTTGGGATGTAGGAGGTGGGGAAGGCTCCTACCTCGCATTGAGCGCCCCAAACATAAATTGCCGCCGCACCCGATCCTGTAAAAAGACGTTGCACTCCGTCTGGTGACGACCCTATGTAAAATGAGCCGTTGGCTACGGTGCTTGTAGTCAACGTAAAAATTACGCGGAACCATCCGTTGCCGACGTTGACGGCACTAGACGCCATATTTGTAAACGTGCCGCCCAAAGTTGTTGGAGCCGTGACAACAGCGCCCGTAGTCAGGTTGAACGATGTCCACGCATCGTTTGCGCTTGTGGTGTCGTTATACTGAATGTAGGCGTAACTTCTACCCGATGCTTTGATATAGCAAGTCAAAGCAATTGCTGTAGACGCAGAAACAGTTGTCGCCCCGTACACCGCGTGTTGCGCGCTAACCGATGTATCTTCCGAAATCAACGATGCAGTTGTTGTGCCGTCTGGTGCTGTACTTGAATTTACAGCGGTTGTTGCGCCGGTTTGTACCCAACCGTTTGTGCCGCCAACTGCGGTTGACCAAAGAACCGTGTTCGTCCGCGCTTCCTCAATCAGCAGCCCCTTGGGGGCGCAGACGGTTTGCGGAGTTGAAGTGGTGGCGAGGTAGGGCAACTGAGCCGATGACACGCTAACTTGTGCGCCCCAAACACCCACGCTTTGTGCCGACGTTGAAACGCCGTAGACGTTCATGTACATCACAAAATGCGGGTTCGGACTGGAAGCATTTGTTGTGGTAGGCCATGAGGCCAAATACCATCCATTCCCAACGGGCGTAAGCGTTCCGGTGGAAATAGTCCCCGCCAACAAATTGACAGTAACAGGGGATATTCCAACAGCGCCAATGTTTTCAAAATAAACAAGTCCGTTGCCCACTAATTGCTGAAGGTATACAGACATCACATACGCAGTTCCTACGGGAACAGAAACGGGTGTTCCTTGCGATATGTAAGAATTTTGTCCAACAGTATTCGTAATTGTTGACGCGGTGTACGTTCCATCCGGCGCTTGCAGCGTATTTGGATAAACCGTTGTATAGTTTTTAAACCACGCTGCATTGTTAAATTGTTGCGAATACGACAACCAATTCTGCTGCAACACGTTGCCCGGATCGTAGTCGAACCGAGGGCCGTAGACAGCAGCGGTGGTCGTGGGCGTGTAGGTGGTAGCGGTGGGGGATTGCTCTAACTGAGCGCCCCAGATGTACAGCGATGAACCCAACGGGATTTGACCACCGCCGCCAATCAAGAACCAAAGCGGCGCTGTGGGCGTTCCAAGCGTTCCGGTCAGCACAACGCGCTGCCAGATGTTTGACGTAGTAAACGGCGTGGCAAGCGCATTGGTAGCGCCGCTGTTTTGGGACAACGCCAGATTCGCCGTGATTGGCGTACCTGTTGACATCACCCAAACAGATAACGTGTACGTCGTATTGTTTGACGCCGTTATGGGTTGATACAAATAAGCGTTGCTGCTTGACGAGGTAAATATGTAAGCCAATGTGCCGTCAGGAGCAACGACGTTAGTCGTTACCGCCGCAACGCCGCCAGACGCAACCCACGGACTGGTGGAAAACGAATTACTTTGCAGCAACAAATTCGACGGCGCATACGCCACCAACCCCTGCGAGTTGTACTGGGTTGCAACCGTACCACGGGAGAACGTGACACCTTGAGGCAGTACGCCCTGCGTGAAGTTGTAGTTCAGCGCAGGGCCACCGCTCGTGATGCCATGAGGCAAACCAAGGCCGAAGCCGAAGGTCATGTTAGTAGATCCCGATCAAGCCTGAAGCAGTCGTACTGGTCGCCCAGACCTTCGTCACCTGCACAGGCAGGATAGACCCGCTGTTCAAGTTCGTGAAGGTCGCGGTATCCCCGTTCGACGTAGTGACTTGGATGTTGCCACCCGTGCCTACATAAACCACGCACGAGTGACCATTCGGCAACGGAATGTTAGCCGTGTCACTCGGCGTGATGGCGTACGCACCGCCGGGATACTGCGGGAACGTAGGACTCGGATGAGTTTGGTTACCCATGTCAGTGTCCTATTAGTACGTGACGACCGGCGGGTTCGCAATCGGGCTAGTCGGCGTCTGCGGGTAGTACGTGCCATCCGGGTTACGGAGGACGTAGTTGACTGACAGGATCGCAGAGCCAGCGACTGCCGTACCAGAACCCGTATACGTGAACGTAACACCGAGCATCGTGTCCGTCGGACCCGTGTTGGTGAGGTACTGCATACCGGCAATGTTGGTTATCGAAGTACCCGACACATACGCGAACGAGGTACCCGAACCGACTTGGTTACGCTGCGCGGAGTTATACGCCGTAATAGCCGAACTGGAGCCGTGCGTTACGATGTTGAGGCCGCTGCTCAGACTGACCGAATTTGCCGTGAACGTGTACGCCGTCGCCGTCGAAGTAATCGACGCAGACAACACAAGCGTCGTGGCATTGGTGATGGACGAGACCGTGATCGTACCAGTAATACCCGCGCCCGTGACCACCATGCCGGGGTAGATACCTGCGGTGGACGTGAAGGCTTGCGTAGCGCTAGTCGTAGCCGCCGTACACGTCGTGGTGACAGTCGAAACGCCCGTACTGATAGTCGTGCCGGTGCCGCCATACGCGTTAATGTTCATCGTAATACCCGTTGGGATAGTCGAGAAGTTAAACGGAATGACGACATCCAAATAGATGCTGCTGATGAACGACCCCGACGGAATGACAATAGGCTGCGCCGTGCCACCGTTGGTCGTCAGATACGGATAGAACACCGCAGACGAGTTGTTCGCAGACGTGTTCATCTGCGTGAACGAGATCGGCGCAAACTGCGAGCCGTCACCGGCACCGAGATTGCGGTAACCGTTAGTCGGGTACGAGCCAAGATACGTCGGTGACGGTGTGTTCGTCAGTACGATTGCCGGATTATTGTTCTTGATCGTGCCCAACAGTTGTGGGCCTAAATGAGTCTGTAATCCCATGATAATTCTCCTGCCCCTTGCAGGGGGCCATGTATCGTCGTCTTACGATCTCTGCAACGTCCGCTAGGCCGGTTCGTAAGACTCAATGTTCCTAGAGAAAGGGGGCCGTGAGGCCCCCTTCGTCATCAGGCCACGCCGAACACGCCGAGCGGATCCGACCAACCGAACGAGTAACGTTCGCGGCTCTTGTACCGCACGTTGCCCGTATCGAAGTCACCGTCCATGCTGTTCTGAAGCGCAACACGCTCGAACATCTTCAGGCCGTTCGGAACGTCCGTGAGAATGTAGTAGCCGTGGGTGTCGGTCAAGAAGTGGTTCACCTTGAACCCTTCGCTGATCGTGCCCATCGACTTCAGAGCGTTGATGTCGTTGTCCGACGTGCCAACACGGAGTTCCGTGTCGAGCAGACGCTTCGCAACGAACATCTGGTTCGGCGGCACCACCAACTTGCGCGGCTTCGCGGCGATCAACAGACCGCGCTCGTCCGTCCAACCAGCGATCTGAATCGTCGCCGCTTCAAGCGACGTTTCGTTCAGGTCAGGGCTGGTCGAGAAGGTGTTGCTGTTCGTACCGCCCGAGATCAACGGGTGAGCCGTCGAGAACAGGGGAACGCCGTCGCCGCCGTTGTACTGACCACCGGCATTGAAGCCGTTGTTGATGATCGAAGCGGCCTTGTACTGCTTGGTGTACGCCATGGCACGAGCGAGTGCCTTGGTGTAACGCTTCGACAGCGAGTCGTACAAGTTGTCTTCAATCGCTTCTTCCGTGATGGAGAAGCCGAGAGCGATGGTCTCGTGGTTGTAACGAGCGGTCCACGCTTCCTGCGCATTGTCATACGCAATCGCCTGACCTTCGTTCTTAACCGGAGCAGCGTTGAAGCCCGAGAGTTTCGTCTCTTCTTCAAACGAACGCTCAGAGGTCTCGACCTCAAAGAGTTCCTTATGCTCTTCGCCATACGAAGCATACTCAAGACCGAACAAAGCGTTCAGACCCGGAAGCAGTTCCTTAAGGAGTTGTGCGCGTGAAATTGCCATTTGTCATTACTCCTTAGACGCCGGTCGCGTTGAGATAGCCGTGGTAACCGAAGTTCCAGCCGACAATCACTTCCGGATAGCCAGTAAAGGTGAAGTTGGTCGCAGTACTCTGCGCCGTTGTCACCGCCGTGTTAATAGTCACAGACGTAGTCGAAACAGCCGTCACGTAGGTGTTGGAACCGACCGTGATGCCGGGGCCGTTGACTGCCATTCCCGGCTGAATCGCCGAGTTGGAGGCCGACAGGGTGATGGTCGTGCTGCTCGACGTCGCCGCCGCCGTCACGTTCACCGCCGTATCCGGAACCACCTGCACGATGCGGAACGCAGCCGACGCGGTGATCGGGGTCGAGACCGTCGCCGAAGCCGACACAGCCACACCCGCCAACGAGTCGCCCGTCGTGGTCAGACCGGTGTTACCCGCTGCCGCGCCGATGTAGTACGCGTTGGAACCGACGAACGCCGGATTAACGTACTGAATGGTCTGGCTACCGCCGGTACCGGCGGGGTTAACAACAACTGCCGTGCGGAACAACGCGTTCGGATCATCCACCACGTAACCAATCGCGTCCGGAGCAGTCGTGGAGGCTTGCCAGTACTGATAGCGATTCTTGCCGTAAATCGGACCGCCCGTCGTGCTGTATTCGCAGCCGACGAACACGCCGATGGTACCTGCAACCGCCGACGCAGCGTTGTAGGTAAGACCCGAAGCGATGAGGTTGCCAATATTGGCACCAGTACCGATCTGCACAACGTCGCCGTTGAACAGGCTCGTGCCGTAACCGTTGACAATCGGGAACATACGGGTGGAACCCGCAAATACACGACCGCCTTGCAGGTTCACCGGCTTTAGCCCGTATGGGGCTGAGATAGTCGGATAAGCCATTGAAGACTCCTAAAAGTTATTTGCCACGCCCAAAAGAGACCTGAGACTTTCTCTCGGTGAACATATCCATGTTCGACCGACGGTCCTTTTGAGACAACATATTGTTATCGACGGCCTCCAACTGACGTTGCGCCAAGTCCTGAAAGTGCTGCCTACGGGACTCAACCAATTCAGTGGGGGCTTTGCAGAGCAGCAGTCCACCAATCTCCACACCATCCGGATACCGGCTGTTGGGGTTGTTGTCTCGCTGGTGCATGATCTCCGGAACTTCAGCAGCCTTCACAGGCTCCCAACCTTCACGGAACATCTTAGATACGTTGGTCGGATCGTTCTGCCCCATCACGCTCATACGGATGTACTTAAAAGCCCAGCCGGGAACGGGATTGGGTTCAGGTAGGATCGACGCAGGACGCCAAGTCATCGGACGCTTGGACGCTTCACGATCTTCTAAGGTACGAGTCAGACGATTTTCAGCCATTGTTATTCTCCAGTTTCAAGACTTCACGGGCGTAATGCTCCGGACTAATCCCTAATCGTTTAGCAATTGCAGCCTGAGAGGCCGTGATTCGGATTTGTCGGGGTGCAGAGGACCGTGTAGCAGGAGCCACAACAGTGCTGGTCTTGCGGACGGGCTTTTCAGGCTCTTCCGTGGGTTGCAATTCCTCGAAGTACTCGGGGAATCGTTTTTTCATCGTCTCATCGACTCGGCGGTAGTAATCGTCGCTGCTCGAATTTACACCCGACCGGACCAGTTTTTCGTGCAAACCCAAAGCGAGGGCAGTCATCTCCTCGTCTGCCCCAAACCATGGGTTCTGCTTCTGCCATGCAAGGGCTTTTGGGTCCACCTGCGGCTGCTGAACGGTCTGAGGCTGAGCCTGTGGTTGCTGTTGTACACCGTGTTCCGGTTCTTGTAAAGAGGGCCGAAACTGTTGAAACTCTTTAAGTTTCGCCTTGGCGTCCATGAGCGCTTCCTGCGCTTCTGCGATCGCCCCGGAGTCCTGCGCATCCACCGCCGCCTTGAGTCGTTCACGGGCGCGTTCCACTTCCGTGGTAGCCGCCTTGGTCGTCTCTGAGGCGAAAATCTTCTCACCTGCGCTAAGTCGTTGTCTTAGCAGCTTATTTTCTTCGTATGCTTGCTGAGCAAAGCGAAGAGCCTCCTCACGTTCCCGAGCGGCGGCTTCTTTAGCCCGACGCTCATCGTGGTAGACCTTCTTCATCTGCTTGATACGGGTCTGAACCTTTTCGGAGTATTCCTCAAGGTCATCCTTCTCAATTTCCTCGACCACTTCCTTGGGCATCGGAGCCTTATTACGGTCCTCTACCGGAGTGTCGTCTTCGATGTCTACCTTGAAGTCTTCAGCTTCAAGCTCTTGGTTTTGCTCTGCCATTATCCTGCCCTCCCAATGCCGCGTGGATCTTCCACAGTGCCGTCAACGGAATCGTCGTTGATGATCCGCCATTCGGTACCGTGAATCTTGATGCGAGTACCGCTGTAGGCGCGGACGACCACGAAGTCCCCCACCTTGCACCACGGCCCCGATGGAAACCGAGTCGGATCTTTGTAAGCATCCGGCCCGACCTTTGCGACGAACAAGACGATGGTCGTCTGCTCTTCGACTTTGACGGACTCCGAGGACTTGATGATCCCCGTGCCGCCGAACTCTTCCTCTACCTTGGGCACCATGCACAGCAACTTGAACCCGACAGGATCGGGTAGCTGCTTTGCCTTGCGCTCGGCTTCGGACAATGTCTTATCGACATTGATGTCACTCATCGTCTAACTCCTCGTCGTTTGCGACCTTTTGGGCCGTGTTTTTAATCAACTCAACTGCGTAGTCGAACCCCTGAATAAGACCGAGTGACCGGTAGTATTCCTGTTCAAATGACACGCCCTTTAAGACGTGTCCTACAATTCGTTCGCGCTCTTTCTGGAATTTCTTGATGAGAAACTCCGCAGCGGTATCTGCACTCATTCACTACCCCCGTCTTCACTTGGTTGATCGTCCGTTTGCTGTGCGTCGTTCTGCATTTGAGCGACGTCCAGTTTGTGCTGAGCCTTCTTGTGCGCCGTATCCACACCCGTCTTGACGACGTCGTGTAGATGCTTTGATGTATTGAGATCGTGCGTGTCTGCGCGGTGCGCAGCGTCCACGAGGTGCTTCGACTGCTCCAGTTGGTGCTTGTCCACAGCCTGTGCCGTACTGGTCATGTGAGCGATCTTGCGGTGCTGAATGTCCGCGCCGATCTTCACGCCTTCCAACTGCACCATCGTCTGGAGTTCCATCTCCTTTAACTTCAACTCGTCGGCCCGAGCCGCCGCATCCATCATGTCCTTCTTGATCTTGCGCTGCTGTTCTTCCTGCGCGATCTGAGCCGCTGCCTGTGCTTGCTGCGCCTTGATCTGCACTTCCTGCATCGCCACCTGAACCTGCTGCTGCTTGATCTGCAACTCTTGCTGCTGCATCTGGATGAGCGGATCCTGCTGCTGTTGCTGAGCCTGTTGCTGTTGCGCCGCTTGCTGATTCTGAGCTTGCAGCTTCTGGGCCGCTTGCGCCAACAGAGACGACAACTCGGACTCCGCTTGCGGCGGCAAGTACCCCAAGTCATCATCGCCCTCGCCACTGCCCGCCAGTGCGGCCTCCGGCGGCGGCGGAAGTGGTACGCCCAACTGCTTCTCAATCTCCTGCCGATACTTCATGGCGACGTGCTCCATGACGTGCGCGGCACCCGCTGCCATGATCCCCTGCGCTTTCGGATTCTGACCGATGACCTGCATGATCATCGGATCCTGCATCGCCGCCATGTGGACGGCGAGGTGCGACGCGTGGTCTTGGTACATGAACGCCTTGACGGGCTTGCCGTTCATGATCGCCATGTTCTCGGACACAGGATCCATCGGCTTGGCATCTTCCGCCAACGGCACGATCTTCTGGGCGTTCTTGATGCCCAGAACTTCGATCATCTGCCGGTGAAGAAACGGGAGATCATAGATCTGAGGCGCTTGCTGAGCCAACTGCATAACTGCCTGATACTGAACCACTCTTTGCGCCATAGTGGAGGCGTTAGGGTCAGATACAGGTAGTACGTCAACGCAGTCGTAATCAGAACGCTTTGCAGAAGCGTCGCCAATCTCTGGCTCATAGTCGTAATCCTCCGGGGTGTTGTCCCGAATGATCGCCGCGAGCAGTTTGAACTCCTGCTTCATGGCGTAGTGAATACGGGCCTGAACGGCGCTGATGACCTTCATCACGCGTTCAAGAATGGCGAGCGTCGTGCCGACCGGAGCCTGTGACGACATATCGGACACGTTGAGTTCTGACGAGGCCGCAAACTGACGACCGTCAGCCACCACCTTGTCCATCAGCGCCATCAGAACTTGCGATGGCTCCTTGTACGGAAGCGGAAGGATATTGTCGCGTATAGCGCCGCTGGGAAGATCGACATCACGGAATTCTCCGGGTGCAATGGGAGTATCGTCCCCCTTGACGCGCATACCCCGGGCCTTTAAGCCACCGGGAAGGTTCGATAGGGTGCCCGCATCGATCAACTGACGGATGAGGGAGGTCGCGGCCTTGGTGTGCCCACCGATCAGGTGGATCAAGCCGAAGTAATAGAAGCCGAAGCCCGGGATGTATCCGTAGTGGACGAAGTGCTGACGGCGCAGTTTGAGTTTGTCGTCCTCCAACCAATTGCGGCGAATCGCCAGAACCGTCGCCGTACCCTTCTCAATGGTCACGACATACGGCAATTTGATGCCGTCTTCGTCCTCATACCCGGGCAAGTCGAGGTAGCAATGCACTTCGAGGATCTGGAAGCGGTCGTCCATCGACGCGCTGAAGCCCTGCTGCTCCGCTTTACGTTTCTCGACCTCGTCCATGATGCGCATCGGTTCGCCCAAGTCCACATCGCGGTAGAACCCCGCGACCTGCAATTTGCGCAACTCGTTCTTGGTCTTCCGCATCCGGTGCGTGACGCGCTCCGCCGACTCTAAGTTCGCCGCGCCGTACGGGACGATGACGTCCTCCGCCGGAATCATGGGCGCAATCTGGCGGTTCAGCGATGGGTCGAAGTAGATCTTCTTGAACGCGTTGCCCGCGATCGCCATACTCAAGAGGAGGCGTTCGTGCTCGGGACGGTACTCCTGCATGACCTCGGTCAACTCATAGTTCATGTCTTCCTGAACGCGAGTCGCGGCTTGCTTCTTCTCCGGGGTCTCCTTGCCTATGATCTTGGTTCGCACCGGCCCTGCGGCGGGGAACGTCTCCATGATCATCTCAGCTTGGAACTTGACCGCAGCCTCTAATAAGAGTGGGTGGTAGACACCACAGGCTCCGGGCCACGGCTCCGTCCGCTCTTCGTATTTGAGACCTAAGAGCTGAAGCCCTTTGACGTAGGTGTCGAGCCAATCTTTGCGGCTCGCCATGTCCTCATCGATGTCACCGAGCAACTCGTAGCCCAACGACATGAGGGCGCGCTCGTCCATTTCCTCGGCGAGGTTGGCATCGAACGCCGGGACATGGTGCTCCATGTGCATCTCAAAGCCCGGGCCGGAGATGTGTACCGCCTCCGGATCTTCGATCTCCACTTCAATCGGTTCTTGATTCAGAGAGCCAAGCCCTTGCGGGGCCGCGTACAAGGACTTGTCGATGCTCATAGTATTTTCCTATCGTGAGTCGTGCGTCGGTTCAATCGGTGAGATGGACCCCATCTTATATGTGTCAGCCATTAGATCATCCTTACTCGACCGCCAGCGCGGTAGTTTTCAGGGTAAGCAACAGTGGCCTGATAGACCGGCTGCTGCGATTGTGTCGTGTCGTATTGCGGAGGGGCAACAACACGCTTGGTCGAATTCGCATCGTATTCGTCCGCATAATGGTCGCGCACTTGCTGATCGTCCCAACCGTGGAACGGCGAGTTGCCATGGACAAGATTCGCCAGACCGTGCAGTCCTGCGTTCAACCACGGCATATCCGTAGCCCCGAGCCGGTTCCGATCCTTCGTGGGGTCCGTATACTGCGACGCATTCTGGGCGATATACGCTTGCTTTTCTTTCTCTCGGGCTTGCAACCGCCGCTGATACTCCGCCTGATTGATCTCGTTGATCGACGGCGGAGGGGACATCTGCTGCCGGATATAGTTCAGCGCGGGTGCGTTACGCGGGTCGTTGATGATGTCCTTGTTCATGTCCATCTCACGGGCGTAATCAAACCCCGTGTGCGACACACCCTTCTTGAGGTACGTCGGATTCTTAACGGACTCCCCCGTGCCGTTCCACGCCGCGCCGAACGGGACGTTTAAACGATCCGCGTCCATCTGCTTAGCCAGCATGAGCGCTGCGGTACCCGCATGTTCGGAGTCGTGCCCGTAATCCATTACCTTCTGGTACAGGGCTTGAGCGGGTTTGTTGTTCGGATACGAACGCTGAATGTCAAAGTCGTTCCCGCCCAGATCGCCGCGACCTTCCTGTGCGATCAAGGTCATCACGTCTTCGGGTTTAATCTTCAGACCGTTTTGCTGCGCGGTGTACAACGCGTTCAGCATCGGGCGGCTTATAGGTTCGTGGATGTTCGACACATGGTCGCGCCACTTATTAGGCCCGTACTTCGCCTGTGCGGCGTCGTAGTAGTCTTGGTAGTTCGGCGTGAACACATGGGGTAAGGTCTCAGGCTTACCCGTCTTGTAGTCCATCTTGTAGATCTTAAGTGCAGGGGGCTTGTGCGCTCCGTACGGATCCCATCGATCAAGACCCCCGCTGTTTAATTCTTCCGGAGTGAGATACTTCGGATCCCCGACATAGGTTGGCCCCAACGTATCAATGTTCTTAGGGGCAATAGGCGGGTTAGCCATCAGTAGTATCCTCCTACTCGTCGGGTCGATCGGAACAGTTTGACAGGCTCTGGCTCATCAGAAGGTAGACGTATAAAGCCACCCTGCCGAAAACGCAGAAGAGCAAGAGTGGTACTATCAACCAAGTCGTCATTTTTACCTGCCGGGAAGTCGTTGCATTCTTCGATCACTTCTCGTGCCCATCGCCGGTCGGGTGCCCACACCATCCCAGATCGGAACAAGTCGGACACCGCGTTCACGCGGCTGATCTTGTCCTGACCCTTACCCGGAGTGAACTCTGTGATGGGTATGCCCATCCGACGCATCTCTTGGTAGAGCACCGCGCCGTTGGACTTCTTCTCGACGATGAAACTGTCAGGCGTCCACTCTTTGTACTGCTCCAATATTAACTCTTTCAACTCCGGATACTCCATCCGTTCCTTGATGGCATTCAGCAGCACGATGTTCTTGGTGTGCGTAGTCCGGTTCTCGAACACCCCCCATATCGTCACGGCGTTGTAGTCCGCGCGTGTATTGGCTTCTTGGGCGGCGTCAAGACTCATGATGAGGTAGTCACACTGCGGAGGGGTGTCTTCCTCCCACACGTTCCACCATTCGCGCTTGATCAGCGCGCCTTCCTCGCTCGTCGGCTCCTGCATGTACTGGGCTTGCCAGTAGCGCACGTCCATGGACGCCTTCTTGGCAAGGAGTTCGTCCAACTTCCAGAACTCAGGCCACAACGGCTTGTCGTTGAGGATGGCAGGGAACTCGACGACCTCCCATTCATCGGAGTCGTCGTTGCGCATCATGTGGTCAATGATCTGTCCGGTCAGGTCGAGCTTCGACCACCGCGTCATGACGACGATGATCGCGCCTCCGGGCATCAAACGTTGGATCGGACCCGACTGGAACCACTCCCACGCCGGTTCGAAGACATGAGAAGTGCCCTGCTTAGCCTCCTGCTCAGAGTGCGGATCGTCAATAATGAATAGATCAGCACCCCGACCAGCGAGAGCGCCGCCCACACCGATAGCGAAATACTCTCCATTGAAGTTCGTCCCCCACCGTGATGCCGATTTAGAGTCCGCTTGAAGCTCAACCTGTGGGAAAATGTCTTTATAAAGGTCCGATCCGACGAGATTTCGCACCCTTCTACCGAAGTTGACCGCCAAATCTGCCGTATGGGACGACATGATGACCTTCTTCTCGGGGTATTTGCCCAAAAACCACGCCGGAGCAAGGTAAGAGATCATCTCAGACTTACCGTGACGGGGCGCGATGTTCACAATCACGCGTTTTTTCTTCCCGTTGGCGACTTCTTCAAAGATTCGTGCTAATTTGGCATGGTGAGGGCCTACTTTATACCCCGGGTAGACGTGCTTAATGAACGTCAAAAAGTCGTCTTTACCCTTGGTTTTAGCCGTCTCTTTGTAGTATTTGACCAGTAAATCCGCCGTTTTGCGCTTTTGCGCTTCCGGCATATGGGGTAGGGCAGCGCGGAGTTTAGCGATGTCCGACGGTGATAAGCCTGAGTTCAACATATTTGAGGCGTTAGGACTCGTCACTATCGTTCTCTACGCCATCACTCTCCTCAATTTCGTAGTCGATGTCCTCGACATCCTCTGTGGAAGCTGGGGTGTTTACGACTGTGTACTCTATATTATTAAGCACAGTCAGGAGTTCTCGCTCCACTTCCTCAATCGGCTTCACTTGCACGGTGACTTCTGAGCGCTTCTTGAAGGCGTCGACGCCATCGATCTCGCCCAGTTTGGACAGCGCCGTGATACGGGTCTTGCTGTCCGGGGCATTCTCCGCTTCGAAGATCAACTTGTTGACAACGTACAGTTTCAGCTCGGACAGTTCGTCCACGATCTGCACGTTCATCTGCGCGACCATCCCGGCAAGGAACGCCATGGTCGAGTTCTGATAACGCGAGAAGTCCGGTCTTACTTCCGGATCGGACATCATTTGCCTCGCCAAGGATTCGGCAGCGGACTGGTCGTCTTCCGTAGGTACGAGCGGCGTCCCGGTTAAATCGGACAGGATCTTTATAGTTTCCGCACGGGCACGGAGTTCTGCCGCCGGGGACATCTCCAAGTGCTTGGAAGATTTGAGCGGAACGGGGATATCCGAATCGATGTCGGGAATAAGCTCCATGCGCGCAATGTATAGAGACTCCACGGTTCCATCAAGGGGGTGGGTTTTATATAGGCGGGGGTGGGGGTCTAAGGCTGAATCAAAAATGTGGTGGGCGTTTGTGGCGCGCCGAGTGAGAAACGTCAGACCGGATCCCTTCGTTTGTCCTTGGGGGTACGGTCCCGGTGGGGTCTTCGTTCGAAGAGCGCAGCGTCGAGGTCGTCTCCGTTTTTCTCGTTCACATAACTTCGAGGTTGTCAAGATACCGTACGATAGGTTGCGTTATAACCATATCACCTCGTTACACGGTTCATCACCGTATCAGGTGAACTCGAATCTGTTCCAACTTTATAAATTTGTTCCAGACTTGTTCCAAAATTTGGATCAGCTTTTTCCGTTTAGAATCAAAGAGTTGGGCGCGTTTTGGGTGTTGTTCCACGATTCCCAAAAATAGGGGGGCAAGGATGGCGATGTCGGCAGCGACGGCACGGATGTCTGCAAGCGTATCCCCCCTCATCAACCACACTTTACCAACCCGTCCTATTTGGCAAAATCGTGGAACACATCATTTTTAACTATCTAATAATATAACATCATCATCATCTCTCTAATAAAATCAATCACTTACACTTTCCTATTCTACCTCACGACACCCCGCATCCGACGCCATAACAATTCTCAAATTTTGGAACATTTGGAACAACTACCGGAACAGAATTCAGACTATAAGAACTGTTACTGTTATGCGGGTTCGTAGCCAACCTCATCGCGTTGTTCGTTCGCCGCGCTCACACCGTCTGCGCGCTCCGCTTGCTCAGACTGCGCGCTTCGCTTGCAAATGGTCGCATCCATGCGGGAGTGTTACGCGCGCATCCATGCGCGCGGTGTTCTCATCGTTGTGGCAAGAAGTTACGCGCGGGTTCGTTGTCATCGCTTCGTTCGTCGCTGTGCCCCGCGCTTCCGTGCTTCGCACAAGAAGTTTGGCAGGGAAGAGGTGGGGGGTAAAAAATTTTTCTAACCACACCGGTAAAAATAAATCACCAATTTATTCTACCTAATCCGGTAGAATCGGAACCGACACCGACGTTGTGTCGAGCAAAAATGGAGATTCAAAAATGCCTACTTTCTATGCCACGATTCGCGACGCTGAAATTGATCTTGAGATTGACGAAATAGTCAGCGAATGCGACACGGTCGACCTTTTAAACGAAATTGACTCTTGTGACCCCGACACATTGTGCCTCTGGTTCAAAGAAAATTACCCGATCCCCGCACCGACCCCAATGTCAATGGCACTCCACGCCGTGGACAACGACGAGACGTGCGCCCTACTCGCTGCAATTCAACACGTAGACAGCGCCACCATGAAAGCATGGATTGACTCTCAACGCCCAGCACTTACCGAAGATCAGGTGACCGCAATCAATCGCGCCGCTTTCATCCTCGAGACATTCGCGCACCTCTCGCGACTGGAAACCGAAGTTCTGCCGACTGCGGAGAACCTTCGCGCAATCACCAACAAGGAAAACGTATAACCGCCAAAACCGCGCTCCAGTTGATCCCCGTGATAATCGTGGCCTACGCGATTATCCGGGCGATCAGCACCAAGCGTTAGCCCACCCCGGCATCGCCCCGCGCGATGTCGGCCCGGGAAACTGGCATCACAACTGTAACGCGGCACCACACAATAGGATATTGCCACCATGCCAAAATTGAACAAGCAACCCAACGGGCTCGTAATTTATGATGGCCCATCGATGATCGATGGCGAGCGCATCATCGCCATCGCCGTCGGACTCGCGAGCGCATCCGCGAACCGAAAGACTGGCGACATGATCCAAACTTACATACTCCGCGCGGATGCATCGCCCATCGATGCCGCGCGTACTGGCGCTGACGTCACAATCTGCGGAGATTGTCCGCACCGCGGGCATATCGCGGAAACTGCCACTGGCCCGAAAAACGTAGACCGTACTTGCTACGTGAATCTAGGACAGGGCCCGCTATCAGTCTGGCGCGCGTGGACGCGCGAAGCCTACCCTGTAGCGCCCGTGGAAGACTTACACTTGATCGCGACGAACCGCCTAGTGCGACTCGGCACGTACGGGGACCCGTACGCGGTTCCCCTTGAAATATGGAAAGGCCTTTTGACCATGGCAACGGGCTGGACGGGATACACGCATCAATGGCGCATCGCGCCCGAATTCGCGCGCTACTGTATGGCAAGCGTAGATGATGAGGATGAGGCTATCGCGGCTGCTATTTTGTCCGAAGTTCAATGGCGTACTTTCCGCGTCGCGATGCCGGGTGATATCGCGCGAATGCGCAACGAGTCTATATGTCCGGCGAGCGCCGAAGCCGGGAAAAAACTCACCTGCACGGAATGTCTCGCCTGTAACGGAAAGGCGACGAATCGCCGCGGATCAATTGTGATTCAAGCACACGGCGGTTTCGCTGTCATGGCCAACGTTAAAAACCACGCACGGGAGGTTGAAACTACCGCATAACAGGTTATACTACGCAAAGCCCGGGGCGACCCGGGCAGAGCCTCAAAACTGGTTTCTCACGTTAACGCGGCCCACGCCGCAAAGGGAATTGAAAATGGCAACTTTGACTCAGGCATCACACCAATGGGCCACGCGCCCCGCTGACGAACGTTTTACCTCACTCACCGCGCTGCACGACCATTGCGCGGCCCAACGCGCCGCATCGAAGGCGGCGGTGATCGCCTCGCGCGATCTCACCGTTATCCCGGTCGAGGGCGACGAGACCCACAAGGGTCTGCAGGTGATCGGGCGCGCCGGTAACGCGGCAGACGTGTCGAATTTTGCTTTCGGTCAATTGGCGCAACGCGCGGGAGCACCCGCCGCGTACTTGCGCACACTCCCGGCGGCACTCGCCGCTGACGCGATGAATTACGGGCTGCACGTTGCCCGTGACGTCGAGGAGGTCGGCGTCCTGCTCACCCGCCAGAACGGCAGCGTCGCCCCGCAGATGCGCGCCGCGACTGGCCCGAACTATGGTCGCATCTGGAACAGCACCGTGACGGGGTTGCTCACCGAGCGCTTCGGCGACGGCATCAGTGGCGACTTCCGCGTCCCGGGTGAATTCGGACGCCGCGTCGAGGTCACCAAAGACAACACCACGCTATACGCGGGTGATCGCGATATGTTCGTCTTCCTCGCTGATGAAGAGCGCCGCATCGAGGTGCCCAACCGTCGCGACGGCCAGACTGGCAGCCTCTCGCGCGGATTCTTTGTGTGGAACTCCGAGGTCGGCTCTGCGACCTTCGGCGTCGGCCTGTTCCTCTTCGACTACGTTTGCTCGAACCGCATCGTATGGGGTGCGCAGGACTACAAAGAGATTAAGATTCGCCACACGTCCGGTGCGCCGCACCGTTGGCTCGACGAGGTCGCCCCGGCCATCCAAGCCTATGCCCAGTCGAGCATCGGCCCGATGCAAGCAACCATCGAGGCCGCGCAACGCAAAAAGGTCGATGACCTCGACGCGTTCCTCAAGGCGCGCCGCTTCACGGGATCGCAGATTGGCGGCATCCGCGCGGCCCACGCGGCAGACGAGGGTCGCCCGATGGAGACCCTCTGGGATGTCGCGACGGGCGTGACCGCGTACGCGCGCGGGATCGTCCATCAGGACGATCGTGTCGAGATCGAACGCCGCGGCGGAGAGATTCTGGCTCTGGCGGCATAACCCACCCGGGCGCGTCGCAAGGCGCGCCATTTTCAATCTTAGGAATGACAGTCATGAAGACAACACCCACAACGGCCTACCGCGTCGAGTACGAGTACCTGACGGGGCCGCTCGACAGCCAGACGCCCGTCTGGCTCAGTAAATCTAACGATACCTTCGCGACGCACGATGAAGCCATCGAGAAATTGAACTGGCGCATCCGCGAGTATCACGACCATCACGACTACCTGAAGACCCACTTCAGTTTCTACACCGGACGATTTCAGATCGTGCGCGTCGAGACGCGCATCGACTACACGCCCGTTACCCAGATCGATACCAACGTGGAGGCCGCGTCATGACGATAACACCCACAACGGCCTACCACGTGGAGTACGAGTACATCAAAGATCGTCCGATGGGGCCGCTCGACAAATTGACGATCATCTGGTGTAAAACTCACGACACCTGCAATACGCACGAGGAGGCGGTCAAGAAACTTAATCGGCTCATCCAAGAGTACTCCAAGCGCCGCAACCACCTGCGGCACCACTTCCACTACTACACCGGACGGTTTCGGATCGTGCGCGTGGACACGCGCGTCGAGTACACGCATCTGAACGAAATCGATACCAACGTGGAGACCGCGTCATGAGTTGGAAACCCGAGGTGAAGGTCATGAACAACAACGGACAATGGAGCCAGAACAATCTAGCGTTCGCAACGGAGGCCGAGGCACTTGAGAGTGCGCGCGACCTCTTCAATCGTTGGATACTGGTCGAAGAGTTCCGCGCAGTCGAGTCGGATCAGCCCGTGAACTACGCCATCATCGATGGCAAACTACAGGAAGTGAAAGCATGAAATGCATCGTTGTGTTTGGCGATCTGTCGGACGGTCTGGAATTCGTTGGGCCGTTCGATAACGAGGACGCGGCCCGGGACTACGGCCATGAGTACTGTACCGCTGCCGCATGGTCTGTGCAGGTCTTGGACGCCCCGTACGAGGTGCAGCCGTGACCGACAACATCACGCTACAGCAATGTCACGCGTATGCCATGGGGTTCGATGACGGCTACCACAAGGGATTCCGCACGTACTTCCCGGACGCCAACCCGCAGTACAGGCACTACTACAACGCCGGCTACGACAAGGGCATCGCCGACTGGGCTGCGCCTGACGCCGAGATGAAGTCGCAGCAGCCTGATCCGCTGCGAAAGTATCTGGTCAGGTTCCATACGATCAGCGAGCAGGGCATGACCGTCACGGGATACGACGCGGAGGACGCCTGTAATACGGCGCTCCGTCTTGGCATCACCGGCCTCGCCAGTAATGTGATCGATCAGCAATGGGACATCGAGGAGGTCAAGGAATGACCGCATCCAATTGGTGGCAACTCGGCGGCTACACGCTGCTATGCATCTGGCTCATGCGGATGGCATGGCTCATCTTCGATGCTGACTTGGGAGACGACGAATGAACGGAATCGAATTGGACAAAAGCCGTTTGATGATGGTGCTGAGTGCTCTGGTGCAGCAGGTGCGCGAGGATATCCCGGAAGAGCAGGGGTCGAGGCACCTCTGGGACGCCATGGAAGATGCCGAGCACCTGCTCTCGATTCTCACCTGACCTGACCCGCCGGGGCGCATCGCGCGCCCCGTGCGGCGGCGCAGCAACTGGTTTCCAACGATAACGCGGCCCTCATCATGCAACACGACATAAACAAAAAAATCTATTTGATCAACGCAGAATCCCAAGGATGGATACCGCCCGATTGTGTGGAATCCTTGGATCAGTTAGTGTTTGACGCTCAACGCTGGGTGCAGCGATGGAGCCACGATAACGCGGCCCACTCATGGAGAACAACACCGTATGACACCGGAAGCAAAGGTCAAAGCCAAGGTTAAAAAGATCCTGTTGGACATGGGCGCGTACTACGCCATGCCCATTGGCGGAGGCTTTGGCAACGCCGGGGTGCCAGACTTTCTAGTCTGTTACCAAGGCGCATTCTTTGGAATCGAATGCAAGGCGAATGGAGGTAAACCCACGGCGCTGCAACTTCACCATATGAGTGAGATACGCAAGGCCGGGGGCGTTGCATTTGTGATTGATGAAAACAACGTAGAGACCCTACGCAAGGAGTTGGAGAAATGGTAACGAAGAAGTTGAATAAGTCAGCGCGGGTGCGCGAGTTACTTAAGAAGGATTTTACGGCAGACACCATCGTGAAGAAGGTAGGCTGCACCAAAGCGTTGGTGTATCAGATCCACCGCAAGATGCGCGAAGAGTCTGACAAGAAGGTTGAGAAGGCGTACGCCGAGAAGACTAATATCTCTGAACTGCTTGCTCAGGCAGAACCGTTTCCGGTTGAGCCACCGTACTTTGTCATCTCTGATCCGATCAACCCGGATCATTACAAGCGTAACGGCATCGAAGCGGTGGATGTCATCGAAGCGTTCGATTTGAACTACCGTCTAGGCAACGTGGTTAAGTACGTGCTGCGTCACGTCGGTAAGAATGGTCTTGAAGATCTGAAGAAGGCGCGTTGGTATCTGGATCGGGAGATCAGTCACTATGAGTAACTTTATGCAATGGCAACCCACGGCGCAGATTGCGTGGATCAAACAGCCGAATGGCAGCGCGCTCTTGTGTCAGTTGTGGATGGAGGGCTTCGGTGGGCCACAAGGTCTACAGCCCACAGGCAACGCGCGTTGGCAGGAAGTGCCGACGATCGAAGCCCCGTCGCAGCCTGACACGGCGAATGAGCCAGAGCAAACGAGTTTGATCCTCTAATGGGCGCGGCATTCGTCATCTTATTGACCTGTCTATTGGTGACAGGCCATTGGGGCTACGCAGCATTGCTTGTGGCGTTCATGTACATAACGTATGGAGATGACGATGTTTACCCTAAGCGGTAAGGGATCGAAGCAGGGGCAGATACAGGACTTGGAGCGGGAGATGACCGCGCCTGTACTGCCTCCGCCTGTCTGGGTGGAAGAACTCAAGCAAGAGATACGCGCGATGGGCGATCTCATGCGGCTGCGCGAAGCGTTAGCCGTTGCGCATCGTGACATCGAACGCTTTAGAATTGAGCGCGATCGATTGCTGCGCACGTTACAACAGGAACGCGACAAGGTGCTCGGCTTGGAAGATGTGATCAAGAATCTAATGAGGAAACAGTCATGACGACAGCCACGGATGAGCAGTTCATTAAACTACTGATCACGCTCTTGTCTATACGGATGGCGAACGATTACGGTGCCATAGACATGGATGAAGAAGAGCAAGACAATTGGCACAAGGCGTGTAATGACGCACTCGCATTGGGCGCAGCGCGCTTGGGACACAAACCGGAGCGGCTGCAATGACGCTGCAGTTCTTAGGTAACAACCAATACCGCTGCACGGTGTGCGGCTGCGATCATACGTTCGAGCAATGGTTCGGCGTAGGTTGCACAAACTGCGCAGCCAAGAGCGGTTCCAAAAATACATGGGGCTTCATCGAAGAAGTGTTGAAGCACCTCGAAAAGAAAGGGATTCATCATGCTAGTACTAACTCGAAAAGTCGGCGAGTGGATTGAGATTGGTGAGGACGTTCGCGTTCACATCATTGGGTTCAACGGACGTCAGGTGCGCATAGGACTCGAAGCACCAATGGATGTGAAGATCTTGCGCGGGGAGTTGGCTGACCTAGAGCGCCAACAGTATGAATAAGAATTGGATCATGCGGACGTGCAAGACCTGCAAGCAGAGTAAGCCGCTGTTGGGTGGGTACAATCATCCGCAGCGGTTCAAGTGCGCAGATTGTTTAGCCAAGGAGAAGAAGCCATGATCTGCACAACATTGAATCGAATTCGAGAACATGATCCGTGTGTTGAAGGTTGGAAAAAACTTCTTCAGCATCTTGGCAAAACAAAAGCCGATGACGAGCCGCTACCGTTTAGCGTCATTGTGGAATCAAACGGCATAAAAGACGCTTTGTGGGCGTGTCGCACGGTGCCTGAGCATGACCGCGAGTGGCGGTTGTTTGCTGTCTGGTGTGCAAGACAAGTGCAGCATCTGATAACCGATCAACGAAGCCATGACGCAATCAATGTCGCAGAGCGTTTTGCTTTGGGCGCAGCGACAAAAAATGAATTGGATGCGGCGCGTGATGCGGCGTGGTCTGCGGTGCGTGATGCGGCGCGTGATGTGGCGTGGGATGCGGCGTGGTCTGCGGCGTTGGCTGCGGCGTGGGATGTGGCGTTTGATGCGGCGCGTGGTGCGGCGTGGTCTGCGGCGTGGTCTGCGGCGTGGGATGCGGCGTGGGATGCGGCGCGTGGTGCGGCGTGGTCTGTGGCGTTGGCTGCGGCGTGGGATGTGGCGTGGGATGCGGCGTGGTCTGCTCAAACAGCAGAGTTTTTGCGTGTGGTGACAGAAACAAGGTGTTGTGAGGCGATCCGTGCGCGGG
>Ga0208744_1000214_pt1 | contig 25620 bp, 36 predicted proteins | sample CryBogCBH24Aug09_FD_184620 | JGI IMG/M metagenome (GOLD analysis project Ga0208744, IMG submission 184620) | Freshwater microbial communities from Crystal Bog, Wisconsin, USA - CBH24Aug09 (SPAdes) (version 2) | ecosystem: Environmental > Aquatic > Freshwater > Lake | place: Crystal Bog...
AGCCATCATTGATAATATCCATAACGTCACCTTCATAATGTTTTCCTTGAATTTCTGTAGGCAATAAATCACAAGACCAAACATCATGCTGCCCCCCCCCTAAACGATTAAATGCTTCTCTAACTGTTCCACTAAATTCACAAGCTATTAATATTTTCATTTAATTCTTAATGCTTCTTTAGCAAATTTAATACCAATTTCATTTTTGTATCTGCCTTTTTCTGAATCATTTAATATTCGTCTAGCCCATGCTTTAGGATCAGCAGTTGGTCTACTTGCTATTTCACTTGCAACTCGTTTCATTCTGTCATGGTTATTTCTTATTTCTTGTTCAGTAAAATGCCTGGGTAAAGCTTTTACAAATTCTTTAGGTTCTTGCATCCTACAAATATCTAATATGTCAGATATGGTTGGCATAAACTTATTATTGTTTACATAACGATCAAAAGCTTTGGATACTATCATAAATTCATAGCGTTCTAGTTTGCTCCACCATATACGCAAAGTTTCACGATCCAAGTCAGGCCTTGAATAAATTGTAGTGACAGAGTGCATCATGTCTTTAAAACCAATCTTTTCTTGTTCTATCAAAATGCCTCCCTATTATCATTGCGTTGGTCTAAAAATCTATGTTGATTAAGATACGTGCTTGGGTTTGGTATATATTGCCCATTATTCTTAAACCATTGGTCGCTTTGTTTTTGCCATTTAAGTGTTTCTAATACAGTTTTTAAATCAGGTTTAACCTTATCCCAAGATTTTCTTGCAGCTTCTTTACCGACTTTTTTAGGATATGCCATCCAAAATAGATCAAAATCGGACAAGGGTTTTATATTGGTTATTGGTTTATGGTTAATGGTTATTGGTTTATGGTTAGCATTGGGTTCGCTATGCGTTCGCATACCATTCGCATTTTCCCAGCGAATTTTAGCAGATTTTGAAGCTGTCAAGGATTTTTTATTATATTCATTAATAACTAAATCACATCTTTTATGAACATAACCAACATCATTTTTGATAAAGAAATCCTGTAAAACATGAAATACAGCCTCCTTTTCCTCTAAACTTTTAGCATTAATAAGCCTACAAATCCTGTCTTGGTCTAATGGTAAAGGCGCTTCATTTAGGTAATATTGATCTAATAATTGCCTATAAACCCCATGTTCTAATAGCGATAGGTGCATGGTATCCTTGCGATAATCCGCTATATTATGTTGAAAATAGTGCATATAACCTCTATTGTTTAAATTTACGTTTTAAGAATATTTCAGGGTATTGAAGCTTGATTTTGGCTGGGATACCTCGCTTTTTCCATTGATAAACCTTAATTTCTTGGCTAATTCCTGACCAACCCAGGCGCTTACAAAGGGCTTTAGAACCGCCATAAAACTCAATAATTTCGCTATCTGTCATGTTTTTTCCTATAACTTTTTGTTAAATAGTTGTTGACATCATAATAACAAATAGTTAATAATGCAACTGTAGTTTTTAAATTTATGGAGGAAATTATGAAACGTGACTTTATCAAAGCTTGTATCTACGCTACTGCCACATTGGCTTACATGGGTTTGTGGCTTTATGTTTTATTCCCAATCTTAATCAAACATTTTGGAGCTTAATATGACTATCCAACAAGAATATGCTGAAGATTTAATTGATACTGACCCAGTAGAAGTTTTAGCCCATATGGACATGGAACAGCTAGCTGGCACGATTCGTGCTTTATATTGGGCTAATGAACGTGGCGATATGATTAGCGTTAATATTTTTGCCAAATCTATAAGTAATGCCTTTTTTGAGGAAGCGATGGGTATTACAGAAAAAAAGTTAAATGAAGCTAATGTTTATCAAGGCCCTTTTGACCAAATGTATGACATGGGCCATTCACATGGGGACTTTCTATGATTAACTATATTAGAGATGTCATATTTTTATATTCAAAAGGTTTTAGATTTAAAAAAGCAATAACACTAGCAAAACAATTAAGGAGCGGTAGATGATTACTTTTAACGAATTAAAAAAGATCAACGTCAACGAGCATACAGAAAAGAAAGGATCACTAACCTATCTTTCTTGGGCATGGGCAGTCGATCAATTATTATCCAATGATCCACAAGCCACATGGGAATATAAAGAGCCACGTCAATTTGGCGATACTTTAATGGTATTTTGTTCTGTCACAGCTTTTGGTAAAACTATGACAGCTCAACTTCCTGTATTAGATTATAAGAATAAAGCTGTAATGAATCCTGACGCTATGGCAGTTAATACTGCTATGCAACGTTGTTTAGCCAAAGCTATCGCTTTACATGGTATTGGTCTTTATATATACGCTGGCGAGGATTTACCACAATCTGAACCTACAACTTCAGATGAATTAGAAGAAGCTATTAAAGAAATTAATAAAGCTGAATCTATTGAGGAATTAATGGCTATATATAAACAACACGCAAACTTTGACCAGGCGTCATTAGCAAAGTTAAAGAAGTATTTATCTGATCGTAAACTTGAACTAGGGGAATAATATGAACCAGCAAGAACGCTTAACCGAGTATTTAGAAAAGCATGGCAAGATTGATCCATTAAAAGCATGGACTCAATTAGGCATATATAGATTAGCCGATACTGTTTTTAACTTACGCAAAAAAGGTTATGAAATAACAACCACCAATAAAAAAGTTAAGAATAAATTTAAAGAAGTTTGCGTAGTGGCTGAATATAAATTGGAAGGAACAAACAATGTCTGAAATCATACAAGGAACGCCTGAATGGCTACAATTAAGATTAGGCCATGTAACTGCGTCACGAGTTGCAGATATTTTAGCTAAAACTAAAACAGGCCCTAGCGCTAGTCGACAAAATTATTTAATTGAGTTGGCTATTCAACGAGTCACAGGCGTTGTTGAGGAATCATATAAAAATGAAGCAATGCAACATGGTTCTGAAAAAGAGCCATTGGCACGTCAGGCATATGAGTTAATTACTGAAAATTTTGTTGAAGAAGTTTCATTTATAAAACATAAAACAATTGAATGGTATGGCGCATCACCTGACGGAGTTATTCATATTGAAAAAAATGCTGGCAGAATGGGATTGGTTGAAATAAAAAATCCGTTTAGTAGCGCTGTTCATTGGTCATACATAAAAGCAGATGAACCACCAACAAAATATAAAATTCAAATGATGGCTCAAATGTCTTGCACAGGAGCTGAATGGGTAGATTTTTTTAGTTACGATGATAGATTTCCAGAGGGCAGCAGGCATTTTCTTAAACGCATGATGCGTGACAATAAATTTATTGAAGAAATGGAAAAAGAAGTAAAAACGTTTTTAGATGAAGTAGCCAAGGAAGTTAGGCTTATGGAAGCTAGACAATAGTGAAAAATGGTATAATACAACTTGGCAATAACACAGGGGGGTCATTTATGATCGACCAGGCACTTCTTTGTCTTGCGCAAACTATCTATATGGAAAGTAGCGTAGAACAAAAAGAAGCACAAATCGGTGTTGGCTATGTCCTTATGCGTAGAGCTGACTTTGATCCAAAGCAGGTGTGTAATGAAATGAGAAAACCTTATCAGTTTTCTTGGTATGGAAAAGTAAAACCACCTGAACCTAAAGAAATCAAACCATACTTTCTTGATCTTGCATGGCGCATCATGCACAAGTTAGAGCCTGATTATTCTAAAGGTGCAACTAACTTCCACGATAATTCAATCTCAAAACCTCAATCATGGTTCAAATTAAAAAAGACTGTTCAATGGTCGCACATGATTTTCTACAAAATGGAGGAAACAAAATATGCTCAATATTGAGTTATATACCAAACAGCTTAATGGATTAGATATTCAATCTATGATAAAAGAAACAAAATTAAAAGCACCTCAACCTGATATTACCCTAGATTATTATGTTTATCGTGGTAAAAAAGGTTATGCAAGTTTTATATCTGCTAACAATAAAGAACGTCAAAGAGGATGCAATCTGCAATTAATATTTGACGGCGAAACAAATTTGCTAAAGAATGTCAAATTTATTGAAATTAAACATAAGGAAAACCAATGGAAGAAATAACAGACTTTGTAATAAAAGTTTTAATTATTTTAGGTGGTTTAGGTTTATTGTTTGGCGCTTTTTTTATGTTTGAACTTTTGTTTAGGAGTCAACTATGCCATTAACTCGCGAACAATTAGAAGAAGCAGTTGAAGCGTTTAATAAGACAGGCAGCGAAACTAAAGCAGCTCAATTATTAGGTATTAAAAGAGCTTGTTTTCAAGGCAGAATACGAGCAGCACGAATGGCAGGTATGCAAGCTGAAGTAGATAATACAAAGCCACACATAACTGATATTCCACCTGAAGTAGCCCTAAAAGATAAAATAAGAACCCTAGAAGCACAAATAGCTTCATTCAATCGTGACGTATTAAGTGAGAATTATGTTAAAACTAAAATCCTTAAAATGTCAGAAAAGAAGCCTTCACCACCTAGCTGGTTATTAAAATCAGGATCAAGTAAGTCAGCGCCAGGCGTTCCTACATTATTTGCATCAGATTGGCATTGGGGGGAAAACGTAGACCCTAATCAAGTCAATAATGTAAATTCCTACAATATGAAAATAGCCCATAAACGCGCTAAAAAAATGATTGAAGTAGCTATTGACCTATTAAACAATCACATGGTTAATCCAAAGTATCCAGGCATTGTATTTGCTTTAGGCGGTGATATGGTGTCAGGTGATATACATGAGGAACTTATGGCTACCAATGACGCAGAAATTATGCCTGTGGTCATAGACCTATTTGGTGTGCTAATTTGGTGCATAGAAACGCTTGCTGATCGTTTTGGCAAAGTATTTGTCCCATGCGTAGGTGGTAATCATGGTAGAAATACCCATAAAATACGAAATAAAGGTAGAAACTTTACTTCTTTTGATTGGCTAACCTATCAATTCTTAGCTAAACACTTTGAATCTGATAGCCGAGTATCGTTCCATATTCCTGATGGCCCTGACGCGTTATACGCAATTTATAATCATAAGTATCTATTGACCCATGGCGATCAATTTCGTGGCGGAGATGGCGTTATTGGAGCTTTAGGCCCTATTATTAGAGGTGACCATAAGAAACGGTCTAGAAACGCCCAAATTGATATGGAATATGACACTATGATAATTGGTCATTTTCATCAATTAATACAATTAGAACGACTTATTGTAAATGGGTCGCTAAAAGGGTATTGTGAATATGCCTACAGCAACAATTTTGGCTTTGAACCCCCTAGACAAGCTTTATGGATAACGCACCCTTATCATGGCATTACTTTCTCAATGCCTGTTAATGTGGATGTATCCTTTGAAAACTCTGATAAATCAGAATGGGTTAGCTGGAAAGGTTAATATTAACTAATTAGGGGAATTTATTATGTCGCTGCTCACCCCTGAATATTTAGCTAAACTTTATACTACGTTTGCTAAATTGCCACCATTCGATAAATATGCTTTGCCAAGCGCCAATGCTATTGAATGGAAAGTAATTAAAGACAAAAGGGTATGCGGTTATTTTCATGCAGACCCATTAAAAATAGAAATATCTAGTAGTTATTGCAAAAAGTTCAGAATATTATCTGAAACTATATTGCATGAGATGATTCATTTAGTTTTGTATCATTGTAAAAAATACGAGCATTATGATGAACATAAACTTGAATTTTATAAATTAGCAGTAGAAGTATGCAAAGTATATAAGTTTGAAATAAGAAAACTTTAATGGAGGAAGTTATGAAAATAAATCAAATAATAAAAGAACGTGAATCAACTCATGGTGATTTTGAAATGAAAGCCATATTTGTTCAGGAAATCATGGAAAATATTTCAGGATTATATTCTTGGAAAGATATGCCAGCAGATCAAAAAGAATCCATACACATGATCCTAATTAAATTAAGTCGTATTTTATATGGTGATCCTGACCATAAAGATCATTGGGATGATATTGCTGGTTACGCTGAATTAATAGCAAATAGACTTAAAGATAGTAAATTATAAGTTGCTAATTTTCATTCAAGTTATTGATTTATATGAAAAGAATGAAAACAATGTGCATGAAATTTTAATAACCCATTAATGGTTTTTAATGATTTTACTGATGGTTTTGCCTACATAAACAGATAATCTTATATTTACAGGCAAATTGCTTGGATAAATAAGGATATATTATGTGGACTAAACCAGTTGCAACAGAAATGCGCTTTGGCTTTGAAGTTACAATGTATGTAATGAATAAGTAAATTATAGGGTAGGGCGCAGATTTAATAGTTATTACATGACAAAGAGAAAGCCACAAAATCTTCGCCTTACAATATCCTCTGATGGTGGCTTGACCGCCCTAAATATTTACCAATAGCAAATAGCGTATTCTATAGCCAAACGTAAAGGCAGGCTGATAATACAAAGAAGGCACATAATAGTGACAAGCGCAACAGATACAAAAACCATTTCATCCATTATTCAGAACGCATATTAGGTAATGGATGTGCTTTTAAAAGATCAGTTTTTTCGTGAGCTTTTAATTCTTTTTCCAATTCCATTACTTTAGCACGTTCTTTTTTCCATTCGCGTTCTACAACGTAATGTTTGCCTTCTGAACGAATAGCTGGCTTTTCAGCTTTGTAGGTAGGTTTAGTTGCCATAATGTCTTGTTCCTTGTTTATCAATAATTAATTGTTCTAATCTTGGTTCTTTGCCTTCTTCAGCGAATCCAATGTGACACCATCTATCATACTCCAAAATGACTTGATCGTATTGAATACCACTAGAAATAATAGCGTTAACAATGTCCACAGGGCTACCAAAAGCAGGGCAAATAATGTCAGCAGCCAATCCCCTAACGTGTGCAGAAGTCGGCTTACTTCCCAACATTCCATTAACAAGTAGGCAACGATAAGCGCTATTAATATGTATAGGATGTCCAAGTAAACGCCTCACACTTTCTAAATTTAATGCCAATGTCTTTAAATTATCTAATACTTTAGGGTCAGTTGGCGTATTGTCAATGCCATTACGGTCAGCTATTTCTGACGCGTAAAGTTCCTCAAAAGTAAAATGTTCAGTTATATTCATTCTTCAGATTGCGCTTGTTTAGTAGGTGTTGAATGATAAAGCATTTGATCTTTTATTTGACTGCCATGAGATGAGCCAAAATAAAAAGATATAACGCCAGTCCATGCAGTTCCTAATGAACCTAACATAATCATTAAAGCATTGTTTGACGGATCAACTTTATTAAAAAATAATAAAATTAAAATACCAAAAAATCCAATAGTTGTAATAGCAGCCAATATAGCTGGAATATTTGACTTTGTAGCCATTTCCATATTACGAGCAGATACAGAATCAGCCACTTCTATTTTAGCAAAGTCAAGGCCTAATTCTTGTGCTTGACGTTGTAATTCTAATTCGGCTAATTTAACTTGTGCAATTTGATCGGCAGAAAGTTTATTAGATTGAATTATGTCATTGACTTCATGTGGCGCTACATTTAAAGCTTTAGACAAAACAGTCACAGCTAAACCTGCTAATGGGCCACCTAATGCGCTAGCAACTGTTGGTGCTATTTGTAATAACCAATTCATTTTATATGTTTTAACCTTTCTTCAATAATAGCTATTTGTTCTTTGTTAGCCATAATTAAATTGCGATTTTCTTGAATTTCATGTTCCAAGTCTTGACGTAACTTTTCACGAGCCAATTCTGCACCTGTGTTAGGTGCTTGTTTATTATCAGTCGTAACTACTAAACTTGTCTTTTGATCAATAATAGTAACTTCATGTTGTAATGCGCTTAATGATTGAACAAGATAAGCTGTAGCACCTACTAAAAGCGGTAATAGAGCAAACAATAGTTTCTCTATAAATGCACCTTTTTCGTTTTGTTTATCTTTCATTATTGAGCTACGGTTGTTGTAGCGCCATTTTCATTAGTTACAGGAGTAGGAGCTACTAGTGTAGGAACAGGTATATCTACTACTGGTGATACTTCAGGTGCAGATACAGCAACTTCTGCTTTCTTATGAGCAATTTTGCCAATAAGTGTTTCAACAGCCAAAATAACTGCTCTTACATAACCTACTAATGTTTTAATTACTTGTAATACTGACTGAACAACAGCCCATAAATCTTTAATTAATTGCATATAAACTCCTTATTTTAAAAGATTACTTATTAATAATAACAATACTGCACCGACTGAACCTAACAATATTGTTTCTAAACGTTTTAGTCTTGCATTAATTGCTTCATATCTTAATGCACAAATTTCCTCGTGTGTGCTTAATCTATGATCTACATCTTCTAAACTATGCTTTACCATGTTACGCTTTCATAATATATGCTAGGGCATAATAAGGTGGAAGGTTAGCATTAGTGCCACTTGAACCTGTTGAAGCATTGGTGACAGAAATACCTGTAAATGAATTTTGTGTTTGTGTAGTTGCTGCAGTAGAACCTGTGTTAGTATTTTGTGTAACACCAATTGTGCCACCACCTGTTTGTGCAACTGATTCTAAATGGAAGTGACCAGGATCAGTAACAGATGCAGTATGAGTATGAGATACTACAATAGCGTCTGTAGAACCGCCTGTTTGTGCTACTGAATAAGTATTGCCAGCGCCTACAATAAATCTATCTTTTAAATTAGGTGTGCCATTTGTTCCATCACATAAATAATAACCTGAAGGAATAGCGCCAATAGCACCTGACCACATAATAATAGAACCGCTAGGAATAGATGTAGAACCACTAGAAGTTGTGCCTAATATTCCGTAGATATTGTCATAGGTAGCAATTAAATTATTATTTGCATCTTCTAAAACTAATTTGTATGTGTAGCCTGAAGTAAGCCATAGTTCAGCAGGCAATCTACCGTCAGTTCCTAAAATAATAGGATTAGAATTTGCAATTAACCCATTATTATCTTGATAGGTAGTTAAAGGTGTAGATGATCCAGCTTGATATGTAAAAAGCTGACCTGAAGCTAATGGAAGGCCTGTTGTTCCTAAAAAGTTTATTCCATTGCCTATTGGTGATAAATTGACTGACATAATTATTCCTCTGTTGTTCTATTTATTGCATTTAAAATACTATTTAATGTATTTGCTCTTGTTGCATTAATTCCTGTTTTTGTTGCAGCTCCACCTATTTTAGCACCTGCTTGACCTGCTTTATACAATCCCATACCAACCGCTTTAGGAGTTTGAAATGGAATAGCAAGTAACGAATATGGATTAGCTAAACTACTTAACAATGTCATAGCTTCAACACCACCAGCCAAACCTCTTGCTGTAGGTGAACTTAAAGCTTGTCCTGCTAACGAACTAATAAATGGTTTGCCACCTTCTTGTTCAAGTTCTTTAGCTAAACTTAATCTTTGACCATAATTAGTTGATACATTATTTCTTGTAATGCTTTGTAATTTTTTTAACGCTGTATCAGCAGACGATTTAGCGCCTAAAGATAATGCTTTTTCTATTTCTCTAATTTGTTCTGAAGCTTCAGAATAATCTGACATTACTTTAGAATACGTTGGGGCTTGTTTAGAAATAGTATTTTTAATAGAACTATAAATATCATTACCAATTCTATTAGAATTTAATTCTTCATAAGGTATTCTATTAGTAATAGCACCAATACGTTGTTTTAGTGCATCTAAACCTTCAGGTGTATGATATGTTGCTGCATCAGATTTTTTCCATTTAGAAATTTCATCTTCCAATTCTTGATGGATTTTAAATGCAGTATCATCTTTAATTTTGCCTTTAAATGAAATTGAGTCTTTAGCGTCACTTACTGCTTTATCAATATCATTAAAATCTAATATAGATTTATCTTTTGAAATATCAGTCATTCCTGAACGATATTCATTTGATCTATTAATTTTCATTTGACTTAAATTATAACGAGCATTTTCTAAAGGTTCGGTAATTGAACCTTGACCTGTTAAATGACGCCAAAAATCAGGGTCATTAGTCCAACCTGATTTTGCTGCTTGTGCAATATTTTCTGCACCTGTTCCTGTAGTTAAACCTAATATTGGTTTTCCTATTCCGGCAATTGCTTTTGCTGTGCCGGTAATTGGATTAGTGACATCTGCAGCTTTTTCTAATGTTGATATAACTTTAGCTGGAGCGCCTACTTTACCTGCAATACTTGCTCCACCTGATAATACAGCAGAAAGATCACTAGCAACACCTACAGGGTCTTGTGCTAAAGCTTTTTTAAAACCTTCACCACTTCCATATCTTTCTTTATAAAATTTACCAACTGCATTAGCCATTTCAATACCTTTTTGCAGATGTTCAGGGTCTGTGTCATGTGCATCAACCCATTTTGCAATGTCTTCAGGCATAATGTTGTGTAATCCGCCTCTAGCCAAATCTAATACGCTACTTGCAGTTTCAACTGGATGTCTTACGGCGCCATATAAATTTTTACCAAATTCAACAGCGCTTGGAATTACATTTTGATAAGCTTGTGCTGCAACTTCACCCCAACCTAATTTATCTTCAGCTTCAGCTTTGCTTAATTTTTCAAATAAATTTTCTGAAGTTACAGGAATAGAAACTTTAGATTCACCTGAACCTTTTATTTTGCTATAAAGATCATCAGCCGTAATACCAGGCTTAATTTCTATTTTAGGTAATTTTAATGTTTCTGCCATTATTTACTTTCATTTGACAAATTTTTTAATTCTTCAAGTTTCTTAAATAAATTATTAAATTGTTCTTTAGAAAGATTACCAAATTGTTTTTTAAGATGATTAAAGTCTGTAGGAGTTAAATCATTTAATGACTTATCGCCTATAACACCTAATAAATGAGTTACATTAGGATCATTTGTCATTTGAGAATATTTATTTTCAAATCTATTTATAGCAGCTAAATTAGGTTTATTAGGATCACCTTGATGATTTAATATACCTCTTTGGAATAATTCTTGTGAAGCAAGTCTGCCTTTATCATTATAAATAATTTCTCTTAAAGCACCTTTACCAGTTGAAAAATCACCATAAGCTGTTCTTTGAGATGCTTGATCTTGATTTGATCTTGAACCTTCTTGACGAATACGTTGCTCAAGATATTTTCTAATTTCTTGTTGTTCTTTACTTAATCCAACTCCCATTGTTTTTTCAACAATAGCTTTTTGAATTGGTCCAATATCAAGATTTGGACTATCTAACAATTTTAAAATTTTATCATTTGTATATTTTGTATTTGGGATTGATTCTATATTTGCTGTATTTAATGATTCTTTTGCTGCAGTAGGCAACCCTGATAATCTTTTAACTCTTTCTCTATATGCTTCATAAGTTTCTGAAGGATCGCGAGTTAAACCACCTTTAGCTTCAAAAGATTGTCCCATATTTTGTGGAACAGATGCTTGTGGTTGTGGTGCAACAGGTTGGTTAGCTTGAATAGGTTGATTAACATTTCCTGCTGTAGGTTGACCGCCTCCACCAATAACTCCTGGTGCGCCTGTTTCTGTTGTGTATGTTTGTGGTGATAATGTTTTATTTAAATATGGACCACTTGGTGTTCCAGGTTGTTCAACAGCTAATAATGGATTTCCTGTTCTTTGAGATACAATTTGACCGCCAACATCAACATTTTGAACATTTGGATATAATTTTTCTATTCTAGCTTGTGAACTTAATGTTCTAGCTTGTGCTTGTGCAAGCCATGCTTTTAAATCTTTAACTGAACCACCAACAGGCAATCCTGTTAAAAATTGCTTTTCTGTTTGATCGTTACCACCAATATTTTTATTAATTTCTTTTGCTCTATTAATAATATCTTGCGCAGTTAAATCAGGTTTAGCCATTAAATCTGTTGTAGCCGCATTAATGCTATCAAGATGTTTATTCATATTATCAAGTTTAGCAACATCTAATTCTTGTTGTGCTTTTTGAATTTCTAAAGGATTTAATTGTTGTTTTTGTTTGTAAGCTTGTGCAGAGCCAGCAATATTCATCATATCGCCAAGACTCATTGCTTGTTGTCCTTTTACACCTAAAGATATTGAAGGGTCGATATTAAAAGCCATAATAAGTCCTTATCCGAATATTGTGCTTGAATTAGAAGGGCCAAGCAAACTACTTAACATATAAGCATTTCCAATGTTTTGTGCGCCTGTGCTGTAAGCATTTGCTGCGCCAACTGTTCCTGCAGCTTGAGCAGCCGCTGCACCTGTAGCCAAGTTAGCCACATTAGTTCCATAATTTGTAGCTAATGTATTAGAAGCATTTTGTGCAGTTTGTCCTAATCCTGCAATAGAAGCTAATGTATTATAAATGTTACCGCGTTGTGTTTGATAGTTATTAAATGCGCTTTGATAAGCATTGCCTGCAAAGTTTTGAGTATAGTCTTGCATTGCTTTTAAAGTGTTGCCACTTACTAAACCACCTGTTGCATTTTGTTGATTAGCTAATGCTTGTTGACCTTGACCTAATTGGAAAGCATAGTTAGGTGCTAAATTAGCGTTTAAGTCTTTATTGCTAAATTGATTAGTTAAATAACCTGAACCAACACCTGTTCCAATAGGATTACCACTAGCATCAAATTGTGTAAATTGACCTGAACCTAATTGACCGATTTGATTTAAAGCGCCATAACCTGTAGCTCTTGCTGGAGCTAATTGTTGATTTTGTGTATTAAATATTTGACCTTGTAATTGTTGTTGGCCTTGTGCGGCTGCGGCTTGAATTTTAGCTGCGTTTTGTGCAGCATTAGCACCTAATAAAGAACTACCAATATTGGCTGCAGTTAAAGCGCTTGTAGGGGATATTTTACCAATTAAGCTACCTGCACCTGCAACTGAAGGTAAAGCGCCTTGTGCGGCCATATTAAGCGTTCCACCGCCATTCATAATACCTGCAACAGTAGAAGGATCGATACCGCCTGCAGCTTGACCGATAAAACCTAAAGCTTGATCTTGTGTATAACCTGCTGCGGTATAAGCATCAACCGCTTGTTGAATTTGAGCTGCATCCATTGTGCCACCTGCAGCACCTGCCGCAGTAGAGCTACCACCAAGAATTGAAGGGTTATAACCTAGCGAACCAGCAATACCGCCACCGATACCACCAGTTACTGCGCCCATTAGTGGATCACCACCTGTTATACCGCTAACAACAGCACCAGTTAAAGCCGATCCAACAACGTCAGTTGCTACTGTTCCTAATGCGTCACCAGCAATTGCTCCTATAACAGAAATACCCATAAATTAATCCTTTATAATTTTTCCTACGATTACATCTTCATCTACATATCCAAGTCTATGTAAAATAGACCTAAAATCTTTATTAAATTTAATATGCCAAAGAATTTTGTCTGCCTTTATTTCTTTTAAAAATTTTTCTGAAATTTTTATAAGTTTTAACCCTAAACTTCCTTTACGATAATTGGGATGTAAATACAATACATCGTTAGTAGCATAAGTAGTTGATTTATAATGTATATGTTTTGTAATAAAAAATATTGAATATCCAACAAGTTTTTTTTCATCTCTAGCTGTAATACATAATAAAAGATTATTGTCACATAAATATTTATATCTATCCCAATCAGGGTCTAACGGTATTACATCTTTATTTACTGCAACTTCATCATAATGAAGTTTTGTTAGTTCTTTAATATCCTCACCCCATTGAGAATATTTTTCTATATCAAATTTAATCATTCAATTGCTCCATTCAATTGTTAAAACCTTATTTATTGATTGTAATAAGGCACTTTCACTTGTTGACCATTTACAGTCATGTTAATAAATCCAGCAGGTTTTGCTGGTAAATTTGCAGTTCCTGTTGTTGCAGAATTAGAACTTGTAAAATTAAGCAAATTTAAAAAATATTGTTGCCATGCACGAGTGGGTCTTTTAGTAGTGCCATCTAAAAATTCAGTTTGTGGATAAGGATTATTTTGATTTGAACCCCAAATTCCGCCTGACATTAATTTTCCCCTTCTTGTGCTTTAAGGTTAGCTGATATTATAACCGCATTTACAGGGTCTGTAACCACAACCTCAAAAACTCTATCTCTAGACCAACCTAATCTACGCCAAATAGCACGATTTTTATATTTACCTTCTTGTCCTATTTTAACCCAATGTTCATTGGACCATGTAGAACCGCCATCATTTGACCAACGAAGCATAGCTTGTGGGTTAGTTGTAGTTGTTTGTAAGCCAACTTGATTACTTTGACCTAAAATTAATGTTTCATCAGAAGTAATTATTAAAGTGTCAGTTGGCGCAATATAATAAGGTGAATTAATAAAAATACCTTGCGTTTTAGATGACAAACCTGTTGTGCCTACGCCTGGTTGAAATTGTATTTGTAATTCTTCTAAATATTGACGTTGTAAATCAGTTACTAAATGAGGCGCACGTCTTAATCTACGGATATTTTGACCATTATCGGTATAGTTTGATGTATCTAATTGATAAATTTGACCGTTAGAATGATCGCCTACAAGCACTAAACCTTGGAATAAACTAGCGCAATTACCACGATGTCTATGATAAATATTATTATTGTCAACCCATAACCATTTATGCCACATTTCACTAGCAACGTCATAAGCCCATGTTAAATCTAATGTAGGGAAAGATACGACATAAACTTCGTGGCCTTCTAATTGATAAGTCCAAGCTACTGCGTCATCAATATATTGATCGGTTAATGTATTTTCTACAGCATGAGTGGATATTCTTTGTGGAATATAACCATTCATCATCATAATTTGAGCTTGACCACGAATGTTACGAGATACATAAGCAAATGAATTGCCTACTCTAGACATTGAAAATTTAGCCGCAATACCATGTTGAGTTGATGTGCCAGGAATACGTTGGAATGGGAAAGGGAAAGAACCTACGTCTACCCATACTTCAGATGAAGCTTCACCAAGTAAATAAACTTCTCTATGATCTACTATTAAAGATACAAGGTTATCAGGCGCACCGTCTTTAGATGAAAAGCTTAACGGATTAGTAACAGGGCTTAAAGGATTAGAAGCTGCCCATTGTTGTGAGTTAGGTTTATTGTAAACAAAATAGTTATCTACAATATCAACAGTATTAGCTGCATTAAATGCGCCATCGCTTGAAGGCAATACGCTAAAGTTTATAGCATACATTGTTTCAGAGCCAACAGTTTGTGAATTACTTACAACATAAGTTCCTGTGCCACCTGCTCCTGTGCCAAATGTTAAAGCTAAAGTTAATCCTGTGCCTCCACCATTAGTTGATGTAGATACATTGTTAGTAGGTGTAGATGTATATGAGCCTGAATTAGTCCTTGTTAAGCCTGTAACAGCGCCACTAGCGCCAATACTTGTTACGGTATAGGTAGCAGGGCTTGTGCCATAAACACCGCCTAAAACAGTTACTGTGTCGTTTACAGCATATCCTGTGCCAGCAGTAGCGATAGTTTCGCTTAATACTGTGCCTTGACCTAAAGCTACAATAACTGTGTTTGAAGCCACACCTACACCTTGAACAGTTTGACCTACGTAAAGAGTTCCTGTAACTGCTGTAGCGGTGAGTGTTGTGCCTGAAATTGAGCCTGTAATGGTAGCGCCTACTGCTACAGAGTTTAATACTTCAGATGACTCTGTTTGGGATAGGTTAATAGAATATGTGCCAACGCCACCTGTTGTTCCTGTTAGTTGGCCTGTAATAATAGTTTCAGCAGTAACACCTACACCTAATAATGATTGAGATGCGGCAATTGTTCCGTTTTTAACTTGAGTTACAGTTAATGTAGTGCCTGATACAGAACCTACAAAATAAGCGCTAGAAGGAGTAGATATGCGCCATGTATAACGATTAACTCCGTCTACAATATATACATTTACACCATTGTCAGTAATTGATACGCGACCTGTATTAGTGTTTAATTGACCTACCATTGTAGGTGTTAGCGTAGCAGTTAAAACATAGACATAAGAACCGACCACAGCGACCATATATTGACCGCCTGATACAGTTCGCATACCACGAACTTCCTCTTGGTTTTGGAATACAATTTTTGAAGTTAAGCCAGGTGTAGGATATAAAGATACAACACCGCGTGTGCCAGGTTGTTTTAACGGATCAATTTCAGGGCGAAAATTGATACATTCTTGTGCGTCTTGATAAATCGAAGGCGCTTCGTAGCTTGGCCCAACAAAACCAAAATCCGCCATAATTTACCTTTATCTAAAGAATCCGCCTGTAAGAATCCAGCCAGCGTCTTTTTGACGGCTTGATAATAAAGCGTCATTGAATCTAGCAGATTGAACAGGTTTCATATTTGTTCTCTTAATAGTTGCTTTTCCTTGTCCTGCATAAGCTGCAATCATGGCAATTTGTGTTTGTGATGCTTTGCCATACATAGGCATTAATCTTTCAGCTAAACACCAACGTAGCGCCATAGAATAGCCTTGTGGAAGGTTTACATTGTCATACATGGTTACAAATCGACCAAAGTTAGTATTGGCAAATATGTGCATTTCACCTTGAGCAGGATTAGGCCATACAAAAATGTTACCTAATGTTTCTGTAGGTTGATAGTAAAGTGCTTTAGGCCATGGACCATTTAATGTTTTAAGACCAATTATTTGATAATCTTCAACATTTAAAATAGCTACAGGATAGTCTAATCCCCCATTAACGATAGGAGTGCCATTAGAATTAGTATTGATACGAACAAATGCGGAATCAATATTGAGTGGTCTTTGATAGTAAAGACTAATGGCTGTAGATGCAACGTTTTGACTGATATTGACTTGATAAGTCCCAACTTCATTTACATTGCCTCCTGCGCCTGTAAGCATTTGTGTAATTGTAGTGCCAGGTGTAATACCTGTGCCTGATAGTGTTTGATTAACTGCAACAGCACCTGATGTAATGCCTGTAACTGTAAGAACATTACCTGCAATAGAGCCTGTAATACTTGCACCTACTTGACCGCCTGGACCAATGGTATATTGTGTTTGACCTGGTGTAATTGGATAGATAATTTCTGTTTTGTAGAAAATCATCATATCTTCATTTGACCATTGGTCAATCATGTCATTTAACATATCAAAAGCGTCTTGTGCTTCTTCAGGCGCAGGAGTTTCACCTGAAGCTAATGCACCAATATCTTTTAATGCTCTTGAAATAATATCAATGGGTTGTGCCATTATAGATCACCTATGTTAATTTTCATGGGTTGCCAAGGAAGTTGTGCTTTGTTGTTAATTTTTAAATTATTAAGTTGTTTTTCTAAATTATCAGTAATATGACAAACTTGATTAACTGTGGCTTCTTTTTCAATCCAAGAAACAATATCTTCTTCTTTAACGTCAGCTAAAGGTATGTTAAGTGTTTTATCGCTAAACCACCAATTACCTTCAGTTTCTACTGAATCAATTTCATTATCGGCAATAACGTGATATTTGGCATGAGTAATTAACTCGCCATCAGTTGATATTTCTTTTACTTTCCAAGTGTAATTAGCCATTTTGTTTAGGTGCGTTAGGATCAGGTGACCATGTAACATTAACTGCACTAGCAACACCATCTACATCTGTAGCTGCATTGATAGCTGTGATAGCATTTTGAGCTTCTGTGCGAATAACCGCTCTCCAACCATTCCATGTAGGATTAATAGGTGTTGATGTTTCAAATGCTTTAACTGCCATCCAGTCACTAGGCAATAATAAGCTGTAAGCAGTAGCGTTTACTTGTGATACTGCATTAGCTTTAACTGTTGCCAAGTCTTTAGGTGTATTTACATAAGTTAATGTAGCTTTGTCTAATGTTGATGATACCCAGTAGTAAATATCAGATTTAGGTGAGTTAGTAGCAACTACTTCTTCTAATCCAATAGCTAGTTTTTCTTCTGGGGTTGAAAGGTTGAGCCAGTTGTTTGGGTATTGGACATCATTAATAGTAAATGCTTGTCCTTCGTTAATATATTGTCCGTCTGTTGATGAATAAAACATAAGTTCTCCTGTTATCTTGCTAAAGCGTTTTTAAATGGATTTTCTGCAAATGCCATATACATATATGTATTTGTAGATGAGTTAATTTCGTTATTAATACCTCTTAATTTAAATCCATTACTTAATAAATCTAATATTACTTGTGGTGAACGACTAGAACCATTTGTTTCTGCACTAGATGAATTAGGCCAAAGATTTAAATAAGCAACATTATATGTATCTCTAGAGGAATCTATTATTAACCAATTTTCTGTATTTAAATTAGTATTTTTAATCATAACAAATTTAGGTCTAAATCCTAAATAATTAAAAGGTCCGTCTGTAGAACCATTAGCAGTATAATAACCTATTTTGCTAAAACCAGAAATTTCAGCAAAAGCATAGCAAACATAATTACTACCTGATTGACAAGTATTTACATCATTACCACCTAAAGTAATTACAGATGAAGTAGGTAACGTAGACCATGGACTACCTTGAGCAGCTCCTCCAGTAGTAGCATTTAAAAACATATATTTAACACCATTATCAGTATAAATATAATTAACTACCCAATTGCCTGAACCACTACTTCTATTCTTAATTATCCACAATTTAGGTGCAACACCTAATCCATGACCAATAGTATTTGGTGATGTATTTGCACCAGCATAAGTAATAACACTAAACCCAGCACTTGCATTTACAGATACAGTAGATGTAATAGAGCCATTAGTGTTAGATGATGATGAGCCTTGTCCAGCTTGCCATTGCCAGCCTACAAAACTTATACCACTTTGGTTAGATGTTCCATTTGTTCCTAAACCAAATCCATTAGTATTAAATGATGTTAATGTTGTGCTATTTGCTCCTTCAGCCGCAGTTAAATTTGAGGATAAAAAATTATAAACTCCACGAACACTATCAAATAACAAATGTTGCTGTGCTTGTTGTCTGTCTTTTACCCACACAAAGTCAGGCTTAAATCCAGCCGCATTAGTTACTGATAGTGTAGCACCTGTTCCTGTATATGTCGTTGCATCCATATACTTATTACCTTGCACAATAGTGCTTGTAGGTAGGTTATATGTGTTTAGTGCTACATAGCCTGTAGGAGGTGTGTATTTAAATCCTTGCTGACCAAAATTTAATCCTACTGTTTGTGCAGAATAATATGTAGATGCTATTGGAAACCATGTATCGTCAATAGATTTTATACTACTATAAGCTGCATTAGTTCCTGCAACAGGGTCTCCAGATGCCTGAAATGTTCCATTTTTAGAAAACCAAATTTTTCCGTTATCCATATCTAATGCAACACCAATTACATCACCAGTAGTAAATGAATTTCCATAAGCTGTTCCAGCAGCATTAGACATATAATAAACAGAGCCATTTGCATAATATGTAATACCATAATTACTTGATTGTCCGGGCAATGAACCAAATGGAAATTTAGGGCTTGCAATAGATGCACAAGATGCTGTTGATACATCATTTGATATTGTAATTTCCCAATACCATTTTCCAGAACTTACGCCAAATGTTCCTCTTGTATTTCCCCATCCAGAAGAACCATCATCTGTAAAAAATAAATTGCCATTAGATATAGTTCCTGTGCTTTTATCTAATGGATTCAACACAGCATAATTAGCCACAGTCGCACTTGTTAGCGTAGGCACATCTGTCATAGCATCATAGGTTGTGCCAGCAGTTACAGATATATTATTAGTATTCCAATAGTTTCCGTTACCTGAAAAATCTTGACCTAGACCTGTGTTAGAACCTGATGTTAAAGCTATGTTGCTAAATTTAAGATAGAATCCGTTAGTGCCATAAGTGCCTGTGTATTTAGCTGGTTGCCATACGCCTGTGGTTGAGTTTGTAGAGCCAAATGATGATGGTGTTAAGGCTTGTCCGTCAATGAAGTTTGTTTCAGCAGTATATCCATCTCCAGAACCTCCATTAACTTGATTAATAACTGTAGCAGTTCCAGATACATTTATATAATCTGGAGTTAAAGATTGTGTTCCAACATAAGTGTTTGTAGCCCAAGATGTAATTTCTTGGTTATTTACCCAAACTCTAATAGCGTTTGTGCTTGTTTTTGCTGCGGCATTTTTTTGAACAACCACATGATACCAAGCTGCATTATCACGATATACAGCATTACTTATTTTTTGCAATCCATTTAAACCACCAGAAGTAGTAGATTGATAAATAAATCCTCCAGAACCAAAATACATATTTTCGCCAGGATTATAAGATGAGCTATTAATTAAGACTATGCTACCACTACCTATTTTTACCCATGTGCTATATGTCCATACATTTTGTGATGTAGGAGTTCCCATAGTTCTACTTAAATAAGCAGATGCACTACTTCTAAATCTTAAAGAGTTAGTTAAGTTATAACCTGATGGACCGTTTGCTACTAAATTAAGCATTAAGCTACTCCTAGACTGCGACCTTGTTCATAAAGATTTGTGCCATCTGATCTCCAAACAAAGTAGTCTTTAGCACCTGCAGCGGTTGATAATGTTGGTGCAGTTCCGTTTGCCCACTTAAATGTAGTGTCCCAAGTAATTGTATTTGAACCTGCATTTTGTATAACTGCTAATGCGTAAAATGCACCATTAACCAAGTTTGTAGGTGCGCCCATAGTTCTATTTGATGATACAAATGTAAATGTAGCTGTTTGACCTAAAGATGTGTCCCAAGCAATTGTAGCTGCGTCTGTAAGTGTAATGTTAGGTGAATAGCCTGTGCCTACTACAGATAGTTTAGCTAATGGTGATGCAGTTCCTAAACCTAATCTGTTGTTAGAATTGTTCCAAAAAAATTGAGCATTGTTTTGAGAATATACGCCTGAAGCGCCTGCAAATAAAATTGAACCTGTGGTAAATGATGTTGTTGTTCCTGTGCCACCACTACTAATAGGCAAAGTTCCTGTGATTCCTGTTGATAAAGGTAATCCTGTGCAATTTGTTAAAACGCCTGCAGTTGGTGTGCCTAAAGCAGGTGTTACAAAGGTGGGTGAAGTTAAAGTTGCTACAGTATCAGTAACATTTGGTAATGTTAATGTGAAACTAGATGAAGTATTAGTGTTTGCTAATGCTACTTGTCCGCCTAATGACGCTTGAAAAACTAATTGTCCCATAAATTGTCCTTAAACACCCTTCAATGGGCTATATTTTAACTTACTTAAGCTAGTATTCATAGTTTGATTTTCTGTATTTTTAAATGTTAATTAAGCTACACCCAAGCTACGACCTTGTTCGTATAAGTTTGTGCCATCACTACGCCATACAAAGAAATCTTTAGCGTTGGCTGCAGTAGAAAGTGTAGGTGCAGTTCCGCCAGTCCATTTAAATACAGAATTCCATGTCAATGTTCTTGAACCTGTTGCGTCTTGAATTACGTTTAAAGCATAAAAAGCACCTGATACTAAACCTGTTGGTGCTGCCATTGTTCTATTACCGCCTAGTGTAACTGTGGCTACTTGAGCTGTGCTTGCAGCCCATGAAATAGTTGCACCGTCTGTTAGAGTAGATGTTCCAAAGTATTGTTGAGCAGTAAAGTTAGTGGCTGTTCCTGGCGCTACAAAATCTGTTCCTGCGGTTGCAGCAACTATTGCAGTTGTGCCTGTGCCTTTAATAACTCCTGTAAGAGTCGTTGCACCTGTTCCGCCATTAGATACTGGTAATGTTCCTGTAACACCTGAAGATAGCGGTAAACCTGAACAATTTGTTAAAGTTCCAGATGCAGGTGTTTGTAAAATAAGAGCGTCAGCAGTCTGTAGCTCCTCTAATGTTGTTCCTGTAAGCACTAATGGATAAAAATTTGCCATAAAATTTCCTGTTAAGTAACCGCTACGTTAATTGTAGAACCGCTATGATTTATTATAGGTAAAACGCCATTTGCAACAGATACGCTCGTTGTTGATGATCCGCTGTGTAATAATATCAGTAAACTGCTTGGTAGGGTAGACCATGACGTATTAGTTCCGTCTGTTTTTAGGTATTTACCTGTATTTGATGTTTGTGATGGTGCTAAAGCATTAAATGCAGCATTTGCAGTTGTTTGACCTGTTCCACCATAAGCAATACCAACAGCATTTGTAGGTGTTAAATAGCTAGCAGTTAATGTGCCTGTTGATGGTTGATAAGTTAATTTAGTAGAACTTGTGTATTCGGTAGTTGTAGTTCCTGTGGTTACCCTTGCAAATAAAGGATAATAAGCAGTAACAGAGCTTGTATCGTCAGAAATTGTAACGCCTGAAGAAGCTGCGGCAGACCATGTAGGAACGCCACCTGATAAAGTCATTACATAGCCGTTTGTGCTTGCAGCCAAAAATGTAGTTGTTCCTGAAGCCGTTTGATAAGGAACTGAACCATTAGCGCCACCTGCAAGATTAGTTGCAGTTGTAGCTGTTGTGGCACTTGTTGCACTTGTAGCTGTTGCTGCATTACCGCCAATAGATAAGCTAGACGCTGTGCCTGTTAGGCCTGTTCCTGCACCACTAAAGCTAGTTGATGTAAATACACCTGTTGATGGGTTATATTGTAATTTTGTAGAGCTTGTATATTCAGTCGCTAAATTACCTGAAGTTTGATTAGCAAATAATGGGTATCTTGTGCCATTAGTTGTAGTATCGTCAGTTACAGTTGCATAACTTACAGGAGTAGCCCATGTAGGTGCGCCTGATCCATTAGATTGTAAGAATTGACCAGTTGTTCCTGCTGCTGTAACTGCTAAAGCAGATGTTGTTGATCCGTAAACTACACCACCAACTACAAACGCTGAAGATTGTCCTGTGCCACCACGATTGTAAGCTATTGTTGAGCCATTCCAAGTTGCTGAAGTAATAGAACCAGGGTAATCAAATGTATTAGTTGACCAAGATACATTAGAAGGCGTTGAATCATGTTTATCCCATGAACCAGCTGCAGGTGTATTACTTAATAAAACAACAGTTGTATAACCACCTGATTGAATCGTTGCAATTGTAGTAGATGAGTTATTTACAACAGTAATTGCGCCTGATGTTTGATTGTTATTGAATGTAAATGTTGCGCCATTAGGCAAAGTTGTAGCGTCTGGTAATTTAATTGTTTGACCGCCAGAGCCTGTAATTTGGTAATTTTGCGCTGTTGACGCAGTTAAAGTAATTGTTGTGCCACTTGCTGCTTGTGTTACATAACCTTCAAATAAACAGTTAGTTGTAATGTTTCCGTTAGCGTCACGCAAAACTATACTATTTGCGCCACTTGATGTAGTAACTCCACTACCACCGTTGGCTACATTTAATGTTCCAGCCAAAGTAATGATTCCAGCAGTATTGCTTGAAGGTGTAAATCCAGTTGTGCCAGCAGAAAATGTGCTTACAAAGTTACCTGAAAGCGCACTTGTAGGGATTGTTGTAGAGGCTGTTACAGCGCTTCCATTATTACCATATAGATAACCTGTCAAACCACTTGTAATAAGCGTTGTAAGCGTTGCAGAACCACCTGTAATAGACACAGCATTGGCATTTTGGGTTGACATTGTTCCCAAACCTGTAATATCTGTATTAGGTATGGTAGAAACTGTTGAAAAAGCTGATGTTCCACTAGCTTTAAGATAGCCAGCAGTAAAAGTTGTAGCGCCTGTGCCGCCATAAGCTACTCCAATTGTATTTGCGTTCCATGTGCCTGCTGTTAGCGTGCCAACGCCTGTAATGCCTGTATAAGAGCCTGAAATTAGGCTAGAAGCGATTGTTCCTGATGTAATTTGATTAGCATTTAAAGCTATGTTTTGAGCCGATAAACTAGTTAATTGACCTTGTGCATTAACTATAGCAGTTAAAGATTGGCTTGCAGAGCCATAAGAACCTGCTGTAACGCCTGTATTTGTAATAGAAAACTGATTTGACGCTAAAGTTAAGCCAGTTCCTGCGGTATATGTATTTACATTGGCAAATTGCACCCAAGGCATTGGTGTTGTGCCAATTGTGCCTGTGGTTGAAGCGGTGCAAACCCAAGCTGTGTCAATATTTGCTGAACCATTAAGAATAACGGTATAAGCACCTGGCACTTCTGACCATACATCCATGTCTGTAGAACGTGACCAAGTTCCTGAAGATGCTATATAAATGCCGTTGTTCGCAGAAGTTGCTTGATTTTTAACTAAAACTCTATCGCCTGCGGAAATTGTATAACCATCAATAGTTTGTATGCCTGAAAGCGTAATATTGGCTGTTGTTGCTACTTGACAAGCAGCTTTAGGGCCTAAACCTTGCGCTACAGTATCAACATAGAATTTATTAGCTATGTCGGTATTGCTAGATGGAGTAGTAGATATTTGACCTGTTGTGGTCGATATATTAGTAAACACACCTGTTGAAGGTGTAGTAGCACCAATAGTCGTGCTATCAATCGTGCTATTTGTAATTGTTAATCCTGATTGAACAGGATTAAGTGTTGCATAGAATGGCTGACCCTGCCCAATAAACGTATTAAACGTATTGTCTAGATTGAATAACGCCTGAACAGGCAGAATATTCTGATCTATCGTCTTTGCAGGATCAGACATCTAAATTCCCTTAAGATTGGTCAGCTACTGGTGTAACGTATAAAGCTGTTGTTCCGCCTGACGCAATTGCTGTTAAATAAAAAGGTGTTGTTGGAACTGCTAAAACTACAGGAGTTTCCATGATTGCAGGTAATATAAAATCACCTGTGTTTCCATCAGTAGCAAATACTGCATTAGCCGCAGCAGTTGCTGTGCCTGGTGTAAACTTAATAGCACATGGATAAGCGCCTGCATTTAAAAATGCAGCGTAGTTTACTTGGTCGTTAGTCGAATCATTAATAGTAACAGCAGAGTGTTGTGAAGTTGTTACAGTTAATGTCGTTGTAGGGCCAGCTAAACGGATTACTGAAGTATTTGCCATGATTTGTCCTTAAACTGCGTTTACAGGAGCTGGGCCTTCATAACGAACAATTTGAAATTCATAAACACCTGAAGCTGGAGTTGCTGAAGATGTTGTGCAATTACCAAATTGAACTGTTAATACGCCATTTGTTAAGCAATCAGTTTCTGCAATAAAAATACCTGCTGTTTGATTAGCAATATAACCACCTGAACTAATAAAATCAGTTGTTAATAAGCCTGGAACTGAAAAAGTTTGAACTGCTGTTGTGCTTGCTGCTACTGAAGTTGGAGCTAAAGTAGGCGCAATGTAAAACGTTTCGTGTGCATTACCACGAGCTACTGTTGTTGATGACATTTAATTTTCCTTTGCAAAGAAAACTAGAAAACTCTAGTTATGTAATTATATATTAAATAGATGGGAAGCCACCAATTAAAGTAACTTCCCTTTCTATATTTTTTACTAGCTTAAGTCGTAACCAAATACATAAACATCAACAGTTGCTGTAACAAATGGTGTTGAAATGTTTACATAAAGGTTTTGAGCAGTTTGTGCTGCAGTTGTAGTTGGGCTGATAACATTAGTAACTGTGTTGCCTGTTACGCCTGTTAAAGCTGCCGCTGTGTAAATAGCTGTTCCACCTTGTGATGGAGCAGTATATAAACCAAATACTACTGTGTGAACGTCTGCACTTGCGCCTGCGTTATTA
>Ga0208744_1000227_pt1 | contig 24552 bp, 21 predicted proteins | sample CryBogCBH24Aug09_FD_184620 | JGI IMG/M metagenome (GOLD analysis project Ga0208744, IMG submission 184620) | Freshwater microbial communities from Crystal Bog, Wisconsin, USA - CBH24Aug09 (SPAdes) (version 2) | ecosystem: Environmental > Aquatic > Freshwater > Lake | place: Crystal Bog...
TCTCGGACGCCGTTACCTTTTGGTAAAAAGTCCGAATTCAAACGTAAATTAGACGGAACTATAGTCAGGAGGGATGAAAAATGATGACTATCAACGCGGTGTCAGATTGGATTTCTGATGCCAAAAAAGGAGATGAAACCACCTATTATACAGGGTGGCTAATCAAAGACAGGGGCAATAGTAATTCTGAATTGTCTCAAATGGCTAACTATGTTTGGGCCATGAAAGAACGGGGTCTTGTTTATTTGGCTCAACGGAAAGCGCCAAGCTGGACAAAGCATCACGCAGAATATCATTACATTATGCAGCGTAGCAGCAAGGATAGGATTTGAAATGGCTTTAATATTACCAGAGGGTTTTAACCCAGACGAAAAAGAAAGTCCGTTAGAGAACATCTACGATCACGCTTTCCCACTGGCGGACAAGTTGTCCTACGCGATCAATGAATCCACGATGGATATGATCAAGGATGGAACGGTCACGGACAAAATGTCAGACGCAATCATTATCCATTCAATCGCGCTGATGCTGATTACGTGCATGATGAACCGTGAAGTCCTTGATGATAACACCTTGGACGTAACTTTTAAAAAAGTTAAGGGAATCACTCAGGACTACCTGAAGCACCTGCTTGAAGCGGGTAAGGAGCAATTTAATTGATCATTCAATTGAACCCAACCCTGCCTCTGCTGACCCCCAAAGGGCCAGCATTGGCGCACTTCCTCATTGATTACGGGGAAGAGCATCATTTGATGTGGGTATGCATTCAGGACACCAGCGGGGAGATCTGGACTTGGCCTAATACGCAGGTAAGGTCACAGACGAACCCATCCTTAGGGCGTCCTAAAATACCCAACACAACCCATGGTACGGTAGATGAATATAAATGAAATGATCCAGACAGTCATTTGGACCAGTAATGCACGGATGAGGGAGCAGCTTTTAATGCTCCGCATTTTGGATCATTACGGCCCAAAGGAATTTGTAGCTACACTGGAGGACATAGCAGAAGCAACCGCCATGAATCGGGCGGTAGTGATTCGCGCTTTAAAAGGTCTGAAGGAGTTGCAGTGGATCGATAGTGAGAGGATTTACAAAAACAACGGGACTAATCTCCCCGTCGTTCAAAGCTGTAAATACATCATCACTATTGCGAATGAAAAGGAGGCCGACCAGCCCCGAAACTGATCGGCCCCAAGTCAGGGAGGTGGCGCAGGAAGGAAATAACCGCGCCGCCTCTATTCTACCATTTTAAATGCTAAGTTTTCAACCCTTGAGACACGTCCACCCCATCCTTTTCCGAAGGTGGGCCAAGTGGGGAGTCCTTGGAGAAAAGCCAACCGTGCTTCGCAAATTCTTGTTGCAATTTCACGACCGTTTGCCTCTTCAGCAGCCGCAATTGTGGCGGGTCCGACTTGTCCGTCTTGACCCACACCGCATACCTGCTGAAGGGTTTTTGCTGCACGGGTTACCCCACTATTAACAGCCATATCAAAAGTGGCATAGTCAATGCCAAGAGGAAGTTCGTCGCCATTTATCTTATCCCAGTAATTTTTTTTGTACAGGGGAGCGACATCTTGAACAGAAAGATTTTTCATGTCGTCTTCCGTCACCGGATGACCGACCCAATCTTCCCATACTTTTTGAGTAACGCCGTGGTTCGTTCGACCCCCCGGATCGCGGGGATCATTAACATAACCGCCTTCTTCCTTCAAGACTAAGGCTAAACATTGATCAAAATTATCTTTCACTGTTTATTTCCTAAAGAAGCAGTAAGCGCATCAGTTTTCTGTTTAGAGCCAGCGGATGAGCCGAAATAAAAGCCCATGACGCTGGTCCACGCCGTACCAAGAGTGCCGATAAGCATTAGGAGAGCCTCACCACCAGTGGCGGGCAGACCGAAGTGCAGAATGTACGCAATGATGCCGAAGAAGCCCAGCGTGACGCCTACCGCCAATACACGGGGAATCCAGTCACGGGTAGCGATCTGCATCTGGCGGGCTGAATCACGGTCTTCCTCCGATATCTTTTCCAGATCAATGTCCAACGACTTCATCTGAACTTTGAAGTCCGCATCAATCTTTTTCAGGGCCGCCAACTGATCACCTGTTGGATTAGCAAGAGCCGACATGATGTCGTCTTCAGTGCCATTTTCATGACCAAAAAGGGCATTTGATATAGCTTTAACCGCCATGCCACCAACAGGTCCAAGCAATGCCGTCGCGATAGTTGGGGCAACTGAACCAAGCAATGGTCCAAAGGTCTTAAGAATGTCCATCTTATTTCACCGTTATCATGAGGAAAATGCCAATTGCACCGATACCTACTACCAGAAAACCAACGATGCTGCTAACCATAATTAAATCCTTGCGGTTTTCTTCTTGCTCCTTTAACGCAGCAGCCGCCTGACGTGCAGCCTCTTTCCGCATCTCAATGACAGACCGCTGGATGCCTTCCCATGCAGCAGGGCCGTACTGACCCACAAACATGTTCTTAACATCCAACTGCATCTGCTGGGCCTTGGCCTTGGCGGCGTAAATCTTAACCGCCTCCGCCTCAAACTCCGCCTGAGACTGGAACATTTTCTTTTTGCGCGGCGTTGACGCAATCGTAACGATTTGGGCAACTTTACTGAAAAGATTACCCACCTTCTCCGCAGTCTCCATCACATCCTTGCCCGAATCCACGGCGGACTTGATGGAGTTATAGATGGCGGTTGCACCCGCTATGAGCGTAAATGGATCCATTACACACGTCCCTGAGCAATCCGAAGAGCATGAACAATTGCGTCATCATCCACCGAAAGCATGGGCTTTGTGTGACTATCTAATTCTTTTTTCGCTTCTTTGAAAAGTTTATCGGCGTTAGGGATGCGACCACCTGTCGCACGTATTGGGCGCTTGTAAGCTTGTAACTCCGCCAAATTCATTGGCATTGCTAATGGCGGCTGCCCTTCAATGCCGGATGCGCGGCCCGTAAAGACATTATCCATAGAAGACGGCTGAGGAACAATTGGATGTGTTTTCTTCCAGTTTTGCAATTCTTGTAAAGAATGCGGCATTTCGATGGTAGGCGCGTCATCCAATACGCTACCGCCTTCAGCGCGATGAACAATTCCGCCTTGCTCGTACTTACGATTAACCTTCACGCGGTTGTGGTCGAAGACGACGTAGTTGTGGGTGCCAAATCGCTTTTCTCTTGATTGTTCATCAAGATATTTGATTCCATGAATGCCATTTGCTGACAAAGAGCGGGAAAGTTCTTCTGGTTCAAAAACTTTTGAAAGCATATTATGAACTGCACCGCCAGACAAAGTATCCCAACGCGAATGCTTTTTGTTTTCTTCATCCTTAATTGGCCCTCTAAAAGAACCAATCATAAATTTTTTATTTCCCGCCTTTTCGTGGGCGCTCATTAAAGTATCAAAAACTGCATCTTGAATATGAGATGGTTGTAAATCAACTGGATTATCCCAATCCAAAAAGTGATCAGGATGCGCGTCGATGGCGACCTCGTACATGTGGCCACCGGGGAGAAATTCTCCGTTTTCAAAATGTTTTTTAACAGCAGAAACAGCTTCTGCGGTCATAGCTGGAGCCGTATGACCCGCCCCATTTTTATGTTTATCCAACCATGCAATAGCCCCTTCTGGAGTATTATCGCCGAAGGTAAGAGCCATTTGCCCAATACGTTTATGCAATGAGTCTATGGTATCGGGTGCTTTAAGCGTAGGAGATAAATTATTTTTATATCCTTTTGCTACACGTTCATTTTCAGCAAAATACAGCCCATGCCCATACGATTGTGCGCCTTCACCCGTGCCGATCTTGGACGTGTCAAATTGTTCAAAATCATGCGGGGAGCCGTGGTAGGCGGTGATCCCGTTTTGATTTTCTTCGTCCATCACGCTCTCCCGCTAAATACAGGTTCACCCACTTTCGCGGTAATAATATGAGTTCCCGGAATCATACTGGCGGGATGCCGCGAAGATTTTCTTTTCCCAACTTTCCCCCCATCCTTTCGTCCTACAACATTTGCTGAACCAAGACCGCCTTGAGCAGCTAAAACTGCTAACATGCGTGAGATACCAGCCCGTGCGGTGGGATCTTTTGAAATTTCATCATACGCATCGCGAATTTGCGACGAATCATTTGATGTTAATTTTGAAATCAAACTACGTGCGTATTTATCTCCAAGGTAATGGTTGCCGAATTGGGCAATAATACGGGCCAACCCTAACCCATGAAACATTTGAAACGCGATAATCGTTTCTAAATCATGCGTGACCCGTTGTTGTGAGCCGCCCAATCTACGGGCTTGCTGCACCGCATCAGAAATAACAGACTCCGTATTGGCGAACCTTTGCAAATCACCTAACTGCACGGGATCCATAGCGTTCTTTAATGCATTATACATTGGTCCCGGCGTGAAATAAGTCTGCAAAGCGCGGGAATTAATTGACCCATCAGAATTGCGGGCTTTAGAAAGCATGTCCGCCATGACGCCTTGAGTAAATAAGTTCTTCTCCTGATCCGTCATCTGCGATGTTGCATTTTGGATTTGCGAAGATTTTAACGCACTCCGACGGCTGCCAAAGAAATTTAAACCAAACGTAAAAGCATCATTTTCCCCACGGAAAAGATTGGTAGAGTTAAAAGCTTTTGCGTATGCGGCGTTGTAAAGCTTACTGTCCGGGTCTGTTAGTGAATCAACAATATTACGGCGGAAATCAATCAACTTTGATTTTACACCGCCACGGGTGCTGCCCGGCAGATCATCAATGATGTCATTTAAATTTCTCTGGAAATAATCCAAATACTTAGCATTAACCGCATCAGGATTAGTAAATTCAAACATTTCAGCGGGCTTTCCACCCGAAATAACGTTTTTAGTCACAAATGGGCTTTCAATTTTTTGTGCTTGCCCATACTCCATGCCCTTAGCAGCAGCTTCGTAATCTGCCTCCCGCGCAAGTTCATCTTCTGTTTTTATGATGGCTTGACGAACCTCAGGAAGATTAATGTAATTGTTCCACGATTTATCCCATGCTCCCCGCGCATTGTCTGGATCATACGCTTTCGCATATGCATTGTTTTTTTCTTCCTGCGCGACTTTCTTCGCTTGTTTTAAAATTTGATCAGCATTCAAATCGCTGTCGGTCATATCTTGTGCAAAATCAGTAAAACGACGTGAGCCATTTTGAAGACGCGAACTTAAAGTCTGGCGGAAATCATCAGCCAACTCTGGTTGATCTTGGAAAGCGCGCTTAATGAAGGCTTGCACATTTGGGCCGCCAAGATCCGTAACCAATACGGGCTGACCCTGTTCCATAGCTTTTTGATAATCGTCAAACGTCATTTTGACATTGCCGGATTTAACATCCTGATCGTAGGCTTTCGCAAATTCCCTAAGCTGGAAGTTGTCTTTGCCGCTGCCCATTGCTTTCATCCAGTCAGGGGCAAACTTTTCCGCGACCGTTCCAATGGCTGATCCCGCAAGCCCAAGACCCGCGCCTAATCCGCCGCCTATAAGAGCGGATTCACCAACGCTTGGTTGTTCAGATTCTGGCGTAGTACCAATCTTTGATGCAGCAGCAGCACCAGCCCCATACCCAGCACCTTCCGCTGCCAGACCCGCAAAGCGCGACCCTGTAGCGGCCTCCGCAATGTCAGCAATACCACCCGCTGGTAACGCTAATCCACCCGCTATTTCCGCACCCGTTGAAATATAAGGATGCTGCCCCGCAAGAGCGCGTCTTGTCGCTTCCATTCCCGCTTTAATGTTTTGACGGCGCTCAGAATAAGTCGCACCTTCCGCCTCAGAAATATCCGATGGAAGGGCAGCGGAAATGTCCGCTCCAATTTCAGATGCGATGTCACCGACAATTGGAATACGATAAATACCAGCCTCTACACCGCCTAAAGTTCCTAAAGCAGCGGCTCTTTTTTGCGCTTCCGGCATAAATTTTTGGATACGCTGCTCATATTCATCCGTAGGGGGTGAGGGTTCTTGTGTTGAGTCGGTTGGTTTTTTAGACATAACAACATCAAAAGGATCCTCAGCCTGTTGAGAAGAGTTTATCTGCCCAACAGGACTACGTTGCATTACAGCATCAAAAGGATCCGTCGATTGATCGTCAGCCATTTTAATTCACCAACCACCGCGATAAGTTTGAAATGTCAGGATATTTTTTAGAGAAATATTCAGAAACCTTAGCATCAAACTGTGCTTTTGTTCTTGTTCCATCCAATAAATCCGTGACCAAATTGTGCGTTTTACCGTTGCTATCTTTCCAACTATTTTGTGGAGAGACAAGCGTTTCAAGCACATCTTGCTCATGGTTGTATCTATCAGTTGGCATCGCATTTTGATACGCTTGTTGAACATCCGTACCCATGCCGCCCGTCTTCGCACCATAAGCGTTAACTATTTTTTGATAGTCACGACCCATGACGCTCTGTCGCGCTAAACTGGTGAAAAGTTTATTCGCGGATTCGGATTCCAATTCCACATTTGGTTGAGCATTGGCTGTTGCTTCAACAAGCCTTGCCGCACCATTATGCGTAATTGATCCAACTTGTGCGTTAGCCAAAAACTGGCGAATTTTATTAAGTTCCTGTTGAGCGACAACTGGATTATCACTTTCTGGCGAAGGACCGTCATATCCCAAAGCCCTTGCTGTGGAATAAGCAATTCTACGCGCAGAGTTTGCTAATTGTGATCCAACACCCATCCCAAGTTTTGCACCTTCGGCTGATGTCAAAGCTTGCGCCATTGTTTTTAAATCACCCAATCCACCGTTTGCTGCCGCTGCAACCCTTGCAGCTTCTTGCTGTTCTCTCATAAATTCACTTTGATATTGGGCTGCCGTTTCCGGTTTCTGCATAAACTTTTGTTCATTCATGCGTCTGAAATTTGCGCCATAATTATCTAATGTAGAATCAATTGCGTCACCTAATCCGGTCGGCTTGGTTGCTACTTGTGATTGCCCAGCAGAACCCATAGGGATTGTTTTAATGACGGGATTTTCTGGAGTTCCCGCATAAAGATATGCATCTCCACCAAAAATATTTGGCCTGATACGTAACATTTCTTCTTCCGCCCGTGTTTTACCAGCGGTCGCTTGAGAAGATTGAGCGGAACCATACGCTTGGGCAGCTTGCGCTTGAGAAGTCATCGTAGCGCGTTGCTGTTCTTGTTGCGCCATAACATTCTTGGCGAATGCATCACCCGCAGCCGCAATATTTTGCCCGGACAACAAACCCATTCCGTAATTAAAGCCGAAGAAATTACGCATGTCCTCTGGAGGAGGCGCGATATATCCAAAGCCCGGTTGTGGTGCGTCGGATTGTGTGCGCGTCATATCTTGAGCGACTTGCGGGCCAGTTGACTTTGCCGATGTTTGAGCGGGTTCAGGCGCTTGATCCATTTTAGACAAATCCAACTTAGTGACACCAGCATTAGAACCGGATGAGTCCGTCGTTGCTGAAGTTGTTGGTTTTGTTTTTTCGGAAGCTACCTTAGCAGCGGTCTGAACAACGTTATCGCCACCGCCCTCATCCGGCTTGGATAAGGAACGGTCGTAAGGGGCTGTATAAGTTCCAGCCGCCCTTATTGGCGTTGCCATTTCAGTTTTAACACGGGACGCAACATCATCTGGGCTTTCACCCATACGACCCATAATTGTTTTGCCTACATTGTAGGCGCGATCCAAATCCGCTTGCTCCTGCTCAGGTGAAGAAAATTCTTCTGGGTGCCTATCTCTATACGAGGGCGGCAATCCAGATGGGGAAACCTGAGGAACAGCAAATCCGCGCTGGGAGAAAGGCACTGGCTTTTCAATCGGAAGATAGCTGGTATCCGCTTCATCATCGTCCGAATCGTAGAAAGAATCATCCCCAGCGATATGATCATCATCTGGAGCCGTTATGCCTTGGCCATAACGCGCATGGATGCGGCCACCCTTTTTCGATTTTGTTGCGGGGAGGATGCCCTTTGCGCCCAAAGCTTCGCCCTGCATAGAAAGTGTACCAGCGCCGGAACCAGCAAAATCAGCCGCCATCTGCGCAATGTCGTTTTCAGTTGGGAGGCCATATTCCATAGAAATAGGCGTGACGCCACCTTGAGCGTAATGGTTATGATGCGAATTGATTCGGCCACCACGCTTGCTATCGTGATCGCCGCCGCCTCCGCCGCCATCGCCGCCGCCACCGCCGCCATCACCACCGCCACCGGGAGGACCATAACCACCAGTGTAATTGGAACTGCTTTCTGCGCTTCCCGGAGAAGGAGAATAGCCCCCTCCGCTATCATTGCTGCTACTGTTATCATTACTGCTATTATCCGGAGCAGATACAGGTTCTGGAGCGGGTTCTGGAGCGGGTTCTGGAGCAGGTGCGGAAGCCAATGCTGTGTTTTGATCCGACATAGCTGGCGTTTCAACAACAGGAGGATTTGGTATAGCAGTTGTGGTTGGATTGTTATCAAATATCCCGCCCTGTCCTGTGGCTGAAGGAAGAACCCCAGAAGACGCAGGTTCTGGGGCCGGAACGGGTTCTGGAATGACGCCTTGAATGTTTCCTTGACCGTTCCCAACCGTAGTAGGATCGGCAGCGTTAACAACACCGGGAGGCGTATTAATTGAATAATCCTGTTGTGAAGCGGAAGGAAGGACGCCAGAAGATGTTGGTGTTGAACCAAAAATTCCGCCAACACCAGTTGCGGATGTTTGTGAGCCACCACCAAAAATGCCACCGGGGCCAGTCGCGGAGTCGCTTGTGTCTGGTTGTTGAATTGGCAGATAACTAAGGTCTGTTTGAACTGGAACGGGTGTAGCAGTGTAATTCTGATCACCTTGAGTGGGTGGAAGTGGAGCGGATGGAATAATAGGCGCAGACGGCGCTTGTGCGTTTGCGGCAGCCGCCGCAGCAGCATTTGCTTTATCCACCCACATTTTTGAAAAATCAGCGGCGCTGATATTGGGATCCGTGCCTTTGGGAACATTGTTCGCAATACTTGCTTGCGCCTTATCAGGATCAACGCCAGCACTAATAAGCGCCTGAACGGCGCTTGTCCCATCGGGTGCAGTAAGCAAGGCTTTTGCCCCCGTCGCGCCCTGCTGCCAACCAAGGTAAGCTTGGCCAGCAGATGGGTTTTGAATCCCCGCATTTTGTAGTGAGTTTATAATAGGTCCATAACCAGTTCCAGCCGCAATCGTAGATAAAGTAGGATCAGTTCGATCCACAAGGCCAAGGCCAGTCGCCGTTGTAGGCATGAACCCATACAGCCCAACAGAATTGCCGTTGGAGGCATTAGGATTGTTGGAGCTTTCTAATTGCGAAGTAGCCGCCAATAATCCAGCCGGAAGAGTACCTTCCAATTCTTGTTGGCGTTGCAAGGCAGATAAACTTGTGCTGTTGGCGGGAATGCCACTGTAACCGCCAGAATCAATTGTCGTAGTTGGCGCTACTTTGGTGGTTGCAAGATCAGCGCCGCCAGCCAATGGGTCAGTAATATTGGACGTATTTGCAGAAGTATCAGTTTGATTTGTTTGCTGAACTGGAGCAACAGTTGGCGATAATTGAGTTGCGGGAACCGATCCTGCGCTTAAAATACCCGGAGTTGCACTTGCGACAAAGTAATCAATTTGTGGCGCACCGTTAATCGTTGAAATGCGGGCGCTTACATTGTTTAGGTCTCCGTTCGCAAACTTATCCGCATATTCTTGCGCCGTTAATCCGCTGGTCGTGTTCGGATAAGGCGTTCCATCCGCCCTAAGGAATGGATTTCCATTGCTGTCCACAGCAACGCGGTTGCTTGAATTTAAAACAGCATTCATCGTTCCCGAACTGTTGCCCTTTAATAAAGCATTTACAGCACCAGCAATACCAGTTTGAGCGCCCGTTGCTGGGTCAACACCACCAATAAGGCCGGACAGAACACCCTTTTGCTGATTAATGCCGTATCCACCCCCGCCGCCAACAGTGTTGTCGCCACCCGTGCCAAATCCGGGAGTATCCCCAGCACGGGGATTGTCTCCATTATCATCAGTTGGGCCGCCGGAAGCGCCGGGACCAGCAAGTGACCCGCGCCCCGTAACAACCCCGTTGCCATTATAAATTGGGCTTACAGTACCGCCGCCATCGCCGCCGCCATTAGGAGTTGTTGCCCCACCACCGCCGCCAACTTTGGTGGTATTATCTACGGCACCCGTTGTTGGGGTTGTAATGGGTGCTGGAGCTGTTGGTGTGGTTGGCGTTGTAGTTGTAGCGCCCCCTTTCCAAGGAGGTGTAGCGCCTTGGAAAGAGCGTAAATAATTTTGGTAAGCCGCGTTTATTTGAGATTTTGTGGCGGTGCCAGATTTAGCCAAATTTACATAATCATTATACGCTTGCGTGACGGGGCTTTCAGAAACCGCCCCTGCATTAGCATATTTTGCACGACCGCCCTCTGCATGCCCAACGCGGCCACCATCTTTTAAACCAAACGCGCTGAATATGCTTCCACCAATGTTACCCAATGCTCCTAAACCAGCGTTTGCGTAAGATAATGCATTACCGGACTGCATTGATGGATTTGCAAGCGCACCAATCGTAGACAACCCACCAAGAGCGCCCGCAGCAGGGCTGACAGTTGGGCTATATCCAGTCGTAGTACCACCCATTGCTGGCGCAGCGCCGGATGCCAATTGCGAATACCAACTGAGTTGCTGGTAAGGATACATCTGTTGGTTAAGATATTGTTGATAGGCGGTAGAAAGATTTGCCTGTTGCTGCTGTTGTTCTGCGGTACCAAAGCCATATTGAGCCTGAGCTTGTTGCAATGCAGCTTGCTGGCCTTGGGTGCCGTAGTTAGCAAGATTAATTCCAGACTGGTTCATAAGCTGTTGGCTCTGCAATTGAGCATTAGCCTGTGCTTGCTGTTGAGTATTAAACTCACCTTGGGCCTGATTGAACCCAGTATTGAGAAGGTTAGAAATTGTCGCGTTATTAGCCAAATTCTGCTGACGTGCCAATTCTGCTTGAGCGATACCAGCGCGATCACCGCCATAAGCACCTTGGCCAATTGCACTGCCCAACGCTTGTTGCTGCTGTTGGGCATTTGTTTGGTTAATATTTGCGACAGCAGAACTCACCACATTATTAAGAAATGGGTTCATATATTGATTCATGTTCTGCTGGTTATACTGCTGAAGCTGAATTGGCGTAGCAGCAGCGGCGGAAAGTCCAGTTGCCGCCCCAAAATATGGGTCCGTATAACCCTGCAAATCTGAAATTGATTGACCAGCGCCATATTGATTTGGCGTCATAGGTGCAACTAAGCCCGGAACATAGTTCATATATTGGGCGGAAGTGTCTGGAGTGTATTGTGGGTATGGCTGTTGGGACTGCGTTGCAGCCGAATTTAATATATTAGTAACAGCAGTCTTTACCGCTTCTGGAGGCTGATAAGTCGTCGATTGAGACTGACCAAATAATGCACCACACAACGAACCCATCGTATTATCCTTTAATGCGCGTGATTATCGTGGGCTTCACCACCATAATTATAAATGAAAAAGGCACCCGCTTTACGCATTTGCCGTTCCAGCAACTTAATCTTTGCTTCTGTTCTAACGTTGGAAACGATTCCCATTAGAAGTGGAATACCAACCATGTCAGAATAGTTTTTAGCGAAAGAAATTAATGATTTCGCCCGTGTTGAACGCCTATGTTGCGGCGCAACAAAGTTAAAAACATCGTTTAAACACCATGTTTTAGCGTACCAAAGTTTGTCGATAACCAAGCAAACGGCGGCCTCAATTTCGTTTTCACCGTCAATAACGCCAATAATGCCGTTTTCGCGGTTAAGAACCTTTTTAACCATATCACGAACGGCTTCATAGTCCATTTCAAACAGACCATTCTCCTCATGCATGAGCATAAGGAGTTTCAAAATCGCCTCTTCGTCTTCTGGGGCAGCTAACCGGACATTATAATCCATTAATAATCCTTAATCTCTGCGCGGGCCGGGAAGTTTGGATAGCGTTTTCACCAAGTGATGCCGAACGCCTTTAACGAAATTATCAAGATAATCATGGCCTTTGTTCATATCGCCACCGCCAAGCCGTTTAACGACATCGGGGTGAACAACATATTCCCCGCCAGCAGCGACAATTGGAACCGGGCGGTAATGACCAGACATAATAGGGCCGCCGCTTGCGGCCTGTTTTTGAGGTAATCCACCCATTTGGGGTGTTGAACTCATTGTACTCATCCCAAAAGGCGATGTGGCGGATGCGGATCCGGGAACCATAGGGTTTGGATATTTAGGGGCGGACATTTGCGCGGGTTTGCTTGTTACGCCAAAAGGGCCTGATTTAAACATTGTATCAATCATTTTGGATCCGGCCAAAGTATTACCTTCGCCTAAGCCTGATACGATATCAGCGGGGAGAACATACGATCCCTCCAGCACATTCATAGGAATGTGATCGGTTCTTCCACCCACCGCCATCGTGATAAGACCGACGTGGCAAGGTCTTGATTTCTCACGGGAAATCCTGTCTGCGTGGGAAATATGATCTTGTCCGGCCATGTTAGTCTCCTTAATCCCAAATATTTACACTAAAATTTAAAATTTCGATAGTCCTGTTAGGTATATGTCAAGGAAACAATTGACCCTGTTCCCGTCACAATTGTAAGCCCCGTCGCAAATGGTATCTGTATTTGGTATATACCAATCCCCAAAGAAGACGGGATAGCGTAAATCCTATTGCCCGTCAGTGAACCGGAATTATTGGTATCGTAAATGTAGCCAGTCGTAGAACCTGCGGCTATGACGGAAATTGTCGCCAACCAACCAGATGAAGATTTTATCACCTGAGTGGTAGCGGCTGCTATTTCTTTGGTATTTTTTGAACCATAATACCCCGTCCGCAAACCGTCATAGTTTGCGATTGAGTTAAGGGCTACAACACCATTCTTTTGGGCGGATAACAGGTCGTCTAAGGATGCGATGGAAACCTCCTACTCAATATTTTCCGTCTGCACTTGCGCGGTAGCGTATGCCGCCAAGCCGCCAGAATGTGCCTACGTCATTAGATGATACATTAACTGCTATCAAACGCGCCCGAATACGGGTGGAAATATATTCAGTTTGTTGCGTCATAGGATACGGCCCGTAAACAATTGGGGTATCCCCCGGATAATTAGTCCCATAAAATGTCATTTGAACGGTTGCATTTGGGTTACCGCTATACGTTCCCCATTTCATGTCTGGCCAAACTTGGTCAACAAACATGATGTTGTCCGCATCAGCTATTTCAAAATAACCCGTTTGGAATGAAGAGTTCATCGCGACCGCCCGAGTGCCGGATGCAGCATCGTTTCCTATTTCATGCTGGTATAAATAATTATCAGTCCCAGCACCAATGGGAGGCCCAAGCACAGATTGATCAATCCAAGCAGTACGGCCAAGAGAACCGTAGTCCCATTGGTTGATTGACATGTTAAATTTGACATAAGAATCATTTTCCCCGTTCGTGCTATTAACGGATGGGTAATACCAAGTTATTTCATTAAATTGGCTATTAACCGCGCAACGAATATGTTGGGTGTACGGTACGCCATTAGCATCGCTTCCCGTATTAAGGTTTTGAAAAAGAACGTCCCAAACAGGGCAAGGCATTGGTTGGGGACCTTGGCCAGCATTCATAAAGAACTGCTTTTGAGACATCCAATAGATAGTGTTGTTTAATTGACCAACACATTTGCGGGAAATAGCGCCGCAATTTGCACCGATCTTGTTAAACCCATAAACCAGAGGCGCACCAATATACTGCATGGACCATAAGTCCAAATCAGTCCAAATTAGACCTTGTTGTGCCGCCTGAACGCAAGTTACAATTTTGGAACCCGTAGGTATGCGGAAAGAACCTGCTTGGTTTTGAGCGGTTCCTATCCACGTCGTAAAATCGGAAACATCAGACCAGCGAATCAAAAGAGGGTCTTGTTGAAGCGTAAATGAACTACCCCACGCAACAACTTGACGCTGTGGCATAGCGATAAATATTCCATCATTGACCAGCGGAACTTGCGAACCAAGCAATTGCGCGTTCAAAAACGAACCATTAGGCTGCCAATAATAAATAGCGCCGCCAGCAGGGCAAGCAACCAAATCCTGACCGAAATTGTCCAAAGACCAATCTTCAGCCGTAATTGGCGACCCCGGTAAAGAAGAAGAGAACGAAACGCCTATACCAAATCCACCGAATCCATAACTTCCCGTACCTGTTATTGATGTAGATGATACGGTTTGGCTGATGCTTACCGTATAAGTTCCAGCGCCGCCTCTGCCCGTTCCGTAAGCGGTGACAACCGTGTTAGACGCAATACCTGATCCCGTAATTGTCATTCCAACAGATAATGGAACACCTGAGGCAAATGATGCGACCGTTAAAAGTGTTCCAGAAATAGAGCCATTTACAAAAGACTGGCTAACAACACCAAACCCAGAACCTTGGATTTGAGGGTTTCCCGTAACATAATAATTAATGTTTACGTTTCCCGCATTAATTGAAACGGGGCCAGTTGTAGATGTTGCTGTGGTTCCAGAATTAAACGTGAAGTTATTTGCATCAGTAACGGATAAAACCGTATAAAGTCCAAATAAATTTATTCCACCTACGCTGGTTGAAACGCCAATATAAAACGATGTTCCAATGCTATATCCATGATTAGGAAAATTGCATGAGACAACTTGAGATCCAGATCCGGATGTAAACGCATAAACAGACCCGCCATTTGATACGCTGGATGTAGCGGCAGAACCTGCTGTTATCGTATATGATGAACTGGATACAAAAGTTGTATTATATGGACCTGTTAAGACAATTCCCCCGACAGACACAGGGGTAACAAATTCCACATAATCTAAATTAGACGTAGTGATGTTAGAGTCACTAACGGTTACTGTGGAAGAACCTGCGGAAGTTGTATAATTTGGCGCTGGATTATCCGTGTAAATATACGGCGTAATATTGGATAAGCTGCCATTGGTTAAAACAGCCAATTCGTTTGTCGCGCCAATTGCAAGATGGTTTACCGCATCTAAATCCGCAAACCCTTTTAAGGCCCTTACGGTAGATTGAATTGGGGAGTTATAATATGCAACCCAACCGCCCAGTTTTTGGGGCAAGCCAAAATTATTGCGGTCTGGAAGAAACCGAATCAAATTGGTCTGTGATAACGCCGCTTCATTTAGAACTGGCGTTACAATTAAATCCGTTCCCGGAATCAGTTTGAGCGTACTACGTGCCATAGGTTACCCCCTTGGCGGTGTAGCAATAGGTGAAGGCGATTGCGATCCCCAGGCTGAGGATTGAAATTTTTTCCTATACTCCTCTACCATCGCACCTTTAAGGAGCGTCTGATACTGCTGCTCCCAATTCACAGGCATTTGTTGGTCAGCGCCCGTTGATGAAAAATTGCGTTGATAACCGCCAATGTAAATCATAGATGCCGCAATTAACATATCCGGCAAATAAGTTGAGATAAAATTGGCATTGTTTCCGTTGGCCGCATAACCAATGGATGTTGGGTTTCCATAAAGGCCGCCCAACGTAATTTGGATAACGGTTGAGTTAACTACTGAAATTGCATACGAACCATTGTACGATAAAGGGCTGAAGTTGCCCAAATAAACGGTATTTCCTGTCGTTAACCCATGAGCGGAAGAAAACGTAATCGTTGCTTGTGTATTGATTGTGTTTACAGAAGCAATGCTTGGCAGTCCACCCAACGGGTTGGAATGCACTGTTCCCGTTAAAGTTAATGAATAAGATGCGTTAGGATACGGCCCAAGGAGAATGTACTGGCTTGTATTTCCAGTCGTGGCCGAATCACCGCCATACACAGCAAAGACACTTGGAACTCCCGAACTGGCAACACTATTATATACAGATTGGATATATTCCTTCGCCACAGGGGTCAATGGATAGTTTACGCCATTGTTATTTACCTGAATCGTCTGCAACGTAATGAACGCTGCCGTAGGTATAGTGACCAGATTGTTGCCGGAGGTGGTGGTGTACGATGTTGAGTCGTACACCTGTGTTGACAGGAAATCTATGTCTCGTTGCATACGCAATTGGGCATAATTAATCGCCTGAGGTAAAATGATCAAAAAGTTAGGATCAGTCGTGGGGACAACTGCCAGAGTAGAAATCTGAGACAAATAATCCGTATAGTTCACGACTGCCTACTTTCATTACTGAGCGGGCGTATCCACAGGAGCGGGAGCAGATGATGCGGTTTCAGCCGCATTAATCTGAGGCTGTGCTTGGGTTTTAATATTTTCGTACACCGCAATGCCCGCCTCAAGAGGTAGCTTTCCAAGACCAGCAAGTACGACATTAATTTCAGAAACCGTTAAGCTAAGGTTCAATTTCAAATTTTCCATTTTTATCTCCTATATAATTGTCCAAGTAGACGGTGAATTAACAACTATTGTAACTCCAGCATCAATCGTAATAGGCCCCGCCGTCATGGCGTTTTGATTTGATGGTATTGTATAATTAGCGGTAACTTCTTGATTGTTCAAATAAAATATTCCGTTTGCCGCCCCGGCGGTAGATGTTAGCCCGTCGTTGGCGTAAAATATATTTGTTCCATCAGAATATACGGTTACGTTAAAACCTTGATTGATTATAACAGCGTTTCCGCCGCCAGCCGATGCTGCTGTAATATAATACGCGCCAATGGTCTGATTGGAAACAATCCAAAATCCGCCCTCTGATGGGAATGTTATTGTAATGTTGGTAGAAATAGTACCCGTAAGCAAAATACGCATATTTTGGCATTGGGTAGATGTAAGGGTAACATTTGTATTCGTCAAAGCAACTGAGGCGGTGGAGCCTAAGGCCGCATCCAAAATATCAGCATTCGCGTTTAGTGGGATATCCCACGTTGGCGATGTCTGATTATATGTTGGCTTGTTTAACTGCTTATTACTGGTGGTAGCCATTATTTATCCACCTTCTGTTCAAGTCTATCAAATATCTTTGTCAGCATGGCCTCAATCCGGTTTAAGTGGGACATAAGATCGTCTTTGCTGACATATTTTGTAGGCAGATCAACCCGTATGTCATTTATCATTTGGCGGTCACGGTTTTGCTCATTGACGATTTGAGTATAGAAATACCCTACCGCAGCAAACCCCGCCGTAATGATGATGTTAACGATTTGCTGCCAGTCTAAGGTCATGGGTGCGCGGCCTTATACTGGTCAAATTCTGCTTTAAGTTCTTGAATTGCTTTTGTAAGAATGGCAATCATGTTGCCTTCCGCAATACCAAGAAATTTCTCTTTGGTTTTATCAAGAAGCGTAACTTCGCTTTCTTTAATTATGCTGTTGACATAAACCTGACCGGACAATGCAGTTTGCACTTCTTGGGCCAAAAACCCAACCGTTGTGTTTTGTGTATCAAAATCGTGAACCGGATGCTGTTTCCAATTAAATGAAACCGGATTTAATTTGCTTACAAGGTCTAACGCGCCAGTAAGCGGCGTGACATTAGTTTTGTAATTGGCATCAGACGTTGCAATGGTTGACGATGTAGCAAATATTTGGCTATTTACTTGAAGTTTGTATGAACCGTTTGATGACGTATACCCCACCAGCAGATTGCCGGAGGTGTCAATACGCATACGTTCATATGAACTTAAACTATATGTGGTACCACGAGTTTGAGCAGTAGCGCTGTTTGTGTAAAACGCTATATAACCATTGTTGGCAAGTCTTATTGCATTGTTTGCAACCGTACCTGTGTATGCCGATAAAACAGTTTGCGAAGAAGTGCTGCCATAAAGACTGGATGCTAAGAGTAAATCACCAGAACTATATTCATTCCAAATTGTTGAAAAATTGCTTGTTGTGGGGCCAAATGCGATTCCATTTCCATTTGTAGATGGCAAAACAAGGGTATTAGATAAATTAGATGATACCCCAATACCTACGTTGCCGGAAGTATCTAATGATATGCGGGGGGTAGCATTTGTAATAATATTAAAAGGATGATTTGATGTTGTGCCTGCCTGCCCAGAAGTGCCACTTGAATCACCCAATATAGATGAAACGCCGCCAGTAGACGTGTAACGTATAAAGTTCCCGTTAGAGCCGGAAACATCCAGTTTAACGCCCGGCGAAGTCGTCCCAATACCCACATTCTGGCTGGCATCTATATACAGCGCATTAGTACCCGCCGTAGATACGCCCCATGTTGTGGCGGATGGGTAATAGACACCCGTGGTAGGTGTGGTGGTGTTCGTGTCAGCGGGAGCAGATGCTGAACCAAGGACGTTTTGTATTCCCGCACTTCCTGATAGTGTGATGGCCATATTATGCTCCTACCTTGGCTTGAAGGGCGGTGATTTCAGCGGCTTGGGCGTCTACTTTGGCGGAAAGTTCTTGAATTGCTTTTACAAGCACAGGAATTAATGCGCTTGGGCCAACTGACTTATATGGGTTAGAAGGATCATTACTTTCTCCCCATACATCCGTTGCTTCAGGAAATACTTGTTCTATTTCTTGTGCAATAAATCCAAGTTGGTTTTTCTTACCGTTACCTTGTCCTTCTTTCCAATCAAAACGACGTGGTTTTAAAGCGGTGATAATGTTTAAACCATCTGTAGCATCTACAATGTTTTCTTTAAGCCGTTGATCTGAAGCTGATTGAACAGTTGTATTTTGAGCAAAAAGAGTACCATCACCACGTACCCTAAACGCGTAAGCGCCCCCGCCTGAATAATAACAAGCAAGAATACTGTATGCGGTAGAAGCACCTTGCCCTGTGATCATCTGCACAAGTTCGCCAGTATATCCAGTAGTTCCGTTATTAATAAAACGCGAAGCACCACCCGCACCAGATATATTAACGTCTACTTCTAATTTTCCGTAAGATGACGTCGTCGTCCCCACCAGCAGATTGCCGGAGGAGTCGATGGTGGCACGGATAGTATTATTAGTGCCAAATTGAATAGGATAAGCGCCGCCATTTGATAAAATTGTAGCGTAAGCAGACGAACCGCTGACAAGATTGCCGCCAGAACTATTTTCTGTTCCAACCACAGATGTAGTATTGCTTACAAATGCCAAATATGGTGAGTTTGTACCAGTCGTTACACCAACAACAACTTTCATATCAGTTGAGGAATTTGGTTGGACAAAATTAACTCTTGCGCCACCAATCTGGGAAGTCGTCCCCACCAGCAGATTGCCGGAGGAGTCGATGCGCATACGTTCTGCCAAAGTGCCACTACCAATGGTGGCAAACTTCATTACACTGCCTTCAGACCCAACTGTTCCACTTACGCATACTGTCTGGATATAGGCTTGCTTAATAGGAGTTGAGTTGTTGTAGGCAAAGAAGTTAAGTGCGCCGCCGCTTACCCCATCAGGTGCGGATTGATAAAGAATACCGGTTCCATCTAAATTTGAAAATGTTCCAACAGTCAATTTATTGTAAGAACTAGGAGAAGTCGTCCCAATACCTACATTCTGGGACGTATCAATCGTCATTGCGGTCGTACCCGCAGACTGAATCGTCAATGCAGTAGCCGCCGCACTTGTGATTGTATTGGTTGTTGCAGCCGCGCCAAAGGTTACGCCGCCCGTGGAACCAAGCGTCATGTTAACCGTACCAGAAGATGGTTCTTGGATAACTGTTGTTTTAAGAGTTGCGGCCATGAATTAGGTTCCTGATGTGGATGCAAGCAAATAATACGTCGTGCCACCAATGTTTATGGCAATTTTATTAGTTACCGTATTGGTTGACGATGAAGATACTGCTGTGGATGCTAAAACTGTGCCTGTAGCCGCTGGCAGGGTTAGCGTATTCGTACCCGCCACAGCCGCAGGCGACAGGGTGATTTGCCCAGACGAAGAACCATTTAAAGTGACGTTACCCATTATGCTGCCTCCGCCAGATGTTGGCCGTGATTAGCAAACTGCCCATGCAATTCCATACGTACATTATATGCTACTTCTTTTGCTTCTTCCAGTGTTTTGCATTCTTGAACAAACCTTTTTCCTTTATTGCTAATGCCTACAACCCAAACATTACGGTTTTTGCGAAAATAAATGTTTTTATTTCCACATTTATTATTGGATTGAATTTTGCGGTTTAACATATTGTTTTGGTGACTGCACATTCTAAGATTTTCAATACGATTATCTGATGGATTGCCATTTATATGGTCAATTTCCATATCTTCAGGAATATGGCCTAACCACCAATTCCAAACTGCTCTGTGATATTTTATGCGCTTATTACCGTAAGAAATATCCATACGGCCATCAGATTTAGTTCGCCCAACAGGTTTCCCGCTCCAACGGGTATCCCAATTTTTATTTATATTGCGGGGTTTCCATAAAAGAACACCATCAACATAGTTAAATGCTGTTTTTGCTTCATCTTTTGTAAGATTAGAAATGCTCATATTACGGTCCAAGTTGAAGATGCTGGAATAGTGATCGTGGCGGAGGAAGAAATAACAATGGGTCCGAAGGTTCCTGAGTTAGTATTAGCAGGAATTGAGTAAGATGTATTCACGGTTTGACCATTTTGCCAAAAAATCTGGTCAGTTCCGCCGCCAGTCGCGCCGCCACCAATGGATGACCAAGCAGACCCATTATAGCCTTCAAAAGCAGTTTTATCCGTATTAAAGCGGATCATGCCTGTCGCGCCCGTAGGCTCTTGGGCGGTCGTTCCGACTGGAAGGGTTATTGCCCCAGTACCGGGGAACGATACCAATCCCGTAGAACCACTAATTAACATAGAATCGGTTGTGCTATTATTGACATTCAACCGCAAGCTATTAGCGGAATATGTGCCAATAACCATGTCCGAACTATACGCATAAAGGTAACCGTTGTTTGGTTGGTTGAACGACCCAGCAACTTGGGCAGTAATTGTAGTGCCATTGCTGACCGTCTGCGCGGAACTTAAAGTATACGTTCCCGTCCCACCCTGTAGGTAAAAATTATACGTTCCGCTTGCGTTTGTCGTTAGGTTGACAGATGCCAACGACGCATTAACCAAGTTAATTTGAAGCGGGTTTGATGTTCCAAAACTTCCAACAAATGTCCCGGCTGGAATACCTGTCCCGGAAATTAGTTGCCCGATAACAATCCCAGTATTTGACGATACGGTAATAACCGAAGCGCCGCTTGTTCCAGTTGCGGTTGGCGATGCGGCTGGCGAACCAGTTGCGGTCAATTGGGTAGTGATTGTAGGCGAGCCAGTAATACCAGTGCCGGAAACAACCGCCCCATAAAGCAAATTGCCAGTTGATACAGCCGAAATTGTCAAAGTGGTGCTTGATACGCCGCCAGTTCCGCCAGTTCCACTGAACGAACCATAACCAGAACTATTAATGCCAGCGTTAACATAAGTTGAACCAGCATTATTATTATAAATTGCAAAATCGGTAGATGCGAAACCGCCGCCGCTTTGGTTTTGTACAGCTAAATATCCGTACCCGTTGATAGTAGTAGCGAAAGTTCCGAAAAGGCCAGTATCATAGTAATTTAGACTACCATAGGAGTACGCGCCCACATTTGCGGGGGTTGCAATTGTTGCTGTGCTTAGGTGGTTAGGCGAACTTAATGTTGTGCCATTAAACGTAAAGTTTGATGCACTTTGTAGGGCGCTTGTGCCGTTGCCGTATGGAATGTAATTGGCGGTCAGGGATGCGAAGCCCGTACCACCCGCTGTGACTGGCAATGTACCGGATGTTAATGCCGACGACGAAGTGGCGTATAATGCGCCGCCCGATGTAAATGACGTTAGCCCAGTACCGCCATTAGAAGTATTCAACGTGCCAGCAAGAGTAATTGCGCCCGTTGTTCCAGTGGAAGGTGTAAATCCTGTTGTACCCGCTGAGAATGACGTAACACCGCCCGTGGATGCTGCCCAAATTGGGACGCCGCCAGACAATGTAAGAACATAACCGTTTGTACCCGCCGCAAGACGTGACCATGTATTGGTAGCCGAACCATACAACAAGTCACCCGTAGCAACCGCAGTTTGGCCCGTGCCACCAACAGTGGCTCCAACTGAACCAGACGTAATTTGCGATCCCGCGATGGCAATAGACGTGTTAGAAGCCGCCGTTAACTGCCCCTGAGCGTTAACCGTAAAGGTTGGCACAGAAGAAGCAGAACCATAAGATGTTGCCGTAACAGCGGTATTTGTAATGCTGAATACGTTGCCTGATAATGTAAGCCCTGTACCAGCTTGGTAAGTTCCCGCACCAGAGAATTGCGCCCAAGTAACGGGAGTAGTTCCCAAAGTTCCGCCCGGATCAACCGTACAGACCCAACCAGTATCAGCCTGTGTTGTCCCCTCTTCAACAAAAACAAATGCTGAAACCAATTGGTTCCATGTATTTGCGTCAGAAGAACGGCTCCATGTGCCAGAAGAGGAGACATAAATTCCGTTTTGTGATTGCGTTGTCTGGTTTTTAACCAAAACTCTGCTGGAAGATGTTAAAATTCCATCAATTGTCTGTTCTCCAGACAATGTAATATTTGCTGTTGTCCCAACAAGAACTGGAGATTTTACATCCAATCCCTGAGCAACCGAATCCACATAGGATTTATTTGCAATATCCGTTGGATTGACTGGTGTGCTTGAAACCGTACCAGATGTCATAGAAACGCTGGTAGCGGATGCTGCACCCAATATTGGCGTAACAAGCGTTGGAGATGTTGCAAGAACAATGCTTCCAGAGCCAGTAACGGCCTGACCCAAGGCGGTTTGAACGCCAGTCCCAAAAGACGTAATTCCAGTGCCGCCATTAGCAATAGGTAGCGTACCAGTGACGCCAGTGGTTAACGGCAAGCCCGTTGCGTTTGTAAGGGTTACAGACGTTGGCGTTCCAAGTGCGGGGGTTACCAAAGTTGGTGAGTTTGAAAGAACAACCGACCCAGAACCCGTTGAAGTTGTAACGCCCGTACCGCCATAAGCAACGCCAATGGTTGACCCCTGCCAAACGCCAGTGCCAATTGTTCCTACGCTGGTTAAAGACGAAGAAACAACGGAAGAATTTAATGTTGTACCAGAAAGCGTACCAGCGGGAGCAATTACAACTGCCGTTGATGCAACCGTCAATTGTCCTTGGGCATTAACAGTAAATGTCGGTATGGCCGTAGATGCACCATAAGACCCAGCCGTTACTGTTGTATTGGCAATAGCCGCCGTCACATTGGTTGAACCATTAAATGACGTGCCGGATAGCCCAGTACCAAGCGTCAAAGTTCCGGTCGTGCTGGCCGTAATTGTAGTTGACCCGCCCAAGCTAACGGAATTTCCATTAATGGTGACGCTGCTATTAGCCAATCCGCTATTGGGTATTGCAGTGTTAATTGCTGAAGATGGTATAGAAATTGTCGTATTTGAGGCAGCAGTTAATTGTCCCTGAGCATTGACAGTAAATGTTGGAACAGTTGCTGCTGAGCCATATGAGTTAGCTGTAACAGTGGTATTTGCAATGGCCGCTGTTACATTAGTCGATCCATTGAATGATGTTCCAGATAAGCCTGTTCCAAGTGTCAACGTACCAGTTGTACTTGCCGTGACCGTGGTTGACCCACCAAGGCTTACAGAATTGCCATTAATTGTAATGCTGCTGTTGGCTAAGCTGGCATTGGGAATAGCAGTATTAATTGCAGAAGATGGGATGGATATCGGCGTATTAGATGCGGCGGTTAATTGCCCCTGTGCGTTTACCGTAATTGAAGGAACGGATGAGGCTGTTCCATAGGAACCCGCAGTCACGGTCGTATTTGCAATGCTAATCGTACCAGATGTCGTGATAGGCCCGCCCGTAAGGCCCGTTCCAGTGTTAACGGTTGTTACGGTTCCAGACCCAGCGGACGTAGACCAAGAAGGATTGGCATTTGAACCGCCGGAAATAAGAACAGCGCCCGCAGAAGATGGCCCAAGAGGAACCCAATTTGTTGCGCTGCGGTATAGAATAGAACCCTGAGTGCTGGTAAATGCACTATCAAACAACGCCGTAACGGACGTTGCGGCCATCGCGTTGCCTGTTCCCGTAATATTTGCAAGCACCGTATTGGCATTGGTCGTGCCAAATCCAAGCATGTTTTGAAGGTTTAAAACAGTTAAATCCGTCGGATTGGCCGACGACCCCGTATTGTTGCCCTTGATGGTGTTCGCCGCCATAGGAGCAAGATACGAATTGGTAATACTGCTGGTCGTCAACCCAATCGTGCCAGAAGACGTAATAGTGCCGCCTGATAGTGGGGACTGGGCGGTAATCGACGTAATACCCGTGATTGGATACGTTTGCTGCGTATATTTCGCAATCTGGTCTACGGTTAAATAAACAGTCGTACCGTTTTGAACAGCAGGAATTTGATTGTTGGCCGTTGCCGCTGTCGTTGAAGGCAGGTTTGAAATGGAAACATTTGACATTTACGCACCTGTCTGAACAATTTGTGTGTATTGCGGCGGTATACCAACGGACGCTGTTACTATACGTGTATTTGC
>Ga0208744_1000229_pt1 | contig 24379 bp, 43 predicted proteins | sample CryBogCBH24Aug09_FD_184620 | JGI IMG/M metagenome (GOLD analysis project Ga0208744, IMG submission 184620) | Freshwater microbial communities from Crystal Bog, Wisconsin, USA - CBH24Aug09 (SPAdes) (version 2) | ecosystem: Environmental > Aquatic > Freshwater > Lake | place: Crystal Bog...
CGTCTGCGCCCTTCCACTTGTCAGGGATGAGGTCTTCGCGGCCTAGAGCCTTAGCGCGTGTCTTGATGTGAGCCTTGACCTTTGCTGGGTCTTTGGCACGACCAAATGCCTGGATAGCGTTCTTTAGATCGCCAATAGTCTTGATTGGGTATGAGCCGTCTGGGAGTGCTTCGCCCTTGTCACCGGCAAGCTCACGCTCTGCCTGTGTGTAGTCCTTCTTTTCAACTTCTGGCTCAGTAACTTCTGCGTCGTCTGCGTCGGCAGCCTTCATCTCACGGTTAGCGGTTACGTTGTCCATGTTCTGAGGAATGGTTGGTGAGTTCTGCAATTGGTCGTCTACTAAACCTTCTGGCTGTTCACCAGTTCCGTTGCATACTTCGCAAGGAGTGTCAAACTCTTCGCTTGCTGTGTTGGTCTTTTTACCAGTTCCAGCGCAAGCGGTGCAGGCTTGAATAGCCTCGTACAACTCTGTTGGAGCGCCTTCTGGCTCTGTCATGATTGCCTCGGTGTCGATGGCATCCTTTTCAATGTCTGCCATAGCAGTACCTTTCACTAATTTGCCCTTAACGGACTTTGCAAGTTCAATAACGCATGAAGGGTTTGCTGGTCGGTCAACAAGCGAAACCTCTACGATTTTTCCTGAGCGGATCATTCCACCAGGGGCATCGGCTGACTTCTCAACGCGAGCGCCCTTGATACCTACTGAGAAACCTGTGTAGATTCCTTCTTCAACTAGGCGAGCTGCTTCTGAGTCAACAATCTTGGCTTCAACGATGTAACCAGTTCCCGACTGCTCCATCTCCATTGCCTTACCGATTGCCTTTGACTGGTGCATTTCGCGAATGTTGCCAATAGCAAACCACTCTGGCATGGCAGTCTTAAGCCACTCTGGGTCGCATATTTGCTCATCGAGGTCTAGGGTTGCGTCTGTTGCAAGACCCTTTACTCTGATGTAGCCATCTTCGCCACGCTTTGCAGTTAGTCCGCCGAAGTAGGCGTAGGTAATGTCTTGGGCCATTGGATTATTCTCCTGTTGAAATTGTTGGTTCGGGTACTGTGCATTGACAATTTGGGTGAGCCGGTGGGTAGGCATCTCCGATTGTGTGTTCGCCTTCTTGTGATAAACAAATATCACAGGCTCCTTCATACGTCACCCAAGTCCAGGTAGTTATACCTGCGGCTTGGTATGAGTCAATGACGGATGCGTTGTACGCTCGGTTTGTTTCGGTAACAGCAATCATGTCTGCGCGAGCAGGGTCGTTGATAAGGCTGTTAATTGAAGCGCTTATTTCTGTTTGTGAAGCATTTGAAGCCATACCGTTAGTAATAGCATCAACAATTCTGCTTAATGTAGTTCCTTGAATTGCTTGCGCGTCAGCGTCAGCCTGATCAAGAATACTTTGCAGTTTTTGTCCTACTTGAATAGGGGGAAGATTTAAGGCATTAGCAGCAGTTGTTAATCCAAATGTTGCTGCTTCGGATTGCATTGCTCCAATAGTATTAGCAAGTTCGCTAGATGAAATTGTTACGTTGTGTTGTATTGCTTGTTGAGCAATTATTCTAAGAGCGGAAATGTCAGCACCCATTTTAGGCATTGACTCAAGTGCTTGTTTAATAGCCTTGTCAACGCCAACAACGCCAGCTGCAAGTGCGGCTAAAATTAAATTACGATACTTATTTTCAATTTGTGACTTTCCCTGTTTTCCGGGAAGGTCATTTACTGAGCCTCTTTTAGTAAGTGAACCTTTTGGGGTATCAGTTATCTCACTGTTCACGATGTTAGAAGCCCATTCGTAGATGTTCTCAGGCATTGGTGTAGCGCCCTTGACAATGAAGTACGCCTGTTCGTTAAGGTTGTCAGCGAGTTCTGCGTTGAATGTGGTGAAGTCAAATGCTCGCCAGTTGCCGCGCTTGTGGCGTGATTTGACGAAGCGACCAAAGTCTTTTAACTCTTCGGTCATTGCTGACTTCTGATCCGCAGGTGCGCCAACAGCAGGGATGTCTTTCCCTACACCACCCTTTGGCGCTTGGCTTTCACCGACACCTTCTTGTGATGTATTTTGATTGACTTTGCCTTGTGCTTCTTGGCCTTGTGAATTTTCTTGGTCACTTGGTTGTCCTGTCTGTCCTATTGTTTCACCAGCAGCGTTAACATTTAACATTCCTCTAAGGAAAAGAACTGTATTTCCGGCAACGATGAATGGTTCATCGGCTTCTGGCATATCGTAAAGGTTTTGTCCAAGTTCGCCCTGTACGTCGTTAAGAGTTTTCTGACCTGAGAAAAGTGAAGTCTGTAGCGCTTGTGCGCGGTTGCGCTCGTCAAGAGAAGATTTAATGTCGTTAAGTACAAATGTTACGTTTTTGCTTGCTCCGAGGTAACGACGTGAAAGAGAGTTAATGCAAGAAATAATGTAATCAGCCATTGGCTTTGTTGAAACAGTTTCAACGTTTTCTTGCTCACCTTCAAGTTGACCCTTACCACCACCGAGTCCGGCGCGAGCCACGACTCCAAGAGCTGATGGAGATACACCGAAGATAGATGCAATGCGCTTGATGATGTATTCGTCGTAGTCTGACTTGAATCGGTCAGCCATCTCTGGCATTGCAACAGGGTCGAAACCTTCAGGCAGAACCTTGATGCGGTGACGCTCTGCGGTGTTGCCTGTTAAACGTCCGTTGAGAATACGCTCAAACTCTGCTAGTTTGTGAATGTCCAACTCCTGAGAGTTAGTTTTCATAAACGTCATTGGCATTGAGCCGTTTTGGTATTCAGAGTTCATCCACACTTGACGGTTCAGGTACAGAGAAGCGGCTGGGATTGCCTCTTCTACCGGACTGTAACCGTATGGACTCCATGTGCGACGGTTCTTAACAAAGACTGATAGTTGGTCGGTAAGGAACTCTTTGTCTCGACCTGTTCCTGCGTAGAACTCGCCGTCTGCATCTGGTGAAGCAATGAATTCGCCGCGCGGAAAACCCCATAAGACTTGTTGGTAGGCAGGTTGTGGTGGGTGAGGAATGTCGCCTCGGTTGTCAAGAAGAATTTTAATAGTCGGTGCGTCAATAACGTCAAAACCTAAAACATTGCCCTTGAAGTTGTAACGAGGGTAGACACACCATTGGTCGTAAGTAAAAATTTGCCAGAGTGACTCGGTAATCCATTCAGAAAACGTGCGGTCAGAAGCAACGTAAGGGTTTTCCCAGAATTCGTTAAGTCGGTTAATTTCATCGCCGTACTTCTCACGACCAATTAACGCAGCTTTGGCGTGTGAGCAATTCTCTTCTTCCATAATGTCTGAGATTGCTTGATCTGAAAGAGTCCACGATGGCTGTTGTTTAACAATGTCACCAACGCGAATTTCAATGGCGCGGTGAATAATGTCACACTGCTCAGCAAGTGAGTTAAGAACTTGAAACGGAACCTCGGTCTGCGTGAGGTTGAGGTTGATTGCAGTCTGGTATTCGTACTTACGAGGTAGAGCGCGACCTGAGTCGTCAAGTACAACGTCGATTGGTGCAGGAAGTAGTGGTGCAGCTGGGCCGAGCATGGCTCCGAAACCACCGCCACCTTCTACGAACCCAGGGCGAGGCATTGGAACTGCTTGTCCGACTGTCGTTACAATACCCTGACCTGCGGTTGACATTTCGTTAGCAGCGTAGGCAGAGTTGTATCCGCCAGCATTTCCCAGTGGGGAATTAGCCATCCCTGCTTTTTGTAATTCAGCAACAATTTCCGCTGCGAGCGTAGTCTTGTTCTTTCGCTTGAATAGAGCCACTTATTGTCCTCGGTGAGATGGGTTGATGCCTGATGAGTATAACTGCGTTGTTGGTTCTCTCAATAGAACACCACAACCTCTGCAATTAAATGCTTCAACGGCGTTTGGATGTCCACACGCGCCACACGACGGTGCGAGTTGTGCAAAAAATCTATCAGCCGAAGAACCGGTAGCGAGTTTCAACTCCGCTAAGGCGTGAACTAAAGCGTCAAGTCGGTCTGGTGAGTATCCACTATCAGGAAGCCAGCCGGTCATTTGGTCTTCTAATACTGCAAATTCTCCGACGTGCGATACGCGGCCTTGCTCATAGAGCGCAGCTATCGGTTCGGCGCGGAGTCTTTTACCTAGTTTCGCAACAATTCCTGAGTAAGGAATGGTCGGGTCAACTGATCTAAGCGTTAATTCGACCATGTCGCCACCTTGATTCTTTTCGGCAACAATTCGGTCAGCGTTAAATTCGTTAAAGGCTTTTATGGCCCGGTTAGCCCACCCAGAAGGAGTATCACGGCAACTGCGGTCAGCAAGAACATACGCGCGTCCGTCTTCTCCTTTAGCAACGACGACTATTCCAGTCTCGTCAGCATTTTCACCTGATGTGGTGGCTGGGTCAACTGCAACTACAATCCTGACCAACTCTGGGGCTTCTTTCACCCTTGTAGAGTCAATCATCTCCAATGTCCATAGGGCATCGGGGTTGTCAGTTAACAATTCACCGTAAAGTTCCTGTCGTCCGATACGAGTTCCCTCATAACGGTTTCGCAATTCAGCGAGCGCAGCCTCAGACAGGTTAGCTGCATTATCAAACGTACTACCTCTTGTGACGACTACGGAACCGTCTGTGCGGTTTACAAACTCTTTAATAAGTTTCGTCGGGCGAGGTGTCGTCGTGATAACGACTTGTGGGTTTCCAATTCGAAGCGCCGGTGCTAAACCAGCAGTCCATGTTTCTTCATAGCGCCATGCAGCGAATTCGTCCAACCATGCGCCAGACAAGTTAAGTCCACGCGCTCGGTCTGGTTCATCTGCGGAAATCATGTGAATTTTAGAGCCGTTAGACAAAGTGACTTGTCCGTTGGTCTTGTTGTAGTGGCGAAGTTGTCCGGGTTGTAGCGATTTAATAATTCCCGAAGGGCCTTCTATGCAAGTACGGCGTACGTCGGTGAAGGTCGGCGCTACTACTGCCCATTCGGTGTTTTCTTGCAGTAGTGCTTGTTCGAGTAGCCAGCCAGAGCCGGTGAAGGTCTTTCCCCAGCCTCGTCCGCTAATCACTAGCCAAATACGCCAGTCGCCTTCGGGTGGGAGTTGTTCGGGTCGTGCGCTCTGGCGATACCTAGAGTTCGTGACCGCTTTCTTCGCTTGCTCCGCTTCCAGTTGTTGCTTCAATAGCTCTAACTGTTCCAGTTTCCTGAGTTCCGCTAAGCGTTGCTCCGCTATCGTCGCCATCTTCTACCCCTAGTTGATTTTGTAGGCGAATAATCTCGCTTTGTATGTAGTCAAGTGTGATTACTTCGTGTCGGATTGGTGCGTCTAGTCCGAGTAGTTTTGTGCGTCGGTCTTGGATCGCCAGCACTCGGTCAATAGCGAATAGCGCTCCGCCTTTTGCGTCGGGGTCTAGTGCTTTTTTCATGGCGACTTCTAGGAGTGCGTCTAGGCGCTCATTCTCTAATCTTCGGTATTCATCTACCGCCTCGGCTGGAATTGCTGCAAGGGCGTTCTGCACTCGGTAGTAGGCGTGAGACTTGGAGATTCCTAGCGCCTCTGCGATTCGGCTATACGTCATGCCGCTAGATCTAAGGCGTAGCGCCTCGGTATCTTTCATAGCTGATTCAGCAGTTTTAACGAAACCGCCGCGAGAATTTACACTAGGCATTGTATCCCTTAGCTTGTGGACGCTATGCGCGCATAATACCTATAAAGAATAGCACAATGGTAACAAGCGCGCTCTATAAGGCGATTCTGACGGTTACAAGGTTAGAATGGTGAATGGGCTACGGACGCTAGTAATATGCTCTTCAGCGGCCTCTAGGGCGCGTATTAGGCTACTCTCATCCGGTCTCTCACTTGTCGCAACGTATAAAGCGCCTAGAGCTACCGCCGCGCCACTACCTATCGCGCCATAGGATACGCCATCCGCATTAGGTCTAGCCGCTATCGCTCCTCTATCCGAGTTGATTTCATAGATCACGCCGCGCTCTATTGCAAGTAGAGACCAGTCGTCTTTAAGAGCGTCCTCTAGTTTCACTACGTCTAGTAACTGATTCAAGCTAGGGGAATAGGCGCTACTAGCGGCCTTGTGCCATAAGTACCCGGCGCGCCACGATCCGGCGAAACCTAGCAGCAGGTCACCATAGCGGCCTATCTTAGGCGTAGAGCTACGAGACGCCAGCCCGGTATCGTCACTACTTAAACAGTCGCTACCGATCCACGCGCCGCCATCCTTACCCGGTACGATTAGGCCGGCTACTACCGTCATAGAGTTGCTTCAATTAGGGGCGCATAAGTCATTAGACCAGTTTAGGCCATGAGACTAGGCCGCGCTCCGATTCATTCGCTCCCGTCATCCTTAAGCCTACGCCGCCACCGGTAGCCATTCTTTAGGTATAAAGGGACGTAGGCCAGCGCTGCAAGGGTAAAACCGTACTGGCCAGTATTCAGGCCATAGATAGACCAGGCCACGCTATTAGCCGCCAGTAGTAGCCATGCTAGCCAATAACGCCGCCCGGCTAGATACGCTCCCACCATCCCTACAAGCTCCAAGACGAATGACCAGATCACCTAACAAGCCTAGACCATGAGACCGGGAGCGCTGCCACTAGGAGCGCTTTAGGTGATAACTAAGGCGCGACACTACTAAAGGCCAATAAATACGATCGAAGACTAAAAGCCGCCACCTTACGCGCCACCTTATGGCAATAGAGACCGGCAGAACTAAGGCCGCTCCAATAGGCCACCGGGAGCAATAAGACCGCTCCAATAGAAGACCGGGAGCGCTGCCACCAGTCGAAGACCGGCAGAATAGGCCACCGGCAGAATAGACCGATTCAATAAAGCTACTAAGACTAGACCGGGATAAGACCTAGAGACCATAGGACGCGATTAGAGGCCATGAGACGCGACAAGGCTAAACAAGGTAAGACCGGGCTAAACAAGGCTAAGACGGGCGATCTAGGAGCATTAGGTAAGAGCTGGCGTTCTAACGCTTAGACGGATGACGACCCTAAGAATTAGACCATCCATCCAATTAGTCCACTAAAGACGAATAGCCTACCCGGTTAAGGGTAGACCATCCATCCTAGTTAGGTTAGTTCAGCTATTCCGCGCTAGTTAGTTTCCTACACTCTAAGCACAATAGGACTACCATAGTTACCTTGTTTAGGGTTAGCATCCCTCCATAGGTTTTAGTACTACCGCATCCCTCGCATATAAGCCTAGATTCTTTTACTATTGTTTTATCGGCCCTAATTTTAGTAGTCATTAGTCACCATCCCTAGACGCAATAGCGTCATTCAGTCCACGAAGACTTAAAGCGTCACAAGCTGCCCTAAGGCTATCCAAGATAGTTATAAAGTTAAATGATTCACTAGCCTTTTGATTAGTCAGACCGTCCTCGTTAATCTCGCGTAATTCTGCTACTAGATCACTTAGCCGGTCTCCTATCATTCCGTAAGTTAGCGCCATGACTTAACCTCCTCTACTATTGCGGCGAATTCGTACGCCGGCATTGTCTCTAATTCCTTTTTAAATGCTTTATAGCCTTTATCTTCAGCGCTTTGCTCATCTTCAGCGTTTATAGTGTAAGTGTAGCTATAGGTAACGTAGAATTCACTCATGACTTACCATCCTTAGCATTACGCCGGGCTAATTCATTCCAAGCCGCTAGGGTCTTATCCTTATGGTCTCCCGGCGCTAACTTATGTAGGCGATTCGTTACCCATATCAGGGCCACGCTAAATAGAACCCATAACGTAGCCATCACTACGCCATTGGATTCGATCACGCGCCAATTTAGTAGCCATCCGTGTAGTTCACAAGTACGAGCTGCCAGATACCCTAGCGCCACGTCTATAAACCTCGCGGCCACGTGTAACCGGTGCATTTTTTTAGTGTTAGACATTCTCCACCTCGTAACATTCTGCCAATTCGCTAAGGTAAGCGGCTACTTCCGGCGCGTATGAAGTAGTTTCATAAGTGTCATCCCACCAGTTCACCTTAATAGTTAGGTAATCGCTACCAATTCGGCTAATTACCCTAGTAGATGGGCCGCCATAACTGACTAACAATTCTACGCCGCTAGGATCAGGATTATCTTGATTCCCTAATGACTGACGGAATAGTACTACTACCTCTAAACATTCGCTAACGTAGTTATCTATCGCGTCACCGGTTAGGTCTTCTAATTCGCGCGCTAGGTCTTCTGCTATCGCCTTAGATTCCATTAGGCCACCGTCCTTACTGGCATAAGAACTACGCGGGTAAGGCCGCTAGCGTCTTCAAATAACGCCGGCTTGTTAGCGTCAGTAATTGAAACTATGCGAATAGCTCCAATACCTGATCCGGTTTCCTTGTTATTAAATGGAGCAATCTTAGCAATATCCGCTAGGAATACCGGGTCAAAGGCAATTAGGCTAGTTTCGCTAATTCCCTTAGCCGGTATCAATTGCTCCACGCTTGGATACTGACCCGATACTAGGCGAATGTTACTAACTGTCATATCCTGGCAAGTGATAGTCACTAGATCGTCTTCGATTCGTAGCTCCACTTGGATAGAAGACTTATAGCCGCTAGCCTTGTAATTCTTAATAGCGCTCCTAAACTGTTTAGCGGCGTTAAGTAGTGATTCTGCCGGTATCAGTAAGTCGCTGCCGCTAAGAATTCCGTCCACGTCTACGAAACAAGACCGCTCCACAATGGCGAGACGGTAGCTATCGGTAGCGGTGGCCTTAATCGTGGCATTCAGACCGTTAGCGTCTTCCACCTTGTCTAGGATGTTTAACTTAATAGCCGCTAGTAGTGGCCTATTGTCTTTAGCCTTAGTAGCGTAATTGCCTACCGTCACTAGATCTACGTAATTTTCGAGGGTTAGTGTAATCAACATTATGGCAACACCTCGCCACAATTGAAGCAATCGCCATCGTTGCCAGAACTAATTAGTTCATTCACGCGATCGCCTAGCGCTACCGCTTCCACCGCTGTTAGGCGCTCATTAAAACAAGCTAGGCAATAAAGAATAGTCGAGGTATAGGTAGGATCCCATATCGCCATTCCGGTTACTTTTTTTAGTGTTTCATTCATAATTAGGTAGCTCCCACTACTGCGCTAATGGATAACGCATCCACTAACACTAGAGACACTACATCCATTAAATGGACGCTGTCAAGTACCCTAGCGACTTTTTTTAGAATTCTTTTAGAGTTACCCGGAACGGCCTAGATCGATTCCGGCGGCGTTAGATCCCGGCGGCGTTAGATCCCGGCAATAGCTACCGGCGCGGCGTCTTTATTTATTAGCGGCGATCCCGGCAATTATCCCTACCGGGTTAGGGTTAAGTTACTGACAAGTAAGGCACAAGTTATCCACAATCGAACAAATGTTCGGTTACTGGCCGGTAAACGAACAAGTGTTCGCCCTGCCTTCAAAACCCCATTTTGGGAGAAAGGTGTGACTAAAAATTTTTTTTTATTTTTTAAAAACTTGAACTGGAATTTTTTTTAACAACTTTTTTTTTGCAATTTTTACCAACATTCCAACAAATTTTCAGCAAAACTCCTGATAAATGCCGGTAAATGTTTTGGAAGATTTGTATGACAATTTATACAACATTTTTTAGCTTTATACACCAGTTATACACACACAATGCACACACATTTTTAAGAGTTTTTCAAAACAATTTGCCTAAAGATCCGTAAAAAATCCCAGAAACTTTTTTGCAAAGTTTTCAAAAATGCTCAGGAAAAATGCTTAATTATTTTTGGGCAAATTAAATTGTAAAAGGTACTACTCCAGGTACTACCGAGGGTATGACTCAGTCAACCTCTCCGCAGTTCAGGCAGGGTCGTGAGTAATCAGGTCTGTACCCATGACAGGTTCGACAGTAGTTGCGCTCGTTTGCACCCTGAAAAATGTCGTCTATCTTTTTTCGCAGCTCTTTGTTTTCGTTAAAACCGTCTAAGAACTCAGCAAATTCTTCTTCGCTCATGCTCTGTTACCTAATAGATTCCAAATGCGAACAACTGCGCTAATAGGTTCTTGGTCGTAAGTGTGAATAATCTCAAGAATGTCAGTGTCTTGTTTGTCGTAAGAGTCAAGTACTTTTATTACGTCGCAAGGGTACTGTTTGCGGCTTAACGATTCGCCGTCAAAACCTACTACGGCGCAGGCAGCGCAGTAAAGTTCGGGAGTCTCGGCGTGTTTGTTTCGTAATGCTTGGCGTTCAGCTTCAGTCATCGACGATACTTACTTACTATTTCTAGTGCGTCGGTCATACCCTGGGCATACCCATTGTCATACTCGTTAGATCCGTGAGCTAATGACTTGTTAAGTGCTTCTGCAACTCTGGCAAGAATTGTCTCTTGTGCTGATTCTATTTTTTTTCCCATAATTATCCTTAAAGTTTGAATGGTCTCGACTCGTAGGTGTCCTCAATGCGTTCGCCGCAGTCAGGGCAGAAGATTGAAATGTATCTCTTAAAAACTAATTCGTCTGCGGACGTGCTGCCAAACCATTTAGTTCCGCCACCCTCTACTGGTTCTTGCCGGTAAGGTTTGCTCCAATGTCCGTGTTCGCAGTCTTCAGTCATGGTGCTGTGCCTCCGTTGTTAAATGGATCCACTTCAGCGTAGAAATCTCTAAGTGTTTTAGAACTTGCATAATTCATTGCTTCGTCAATCTTTTCTTGCGAAACTCCCGACAAAACAAGACCGTCTATTAGTTGTTGTGTTTGCCACCCAATTAAAGCAAGTTGCCTGCTATCCATTATTCCCCCTTAATTATTTATATTTTATTTTTTGCCAACAAATCCATAGTTTCTTGAAAACCCGAAACTTTTGCAAGAGATGTTAAGCCGCCTGGGTAATTTCTTACGCCCTGCTCAATTAGTCTTTGAAATATTGTACGGTTTTTGAACCACAAAAAATACTCATCACCATTTATGTATTCGGATGATTCGTGACAATTTATACAAAGAACGTGAATGTTTGACACATCATTTGACCCTCCGTCACATAGGGCTAGAATATGCGCCCTGTGTAAAGGAATAGGTTTTTGTTCTGTTCCTGAAAGAAAACCACAAGCAAAACAATATTCAGCTTCCATTACCTCTGAAACACTGTCAAATTTTTGTTGTTCTACTAGCCATTCCGCCCAATACTCGCGAATTTTTTTCCTTAATGGCATACCTTTGCGAACTTCAATTTGAGATTTTGTTGACATCATTCTCCCTTAATTCTTAGCGTTCGGTAGCCCAGCTTAATCTTACTAAACTGCTGATAAATCTCTGGCATTGACTCTTTCAACGCCTTAAAGTCTAGCGTTTCGCCGTCTTTGGTTGATTTGTAGGTGTAAAGAATGTCGCCGTCGTAAGTGACTGCTTCTGCGTCACCGACCAAACGTAGTAGCTGCGCCCTAATTGAGTCAACGTCAGCCTGAGCCTCGTCTAGGGTCTGTTTGGCAATTCTGTATTCCTCAATCAGATCCTTAACGAACTCGTCGCCCTCTATAGTCACTCCGCCTTCTGACGATGGGTAAATTGCTTTTAGAGTATCAAAATCCGATTCGTGACCAATCACTTCCGGCTCTTCCTCGGCTTGAACCTTTGCCCAAAATGCTTTCTCGGCGGTGTAAAGACCAATAAGGTCTGAGTCGCTGTATTCGCGTTCCCTGATAATCAGCCCAGCACCACCCATTAGACAGGCGAAAACGACCTTCTGGGTCACTCTCGTAGTCAAGCAGTAGTGCATCCCTTGATACAGGTAAGTAATTGGTACTCTTCCGTCGTTCCACTCTTGGCTTGCCTTGCCTGTGATGCCAGTGGTCTTGATCTCCAAGATGGCGTTAATCTGAATTGGCTCTATCGTAACGTCGGTTACTTTCCCTGCTTCTGCAAACTCACTCGGCTCAACGATAAAGAAGTCCACGTTGCTGAGTTGCCACTCTTCGTCGCCCTGAAGCATGACAGGCCATGACACCACCGCGTCTCCGGTCTGCTCTGCGTAGGCTTCTGCAACTGCTCGCTCAAGTCGGTTGCCCCACTTAGCTGCGTCTCCGGCTACTGAGTCTTCGGTAAGTCCGCGCTTGTTAGCCCACAGGCTGTACGGTGACTGCCACTTGCTAACTCCCATAATGACTCCGGCATCACTTCCACCGATTCCCTTCTTGCGAAGTTCTAGCCATTCACTGCGACTTAAATCATCTAAATACGCCAATACTTTCATGTGTCCTCCTCAGAACAATTTAACCTTACTGTGTGACATTAGCTTTGTCAACCAATCCCATAATTACTATTGCTGAAGCAAACGGAGCTGATTGTTTACCGCCGCCAAATTTCAAACGCCCTTTAATAAACCTTATTTCGTGATGCATACAATGATCCCACCACCAAGCCGTGTCGGTTCGAGATGGTAAAAGACAAACCACTAAGCCCCCCCCCGCGATTCCATGTCTGCTTTTGCCATCCAAATTTTCATGTCTCTGCCATATGGAGGGTTAAGAAAAATTGCTTTTCCTCCAGAATCTTCAACCCAATTACGAGTTAAAGCGTTGCGCCTAGATTCGTCAGGGTGATTAGGCCCATACCAATTTTTGCATAATGCAGAATTAGACAATGCTGCGGCGTCAAGATTAAAATTAAATTCGGCGTTTAATTGATTAAAAAGATTTTTTGGAGTTGTCCATTTATCGTTTTCAGAAGTTAATGCCGCGCCATCTGCAACAAAGAAATTACCCACCTGCGGATCTATACCCTGCTGCCAATGATCGCCATGCGTCCAGTCGAGACTGTGCAGCTCTGAGAGCCTCGCGAGTAGTTGTCAGTTTATTTTCGGCAATTAGAAAGGCAAGGTGTTCTTTCTCCAATTCGCTGTCAACTTCCATCTCGATGTCAGGTATGGACTTCTTGGTTACTGCGTTAGCCACGACCATAAGACGCTTCTGAGCGTAAAGAGCCTTGTATGTAGCCTCTGTTATTGCAGCTTTTTGCCCTGCTTCGTTCATCTCATCTACAAGATTTTCAATAATTTCAATCTCGGTCAAGATTCCCTTTTGGCACATAGCCGGTAGGTGTTCGTGAGCCGCATTGTTATACCATTTCGTCAAAATGCACCAGCCTTTCCATAATCCACTCTACGACAGGTACTGCCACTGCATTGCCTATTTGTCTGTAACGGACTGAATCTGACTGTCCGTCTGTCCACCCATCAGGGAAACCCTGTAAGCGCTCACATTCAGTAGGAGTTAGTCTTCTGACTTTTGCCGGTGAAGCGATTGCATGACGGTCGGTGGTGTTAAGAGTAAACATAACTCCATCATCTTCACCATGACCATTTCCTTGCGGCCCATTTTTATCTGTTCTGCCAATTTGACTGCCTTGAATTGGAAATACATACGGCACTCTTGCCCCTCCTGTTCCCCAATACGTTGCCACCGTTGGAGAATTATCTTCATAAATTCGCACGTCATTTACCCTGGTCGCCTCAAAAATTAAAACAGTTGCTCTTACGTCTCCACCATCAAATTGATTTAACGTAGGCACAAGACCACCTTCAACCCAGGTTTCGTAATCTGTTTCACTCTGCGCTCTCCGACTCTTCACCCACCACATTACGCAACGCTTCCTCTAGCTGCGGTGGCAGATTCTTCCCTCGTCCGCTTGACCTTCTTAATATCCCCTGACAGGCTTTCTGAGAAAGCAAGTATTTCTCCGGCACGTTTTCCATCATCAAGACATCCGACAATGAAGACTCGACGACGACGTTGGGGTACTCCGAAATATTGAGCATCAAGCACACGCCAGCTGACACCATACCCCCTGACTGAAAGCGCCCCGATAACGGTTCCCATATCTCTTCCTCCGTTAGATGACAAAAGACCGGGTACGTTTTCGAGGACAAGGTAGGCAGGTGAAAGTTCGTCCACAAGTCTAATAATTTCCCAATATAAACCGGAGCGTTTTCCGGCAAGACCGGCACGTTTGCCAGCCACCGAGAGGTCTTGGCAGGGGAAACCACCGGTAATAATTCCTCGCTCGGGAATAAAGCCTGCTGCTTTAAGTTCATCGCCTGTCACCTTTGTAACGTCTGTAAAGTGCGTTGCGTCAGGGAACCGACGTTCTAAAACTCCCCTAGCGTTTTTATCTATTTCTACTGTTGCTACTGTTTTAATTCCACTACGTTGCATGGCAAGGTCAAAACCTCCTACACCAGCAAACAAACTAACTGCCGTTAAGTCCGTCATTCATTCCCCTTACCATCCTCGTTCGCAGCCGTTTTGGTGCGGTACATAACCGGCGTATCCGTTTAGTGCTTGAATCTTTATTGCTATTGACACTTGCTCGGCTGGTGTAGCTGCGTACTCCGCACCGTAAATCCAACCGCCGTATGCCATCCAGTTTACTTCTGTGATACCTAAGCCACCAGAATAGATTGGCCCTCGAACGTGCCAGTTGCCACCCTGTTCGCATTGCGCAACCTTCTGCCACTTAGCCATAATCGCTGGCGGTATGACTGGCTCTGGCGGTGCTTGCCTAGCCTTCACGACTTGTACAGTTGTCGGTACTGGCTTCTGTACATTTGCGTCGGCTGGTATAGCGCACACAACTGTCAAGGCTAAGGCGAGGGCAACGAGGTATCTCAAAGGTTTCCAATGTTCGGAGTTACCGCCCATACGGTTGCACTTCTACCGCTTGCGGTTGGTCGTTTCCCAATTTCTACAATGCGACCAGCTCTAACAAGTTCTACTCGTCGTGGTCGGCAGGTGTTGGGTGCAAGATCCAAAGCGACTGACAGTTCTTCGTCGGTCATTGGCTTGCTTCTTAGTGCGTCGAATACAAGTTCGCGCAGGTTCTTGGTTTTACCACTCATAGAAATTGCAGCGTCAAGGCTGGTCTCAGAGTGCGCCTGATACGGCGGTACATCCCAAAGCGTTAATTCTGTCATGCGAGCCTCCTCATTTGCTCTTTATCCAGTTTACAACGTTTTTATGCTTGGATCACATTCGCCTTCATTAGTGCGCTCATGTACCCAATGGTACTTATGGCACTCACAATTAGGCTCTCCGCAGCGGTCAATGTTCTCAGCCATCTGCTCACCACACTTGGCGCACTTGGTTCCTAAATCAAATATTCTTGTCATAATTCCTCCTTGCTGAAACCATAAGTCCATTTGGTGGACTTGTCAAGCATTGTTTATGCGGAATCTGAAACCCTGCGTGATAGTTCAAAAGTAAGGCGGTAGCCCATTCCTTCGCGATACCAGGCTTGGTAACAGGCTTGGCAGTAGCCAGAGCGTAGGCGGTCAGACTTGGTTCCAGCTACCTCTCGAAGACAGGCTTCACAGTGGATTACCTGCACGTCTTTGATACGAGATGTCGTATCAGTAATGAATCTGATCCGGTCATCAGCCTTTTGAGACAAGTCGGCAATGTTGGACAGAATGTGAGCGAGGTCTTTAACAGCGTCGAAGATTGGATCTTGTGGAGTTATCCCACTCATACTTCTCATCACAGCGTTAAGTGTGGGGTTAGAGACAGCGCCCTTTGTCCGAGGGCCGTCAGGCTTTGCGTCGCTCGTAGCTCTCGAAGATGCACGACGAACTAGGTCGTTGATAAGCGTTTCGTTTATTTTGTTTAGCGTGTTGAGCGCACGATTGCGGTCACGATTCATCTTGTCAGCGTTTCGAGACATGACCCCCCTTTAAGAGTTCTAAAATTGTATCCCAATCTGAAGGTCGCCAGACGTACACCTCGACACCCAGGGTTTCTAATTCCGCAAGTACAACTTTCTGACTTTCTGACAGTTTGCCTTTCTCACGTTTTAACTCAGCAAAGATAAGACGCTTTTGAGCGACGTGCCACATGGTCAGGTCAGGGTAGCCAGACAGACTCACACGCCTGCTGTCGGGTACGGAGTAGATTTTCCAGCCATACAAGCGACCTAGATGACAAACCCTTTCCTGAAAGTCTTTCTCTAGTTCAGTGTCTTTCCAGTTAGATTTGCCAAATAAAGGATCAGTCGTCATCCCACTCCACGTCGTCAAAAGTGTCGCCCACTAATCCATAAACAAAAGAATGTCTGGCTCTTTCCGCTGCAATCATGTCAGCCTCGGTAGCCCATGCGTGGACGGTAAATCCATTCTCCTGAGAGAAGGCTGGCTCAACGGTTATGAAGTGGTGGCAAGACCGACACAGCGCCAGGATGTTTTCTGGGTCTGTAATGCTTCCGCCCCTAGCTCTGGTCTTTATTTCGTGGCAATCAGTCGGAGTGAGCGTACAGCCCCTAATGCGAGCCTCACAGACCATTCGTTCAGCAAGGATCTTCTTTACAAAGGAACGACGGACAACGTTGAGCGCTTGTCTCTTTTTTGAGACCGGGTTAATCCTCGCCATGACCAAACTCCTCTTCATACCAAATAGGTTCAGGCCATACGCCCTTTTCCTCAAAAGTCTTTACCGCCCAAATAGAGCAGGTAGGGCAAAGATGTGGGTGAGCGCCCCAATACATTTCAGTTCGTTCCATGACCCAGTGGTGACATGAATCACAGTTCCCAGGCAACCAATGAATAAGTTTGTTAAACCATTTCTGAATCCACTCAGCCAAGTTCTCGTCTGGTACTGGATAGACCCTCAGTTCTTGTGTAGCTGCACTTAGATTTACTGAGGTTCCAGTTCGCCAGAGGAAGCAGAGAAGAAGAAGAAAGTCATCTGTTGGGCTTTCGTCTCTGTTGTCTTCCGTTGCGAGTTTCATACTTTAAGACTACCAAACTTTGAAACTCAATCCGTCCTCGTTCTTTGCTTTGAGACGGACGACTGCCGGTTTTGCTTTCTTTGAACTACAGGTCGTTCGTAACCGCCGGAGGCGACTTGTGAACTAGGTTTTTGGTTTTAGGTTCTATCACAGAATGGCTGTGCATAACAAGTCAAACTATTTAATTTCTCCATTTGCCCTTCGTTCTCGCTTTCTGGCGTTTATTTTGTCTTTGTTTTCTAAGTAAAATTTCCGGGCGCGAGCCTTATCTTTTTCTTTGTATTCCGGGGTATTCCTGTATTCGTTGATACGTTGTTGTCTTTCAGGAGACACTTCTACGCTGTGTGAGTACTCGCTGTGCGCTTTGTAACAGGGTTCGCACTTGACTACTGGTTCGTTAGGAAACCTGGCTTGAATCCTTTTAAGGTTGATGTACCCAGCGTTCGATCCGCAACTTTTATGTTCGGGTGGAAGAACTTGTCTTTCCTCAAATTGCGTAAAATTTATACCAAGTTCTTTACGCATACGCATACGCTCGGTTTCGGTTTTGCCACCGTAAATACCGTATTGCTCACGCCTCAGTCCGTAGTAAAGGCACTCTTCAATAACAGGACAACCCTTGCAGATGTTTAATGCCATAGATTCTGACTCTGCTTCTCTAGCTTCTGGGAACCACCAAACAGCCGGTGAACCTTTGCACGCTGCGTCATCTCGCCAGTTGTAATCATTGTTTTTATTCATAATTATAACCTAGCAAAAAAGGGAAAACCCCCCAGACTGGCGTTATCAGTCCGGGGGGTTTGGAATCAGAAACTAACTTGGGAGAATTAGTTTCTTGTTTGCACGACGCTCCGCACGATTAGGTCTTACCTTTTGGATTTGCTCCAAAGCTGAGGCCAATTCGTTGATTGTTAAATGTGCGTGTATCAGAGCGTACTGAAGCAGCTGAGTGGTTGTCAAGTCTTTGACTGCGACTTCTTTAGCGACACCACAAATCTCTTCGGCATTGTTTTTAGACAAAATGATTTCACCGTAGTTCTCCACAATGGAGTCCACAATAGCCATGCACGCAACTGATAATTTAACCGGAGCCATTCTGTAACCTTAGCCTAAATTCTCAGCCATTTCACGAACTGCTCGCAAACTTTCTACGAGCTGTTCGATCCTGACGTAACTATCGCCAAAGAACATGACGTAAGCCTCTCCTTTAGTAACCCCTGCAACGGCGCTAAACATCTCTGCTGCGTCGCCCAAAGCCTTTACATACAAGAAATTTAATTCTTTGACATAGTCAAGACCTTCGCTAATAATGATTGCTGTGGTCTGTGCGCTGTCCATCAGAAGGCTTCCTCTTGCATGACAATACGAGGCTGTGGCTTTGACTGAGGCTTGGCAATGTGATTCTCAATAGCCACAGTGTTAAATCGAAGATCAGGGCCTACTGCCTCAACTTCAATCTCTGTTGCTTCTCCCTTTGTGCCGTCTGGCTTATCCCAAGTTCGGTGACGTAGAGCGCCGTAAACAACCACTCGGTTGCCCTTGTGAAGGCTGTTAGCAATGTTGCTAGCAATGTCGCCAATAGCGTTGCAGTTGAAGAAACTAACAATGTCTGGCTTGTCCTGCCAACCCTTCTTAGTTACTGCTACGGAAAAGCGTACTGTTGCTAATCCTGAGTTAATAAACTTTAGCTCTGGGTCACGCGTTAGGTTTCCTACGATTGTTACTGGACTACTCATTTCTTGGCCTCCTCTAAGGCTAATTGGTCATTGCATAGTTGTACTTCTTCTTCGGTCAAAGCAGAGATTCCAGCAATGTCGTGGAATACTACTGACTCAACCCAAGTCTTTCGCTCACTGGCTTCTTTGAACTTCTTAGCCAATGCGTTCTTCAATTTCTCCTGTGACGGAGTTAGTTCGGGGGCTTTCTTAATTACCTTTGCTGCCTGTGCTGCTAGGTTTCCGTCGTCGTCAACATCCGCAACTAGACCCAAGCAAGCCATGTATGATCCTCTACGAGCGTACGTCACTGCCGATAATTGCGATTGTGGGTCGCCTTTAACAATGTGTAGTTTCATTGAGTACGCAAGGTATTGACCTGACTTGTGAAGCAGGTAAGTCATAAGACAATCGTTTCCTGCTTCGTCATAAGTAATGTGCTGACTAATCGCTAGTCCATGCTTTGCAAGAACTGGGCCGGCAGTCGCAACTACTTCTGGCAATGCTGCATACTTGCTCTTAAAAAATGGGTTCGTTGACCCCTTCGGTACTGCACTGAACTCGCTTTGTGCTGCAACTAAGGCAGCTGCTAGTTCGTTTATTTCTGGGCTATTCATGTTTCTCCTCGGTTAGGTTACTTCTTAGTTTTACTGCTGGGTGTGACATTAGTAATCCAATTATGGACTACTGACTTTGATACGGTGATGCCTGTTTCATCCTTTACGGCTTCGGCAATATCCCGACAAGATAATCCCTCAGCTTGCTGTTGATTAAGCCAACCTTTAAGCGACTTAACCTTAAGCCTGTCTTGAATAAGTATCATTAAGTTAGTCATTTTTACCAGTCCATTGCTTCAGTAGGGTTTCTACTGCTGAACAATACTTGCTAAATGTAACCCAGATTGGCTCATCATCAGGATCGTGGGGCATCAGGCAAATCTGCACATGACTCTCGTTGTTTGATTCATTGACAAATACGTTGCTTCGCAAATCAGAGCCATTGGCACGATAAGTATTACTAAATTCGCCCTCAGATTCCCTTACGAAATCTAGTTCGGTGAGTGTGTCAATTAGTTTCACTTTTCTTTCCTCCCTTCTTTTTCTTTGCGGTAACGCGGTCTGGTGTGAAGTGACGGAATGACGAGTGGTGCATTGGGCCACCTATTACGGTTATCCATTTGATAACTCCATGCTCATCAAGTGCAGCTGAACGAAACTTGTAGTATCCGCGCTCACCTTTGATTTTGAGGTCGTCGCCTGGCACAATGCCATTCCATTCTGTAATTGTGGTCTGCACAAATCCTCCGGTTGTGGATAAACATCTTTTACCATTGTTAATTCGTATTCATCCATGCAGTTAAAACACATGAATTCAAACGAGTTCTGCCACTTGCCTACTGCTGTCTTTCGACAAGCAAAACAAATGTGTGTTCCTTGTTTCATAAGCCCTCCTCGGCTATCCAATTGGTGGACTTATTAAGTGTATCGTGTCCAAGCGCTGGAAGCAAGGATTAAAGAAAAATCCCCCTGCCGGGAGATGAAACCAGCAGGGGGATTATGAGCTTTCCGAGGAGGAATTGCCTACGGTTTAATGGTACAGCATTTAGTAAATGTCTGCTAGTGCGTCAAAGAGTTGAGCCGGAGTGACACAGTAAAGGTCATCCCAATTTTGCAACCAGCCACCGTAGCGAAGTGCCTCGCCAGTTACGGCTGAGCAAATCCAAGTTCTAGGCATACGAACAGAGGGGAACCAGTCCGGTGAAATGATGTCAAAGACAATGCTCAAGATTGACAAGATGCCGTATTTAGATCCGACTTGCGCTTTGGTAAAGGCTAAGACCTTGTTGCGATTGACCCCACGAGGCAACTCAATAATAACGTACTGTCCAACAGAATCCAGTCGAGCTTCTCGTACACCTTTGAGTTCAGCTTGGATAACGTAAACCGTACAGTCTTTGTCCACCCTAGAAACGACGCAAGCGTGGTTCCAATGACCACCCTTGCGCCATCTAAGCATTTCGCCGAAACGAATAGCGCGACCCATAAGGCCGTTGCTGTGAGCAAATACTATGTCTCCCGGCAATGGCTGGTGAGTGTCCGATTTAACGAACGCAGACATTACGCCTTTGGAGGTGTGACTGTTCCCGTTGCCTGTACTGTTACTTCTGGTGCAGGTGCAGCCTTGACTGGCAAGCATCCAAGTAGCCATGAGGCTTTAGGAAACTTCTCTTCGGCAAGACGTACAGCTGTGTAGTACGCAGTGGTAGCAAGTGGTGTGAGGTACATCAAGTCGTTGGCAGGTAGTTTCGCCCATTCCTTTGTGACCCATGCCACGATTGCTCCGATGATTGCTGGTACTGCGGTACGGCAAATGTTTCTGTCCATGTTGTTCATGCGACTGCCTTTCGTTTGCTAATGCAATGGTGTTTTGTTTCGGCTTCTAAAAGCTTGTTTGGAAGTTTACCAAACACAATTCTGCTGAGGTCTCCTTTGTGGAGAATGACAATAGATTGACAATGAGAGCAGACGTAGTGGAGTTCCATAGGGGTATCTATTCTAACATAGAGAAAACCCCTGACCTATCTCACGACAGTTCAGGGGCTTTACAATGCAAGTTTCGAGTAAGAATGTTTGCGACACTAGAGTATCAGCAGGTCACTCCATCCACGAACCCCTACTTGCGATCCAACACATAATGTCACCATACCAGACTGTGAAGACTGACCTGATGAACCTGTAAACCATTTGCTTCCGCCGTCAAGCGCAGGTGATTGGATCACTGTGCGCCCTGTGGCTTCACTCATAACAAAGTGATGAAAGTGTCCAAAGCAAAGTATCTCTGCGTCACTGACACCTGTCCTGCCTAGAGCCTGACCCTTCCACCATCCCTCGGCTTTAGCCTGAGAGTTAGTGCCTGACCTAAATTGGTGTCCATGCGCAAAGGCAACTGGCACACCACAGAGGTCAAGGGTCATTGTTAAATCGTCAGCGCATAATTCAAGCGGTACGGATACGTTTCCATAGCGCTCAGGGTTTGCAGCCATAATCTCTGCCACAGTCTCAAACACTGATACGTCTGAGTTGTCTGTAAAGTCGGTGTACGCCTTGCCATTCTTGCGGTTCTCGCCGTGATTGCCAGGCACGCCGGTAGCCACGACAGGTACGCCGAGGTCAACGAAAGCGTCAATGAAGCACAGGATAAGTCGTCTTGCTAAGCGTTCTTGCTCTCGACGGTTAAGGTCGGTCTGCCATTCCTGCATAGCGTAGAACTCTGAGCAACCTTCTGACAGGTCGCCTAGTCCGATTAGATAAACAACGCTAGGTGCTTGACCAAGTTTGCTTAGGTCTTTGAACCTTTGCACAGCTTTGTCACAGGCGTTAATAATCCGTTGCGTAGTTGCTTCGGTTCCGCCATTCTCACCTTTACCGAGCTGCCAGTCTGAAAGCAATACGAGGAAGGCTCGCTTGGCTTCATTCTTAACTGGCTTAACTGGCTTGCGCTTCTCAACTAACTTGCATAGAGCGTCAATGTCTGCTCTATCCACAGTCAGTTCGCGTGGCTTAATCGTGGCTCGGTAGTACTTATGCCTACGAATTCCGCCTTCGCCGTCGCCTACATCCCATGCGCGGATCTGCAAGGAGCCATCCACAACCATTGTTCGGTGTGGGTCTAAACCCCAGTCTTCAATGAGTGTCGCCCATACCGCGTCATCAGGCTCGTTGTCAAGCTGTGCGGTAATCGTTCCCTTGCTACCATCCCATTGCAGAGAAGGTTCCCAACCAGTCGGGTGTTCTTTCTTGTGACGACGCTCAAACTCGTCAAGCATCTTTGCCACAATTACACTCCCCTACTCGGTGTCGCCTAATTGAAGGCCAAGAAATACTGACACCACGACTTTGCATAAACTTTTCAATAGATGCAATCGTTATGTCTTTTTCAAGTAACGCCGCTTCAACTTTTTCTAAGTCATCTTTTTTTAGTTTTGTTGCTACCTTTGCAAACAAACATGACTTATTCTTTGGCTGATAAAACTCTGATAAATCCATTTACTGCCTCCTCGATAGGTTCCTCCACCTATCAGGAACTTTACTACAGGTCTGAAGCAGATACAACGACCGTTCCCTGAGCTGCAACCTGTGTAGCCGTTGTGTCTGCGCCCGAAGATGGGTAGCCATACCATTGCCACGACCAAGTGCCAGGCTGTCCAACAGTTGAGATGTTGGCGTAGAAGTAACCAGTACCCTGTGAACCTTGCTTAATCGTTCCAGTCGGATCGCCAGTCGGATTGACCCAAGTGTACGAAACCTCAGTCTGCCCCTGAATGGAGTAACTGAACTTTACGTTGTCTGGGTTCACCACTGTTCCGCCAATAGACGTAAAAGGCTGTGAGGTGTAGAACTGGATAGTTGTATTTTCAATGATGTTGTATGACATTTAGTATGGGCTTTCTACGAGAATCTTTACGTTGCCATGCAGACCGGCTGTTGTGAAGTCACCTTCAACACTTCCAGTTTTCCACTTTCCGCGAAGGCTTGCTGTGAGGAAGTCACCAGCCACTTCACCGGGAGCAGAATGGGTAAATACTTGACCGACACCGTTGGCTGAGAAGGTGGTGTAGATTGCCCCCTGTGCCGGCAGGAAGGCGTTTCCGACGGCTCTAAGTTGTGCGCTGGCAGATAGGTTGGCATTTCCAGGATGGACAATTACGCCAGTTGCCTGTGCCGAGAATGTAGAGGTCTGCGCACCAGTTCCAGGAAAGCTATTTACGCCTGTCGCCGAAGCAGAGTAGGTTCCAATTATTGAGCCGGTTCCAGTAAGTCGAGCTAATCCTGTGGCTGAACCGTTAAATGACCCTGAGAGGTTTCCGCTCGAAGGCAAAAAGGCTGATCCGTTAGCCGAAGCACTGAACGAGCCTGATACCGAAGCGATACCATACAGAGCTGCACTTCCAGTACCGCTTGCCGAAAAGGTAGAGGTCTGTGTGCCTCTTGCAGGAATGAACGTAGTCGCCGTTCCGCTTGCCGAGAATGAACTTGTAAGAGTTCCGAAAGCGGCTGGTACAACTAATCCAGTAGCACTAGCCGAGAATGTTCCGGCGAGTTGTCCGGTTCCAGGCTCAAAGGCAGAGCCGGTAGCCGAAGCATTGAAAGTCGAACTGAGTGCGCCCTGACTTGGCAGAAATGCTGAGCCAGTAGCAGAAGCCGAGAATGTTGAGTTGAGTGAGGCAGTGCCAGGAAGTTGTGCCGACCCTGTGGCGCTGGCTGAGAATGACGCTGTGAGAGCGCCGGTTGCGTACAAAGCAGCCGAGCCAGTACCGCTTGCGCTGAAACTAGTAGAAAGTGAACCAGTGCCACTTGTTACTACCGTTACGGTTCCAGTAGCACTTGCCGAGAAACTTTCCGACAATGCTCCTGTGCCGTTTGTTACTGTACTGCCAGCGTAACCCTGGGCAAGGTAAGCCTGTCCAATGTAGTTACCACCGAGCATGGGCGTTCCTTAGTTAGTAGGTGTAGCAAATGTTTGAGGGCAAGTCTTGTCAAATCCCTCAACGTTGTGGAACCATTCCCCTTGTGATAATTCAATAATTGGTTGCGAGCAGTGAATACAAATCATTGTGGAGCTGCGAATGTTGATCCGTCAAATGTCCAGCCAATTCCAGCAGGATTAGCCTCGGTGTATTCCACGCAGGTTGCCCCTGTTGCGATTTGTGCATCTTCAATTGTGTCGGCGCTGACCACGTTAGAAACTGTGTTGCCATTCATAACTGCAAATGTTGCCATTATTGTCCTTTAGTAAAAGAGGTAGACGACACCAGCTCCGCCAGTACCGCCTGTTCCTGAGTTAGAAGCTCCACCACCGCCACCGCCGTAGTTACCGCCGTTACCGCCGTTAATTCCTGAGCCGTTAGAACCGTTAGTTGCGTTGACTCCGAGGAAG
>Ga0208744_1000233_pt1 | contig 24090 bp, 41 predicted proteins | sample CryBogCBH24Aug09_FD_184620 | JGI IMG/M metagenome (GOLD analysis project Ga0208744, IMG submission 184620) | Freshwater microbial communities from Crystal Bog, Wisconsin, USA - CBH24Aug09 (SPAdes) (version 2) | ecosystem: Environmental > Aquatic > Freshwater > Lake | place: Crystal Bog...
AGAAGAGTTCGAGGCAGAGATCGTCGATGCCATCAAGAAGGGCTCAGGCATCACAGAGGTTGAAGGCGATGAGTTCTTTGGCCGACCACTGACAGCAGACACAGACGACCTGCACGATCCAGAAGTTTAGTTATGACAATCGCATACCCGTATGAAAACAACCAAAGCTATGAAAACGACATAGCTGAAGAATATAGAAACAAGGAGCAATAATGCAAGTTGGAGACACAGTAGTATCCGTAACGTCAGTTGGCACTATCGTTGGTGTTGCAAGTTCAGGCAACCCAGTCGTTGAATGGGCTGGAACCTACACAGAATTTGAAGAATTGGCACCAGAAGATCTCATTATTGTAGAGCTTCCTAAGCCTACTGATGAGCTCGACCCATCGAAGGACACCGAATGAGTGAAGAAGAATACGAAGGCGTAACGCTCTACGTTGATGCTGAAGGCTGGCCAGATAATCTAGCCGGTCTCGTCATCAGCGAGCAGAAGGTTTACATGGAGAACGGAAAGGTTAAGATCATCGGTGACCCAATCTGGAAGCTGGGATCTGATGACTGATTACGTACCAAAGAAAGCCAAGTGCAAGAACTGTCTGAGAAAATTTGGTAACGACAGGGATATTCTCCTCGGTGCTGATGGTACCTGGGTGCACACTTTCAATGATGGATTGCATTACCCTGAGCGTTGTAACCTCTGGGAGAGCTGGAAAGCAGAACCAATAGATGAGTGAGTTTGAAAAGGTGATCGCTGAGATCACAGCCCTGCACGATAAGAAGCAGTCAGACTATGGTAGACCAGAAGAGGGTGACCCCTTTGCCAACGTTCGTGCCAGCGAAGACTTCGGTATTCCTGGCTGGCTTGGTGCTGTCATCCGTGCCAACGACAAGGTACGACGCATTCAGAAGTTCGCACGTGGTGGCACCATGGTCAACGAGTCCGTAGAAGATTCGCTCATGGATGCTGCAGTGTATTTTATCATAGCATTATGTCTGTTTAGGGAGAATGATGGTAGAACAACTCCAACTATTCGACCCAACTGATTACGTTGGTGTTGATGGCAACCACTACATTGAGATTGATCTTGATGACACAACTGTAAAGTGGTACCAGGAAGAAGCAGCTCGTCGTGGCATCACGTTCGATGAGCTCGTGAACATGGCAATAAAGAACGCTCTCGATTTGACTTGCCCTACGTGTAAGCAGTATCGTGGTCACGGAGGCGAGTGTCCTCACTGTGGAGAGTTAGATCATTAATGCAAACGTTCCTGCCGTACGCAAATTACAGCCAAACAGCAAAGGTCTTAGACCGCCAACGTTTGGGTAAGCAAAGGGTTGAGACCCTACAAATCATGAAGGCACTCAATGACCCCACATACGGTTGGCAGAACCACCCAGCCGTACAGATGTGGCGTGGTCACCGTGGTGCCTTGATGATGTACCAGCGTGCAATTTGCTACGAGTGGGTGTTACGTGGCTACAAAGATACCTGTCTCGAGAAGACAGAAGCAATGGTTGAGAACGTTCCTTCATCAGAGTGGGAGCAGCCAACGTGGCTTGGTAGCCATGCATTGCATGAAAGCCACCGCAGCAATTTGACTCGTAAGCTTCCAGAGCATTACAATCAGTACTGGGATGTTGACAACGAACTGCCATATGTTTGGCCAACAGAGGAGCTTGTATGAGCAAGAGATGTTCACAGTGTGACCAGTTGATTGAGCTGGACGACAACTGTAATTACTTCCACCTTCCGCCAATGCTGAACGAGTGCGATGCATTTTTCCCGTTCCCTTGTGAAGATGTAGAGAGCGATAACATCCTGGAAGATCTTGTTCGTGAGAGTGTCAAGCTGAACTACAGCAGCGAGAGGATGACGGAGCTACAGGAGATCAGGGTTACGCAGTTCCGCTCTGAGGAATTGTTGCTTGAGAAGATCTACGAAAGTCTGTGCAGAGCGAAGCCAGAAGATGGTGGATGGAATGAATGTCTTGACGCTCTTTGGGATATCATCCAGGAGCACAACGATAACAACCAGTGGAGACTGCGTAAGTGATTAAGCTGTGGGCCATTACATACGATGGCAAACGTATGCACGTCCAATATGCCACAAGGTTGCCACGCAAGTTGAAGAAATTTGCGAAGTTTATTTTTGAAGCATCAGAAGACAAGCACAACGATTTTGTTATTGTTGGTCCAAGGTTCGAGGAGTTGACAGAAAAATGGGTAAGTTCCAGCAAAGATTCAGCCAACGCCAAGAGCGTGAGCTAGAAGAGCAGTGGCCACTCGCTAAACGAACTGTAGGCTCTGGTAACAAGTGGGAGAAGGGTGACCTTTCCACACAAGAGCAGCACATGATGGAGTTTGTCATCGAAGCGAAGGCTACTCAGGCTGCATCGTTTAGTATCACAAAGAAGATTTGGGACACCATTAAAGGTCATGCTCAGGATCGCAGCTGGCTAGCTAGACCTATTCTTGCTGTGCGTTTGTACGGCGCTACCGAGCAGGAAGCTGCTTGGGGTGGTACCATATCCCATACCCCTGAGACACTGCCAGTAGAATTAGATTTGATCTGTATGGACAAGGACGACTTCCTTGAGTTATACTACGATTACATACGCTTGAAGGAGCAAGATGCTAGTAACGATGCTAACGAATAAGATCGTCGACTTGGTATTCATGGTACTTGCAGCAGTTCTTATCGAACGAGCAACCAAAAGAAAGAAAAATCAATGAGTTTTTTAGAACGTACGCTTGCTGCGTACCAGAACGACGAGCCTATTACCCGATACATCGAAGAAGCTTTGATGAAGGGTGACGTGTTCCCTGAAGAGTACCCCGTCAAGGTGTACAATAAGGAACGAAAATTTGATAACATGTATCACCCTTCTTCTGACGTAATGGCTGGGGAATTGCGCCTATACTATAGATTCCACCCTGAAGAAAGGCTATTGTGTCAAGAAGAAAGAATAAGTCCCACCCTCGCTATGACGTTCCAAGTTGGATCGGTATTTCATTCGGTTATACAGAATTTACTGATCCATATGGGTTTCACAACTCTGGAAAAGGTCGAAGTGAAGTTCGTAAACGAGGAACGGATGATTGCTGGGGCCGTAGATGTGCTGGAGCTTGTAACTCCTGACGGCGAGAAGTTTCTTGTAGACATCAAGAGTACTAACCAGCTTCCCAAGGAAGCCAGTGAGCAGTATGCCATGCAGCTCAGGACGTATCAGGACAACTGCCCTGGTGCCCCTGAACGCATGGCTTTGCTATTTATTCAGAAGTCTTACCCTCACAAGATCAAGACGATCGAAGTTCACAAGGATCAAGAAGCGTTGGATAAGCTATACGACAAGTGGTCACGTGTTCGAGTGGCCATCGGTAAGTCCGATCCAACTGGACTCCAATCCTGTTGCAACGGTCCTACAGATGAAGTTTTTCTTAGCTGCCCTGCACGGAAAATCTGTTACCTTTGGAAGGATAATTGATGGGAAATAAACTGAACAGAGCGACAAAGAATCTAAGGATTTTGATGATCGAAGCGATGCAGAAGAGTCATAGCCGAGGGAATGATTACGATCATGGTTATGCTCAGGGTGTGTTTGAAGCAATGCGCGTTATGGATGACGAGCGTATGGGCCGCGGTAAGAACTGGCGCATCCCAACTAAAAGAAGAGAGTTAAAGTAATGAAAAGTTACGCATGGCCACCAGTATTGCTGATGGTTTCTATCCTCTCAGTTCTTACTGTAATTAATGCTGAATACCCTTGGGAACTGACGTTTGTATTTGTTCCTATCATTTGTCTGATTGCATTCTATAAATGGCTGGATGACCATAACCTCTAGCTTGAAAGGATGGTTTTAAATGTTGGTTGCAATTCTATCGACGTTGCTTTTGATTATGTCGATTTCTAATCTTAGGCGGGGTCGATGACCAACCCTAACAAGGCCAAGGGTAGCAAGTGGGAGCTTGACGTTGCTAGGTACTTCAATGAGCGTGGTTTCCCAGAAGTAGAACGTCGTTACGGCGCAGGAGCTACCTTGGACAAGGGCGACATCAATGGTGTCAAAGATACTGTTGTAGAGGCTAAGAACTGGAAGAAGATCGAGCTGTCTACTATCATGGATGAAGCCCTGGTCGAGCAGAAGAATGCCAAGAAGAAGTTCGGCATTAGCGTGATCAAGCGCCGCAACCGCAACGTTAAAGAAGCATACGTAGTTATGACGCTGGAGCAATGGATCGATCTGTATACTGCTTACGTCCAGAATAATTCGTAGTAAACCATGCATTCTCTATTAAACCTATAGAAATTATCATATTTAAGGAACAGAAAAGAAATGAGTATTAGTAAGGGAATTAACCGTGGTCTCGAGGGTCTGACAGAACCAGAGCTCGGTGTCAGCCATGACGATAAGTTCGGTGAGCTGCATGAGTTCGCCGTACGAGCATTCACCTGGAAGACCAAGCCAGAGGATCTAGCTATGCTAGAAACCATCGAGCGTGTAGTGGATGACTTCATGAAGGAATATATTGACCCTGCAGAAGTAATTATAGCACGGTTCAATACAGATAAGAGTATGAACGATGATGAGGCCGACCGACTCTTCCTCAATCTACAGAGTGCTATCACAGCAATTGAAGAAGAAGTTACGCGCAGATACTTGAAAGCGCAATATTCTTACTATATGCTAGACGATAAGTACTGGAACGCTTGGCGTAAGCCAACGGGTGGTACCCAAAAAGACCTAGAAGCAGTGGCTAAGATGGAAACACGTGAGGACAGACAGTTTTACTTTGTCCAATACGCCGCTTGGAGAATGATTAACGACAAAGTGCAGAGCCTAAAAGCTACGCAACGATACATTCAACAGCAAATATACCGAAGAAATTGATGGATGACAGATCAACCAACCCCAAAGCGAAAGAGCCGTAAGCAAGAGGTTATCAAGGGTAAGATTACCTGGCAGATACTCGAGCGTCTCTTGAACAATTATTGGGAGTGGTATGAAGTCTATCTCACTACGGGCAATCCTGACCTTCAGCTGTTGAACGGTGTAACTGTTAACATCTACGATATCCTGAAAGGAATAGACCGTTTGCCTCCTCGTCAGAAGCAAGCGGTCGTATTGTCATGCCTAGAGAACCGCAAAGAAGTGGAAGTAGCGAAGATAATGGGCTTCACGAAGTGGAGCAGCCAGGTGGGGATGTACAAGCGGAAAGCACTGAAAACACTGTGCGAAACCGTTTGGAAAGCGGAGAAAGACTAAGCCCAAAAGAAGTCTTTGACAATCTGGAACAAGAGTACTGGGATAAGCTGCCCAAAAATTGGGACGAGCTAACGTACAGCCAGAAACTTGAGTGGTTTGCTCACCGCATGCTACTCGATCAACGTGATGCCATACGTTTAGAACATGGCAACGAGGCGGCCAGAGATACTGGGTTCCTCAGCGATTACCAGCTAGAGCGTAGACGCCGTAGAGAGGTTCAGTCTAAGCTCGACAGCTGGGATGAAGTTCCACCTCGACAGGGTATCTTTAGAAGAACCTATGTCGATAAGAACGCTTTGAACTTTGGACGTAAGGAAGAAGATGGACAGAAGAACACGTGAGTTTAACGATCTCGTCAAGATGACACCCACCACTCAGGAGTTATTGAGTGAAGAGATCGATGGTGAATTGTTCCTATACAAGTCATCACCCACCTGCAAGATCTGCACCACCAGCGATGACTTGAAGAACATCATTGACTCGCTGCTGCTATTCCCAAAGACATACAAGGAAGTTCTGCAAGCTATTGAACCGCTGCAGGACAAGCTTGGCATTGAGGGATCAGACCGTATCAACTATGCTAACATCCGCAATCACCAGAAGCGTCACCTCCCCTTTGAGAAGGCCATGGTGCGTGAGATTGTTGAGAAGCGAGCTCGTCAAAAGAATAGAAGTATCCTTGACACTGGCGAGAGACTGCTGACAGCCGAGGCTTTCTATGAAGTTATCGTGGCGAAGGGCTGGGAAGGTATTGCACAGGGCTATGATAAGCCTACGCTCACCCAGACCATGCATGCCATGGACATGCTGCAGAAGCTAGAGAAGGAAGGCCAGGACGATTACCGTCCAGAAGAATTGGTCAACCAGCTTGACATGATCCTCTCTGCTATCCGTGACGTACTGCCCGCTGATATGAAAGAAGCATTGTTCCGTCGTATCGAAGAGTACCAGATGGGTCAAGCAGCCAAGAAACCTAAGCAAATTCGTGCTATTGAAGCAGAGTCTGACGTGGAATATATAGACGAGGATCTGCAAGAAGATTCATAGTTTTATGTAAAACTATTAGTAAATCGCAGTAGTTACTGTAGATATCAGGGGTATATAATGGCTTTCAACGACGCAATTAAGGGCATAAAGAACAAGTTCAACATCTTTTTTAGTCCTGAAATGAAGGACGTGGCTGAACGTCCTATCAAAAAGAAGGTATACACCAACCAAATTGGTCTTGTCGCTGATCCGACTCACCCAAACCCCAACATTCAAGAGCGTTGCATTATTCTAGATGCAGACCCTGATACTGTCATGAACATGCTCGGTGACAATGAATCTGCAAGCGGTGGTTCTGGTCTGCAATGGTTCCTCCCAAAGGAACAGAACGCAGAGCGTCACGGCACACCGACACAGTTTTCAATACGAAACATCAAGCTTTGGTGGCCTGGCGTTGGCAGTACAGCTGGCGGTAGTGTTGGCGGTGAGTGTTATAAGTGTGCTGACCTCATGAAGATGAGCGAAGCCCATGAAGTCTATGATGCTTCCTCCCCCACTGGCATCAACTACGTTCACAACACCACGTGGGGTGGTTGCACAGAGCACCCTGGTACTCAGTATGGTGCAAGAAGAAGAAGCCGTAAAAAAGATCAATGGCCTGGAAGTGGTTCAAGCAGCTTGCGCGAGCCAAGAATGCCATTCGCTAGAAAGCCACGCTTGTGATACCAGGTACAGAAGAACTACGCAAATTAGCAGAATACCACAGAAGCAAGGCAGAAGATCTTGCACGGTCTGTCGCATTGCTGCACCAAAATGCAGTGGACGCAACAAATCCAGTACGTCAACAAAGTCTGCGTGAAGCTGCAGACCAGGCCGATAGCTCTGTCTTGTTCACATTGAACGAAAACCTGGCGAAGAACTTCTCCTCAGTTGCAGACCCTGGCGGTAAAACATATCCCACTATTACTGCTACCGTGGATGATAAGGGACGCTTTACTTTTAGCGATTCCCCTAACCTCAGCAAGGCTTTTAACATCCACCTTCCGTTGATCGCTGCGGTTGCTAGAAGATCTCCAACAGAAACTTTGCCAAATGGTATTATCGTTACTCCATGTCTAAGCTCTTTGACCCAGGGTGAGAACTTGACAAACCTTTTGCTATCAAAGGGTAACAGAGGACTAGCAAGATACAGAGGTCCTAACGTAGGTGCTGGAGTAATAAACCACTGTAACAATAAGGGCTGCATGGAATGTGTTGACTGCCAGCCAATGCAGCAAACTCTCAGCACTATCATCCGTGGCATTATGCCTGGGTCAGATGATAGATTGCGTACTGCTTATCTTAAGGGCCTCATCACTCTGGGTGGTGCGATGGATCTGCACCAGAGAACCCGTGGTAATTCACGTAAAACACAAGATAGCCCGTTGTTCTTTGATTGTAAGGCAGACCACGAACACATGGCAGAGGCTTTCACAATGATGCAGCATGATCTTAGAACCGCTGCTGACCGTGACTTCCAAGAGAGTAACGGACGCGGTGGATTCATTCACAGAGATCACTTTGGTGTTGGCAATGACACGAGGAGATACTAATGAAAATTAGTGAACTATTCTCAAAGAAAGAAGCGGCTACCTTCGCTGCTGAACCAATCGACCCTAGAGTTCTGCCAGGACCCGAGGAGTGCAACTGTGCTGATCTGTTCTTGGGAAATGAAGCTGCTGAAATAAAGGCACAGGCTGAGCGTGGAACTCTTAATAAGACGCAGTTCCACAAGAACATCTATGGTAGGATCCTTGATGTCCTTTTCAGAACATCAGACCGTAGTGCTGCTAAGGAAACTCTTGCGCAGATGAAGCGCAGAACTCCTGCTGCTAACGAGGAATGGGAACGTCACCTCCTTATGCACGCAGACGGTGCTGGCATCTCTCACAGAGACCACGGTATCAAAGACACAGAGCTCGGTAAAAAGTATGTTCAGGGTCGTTCTCTCGCACTGAACGCAACACAAAATGTTGGTGAATCAGACTACGATGAGAACAACTGTGGTCCTTGCGGACAATATCTTGAAACTCTGAAGGGTCTGGCGCGTAAGTATCAGGACGAACTTATAAGGAGAACGGACGATCTTCCGCCAGAACAAAAGCCATATGGTGTGATGAGCGCACGTGGTTTGTTCCAGCAGGTATGGGACAACTGGACAAAAAGAAATCCACATCCAGAAGTTCACGGTTCATTCGTCGAACAAGGTAACCGCATTCTCTCTGACTGGGAGAAGCACAGCGCCGATGAACACGGTGTTAGCCTAGATCCATACAAGTCCTTGGTTCACACTCCAGTAGTTGATGACACTGACGGTTCTAAGTTGGAGTCTGTCTATAAAGAATTCGAAGGTGCATCAAACAAAGCTGATGAAGATGCCGAAGAGGCAGAACGCAAACTCAATAGACAGATCGCTCCTTACTTCCCGCCAGTTCGTCGTGACACTGGCTACGAACCAGACATGTCACTCTACTATGCGGAAGAACCAACGAACCCCGACGTTTTGATGACGCAGAATAAAGCACGTGAAATCGGTCAGAATTTGCAGCAGCAGGGTCTCCTCTCAATGGGCGTAGAACCATTCGGTGGTAGACAAGTTGAAGTAATTCAAACACCTAAAGCGGTTTCTATTAGAAACCTAGAGGGAAGAAACTTCACATATAATAGACAACCACGTCGTGATATTACCAGGAGAGATGTTGCGCCTACTCCGTCTATGCCCAGTGATAAACCAGCCGAGACTCGACCGGAGATTATCCAAACATGGACTAATTACAAGACAGACAAAGGCGGCTGCAGTTATTGTAAGGGCAACTCGACGCAATGCAACGGTTGGCATGCTGATGACATGAGCGAATTCTACGCCGTGCCTCGTGAAGATGCTTACCTGTTCCAAATGGCTGGCATGAAGCCCAAGGTAAAAGATTACAAAATGGATCTGTGGCGCTATCAGAACCAGCCAACCCATGAGATAACGGGGTACGAAGACGTACCTAGAATGGAATACAAGACCAAAGAGGTCGAACGTCCTGCAGCTATGATCCGAATAAAAATGCGTTCGAGGAATGGTGTAACAGTTTATTCTGATCCGTTCCATGAGAATGCAGAAGATCCCGTCAAGCTTACCGTATGGAAAGGCACAGACTCACAGGGAGTTCAGCGTCAATGGTTGCAATCACCTGAAGGGCACCGCTTTGATAGCTATGAGCCTGTAACTGATGAGCATGGCAACCCAACATTCCACCCCACAGAAAAAGTTAAGGAACACGTTACAGATATTGAGAGTGGCCCTCGGCCCGTACTCAATGAAGATGGTACACCTGTTGTGGATCGCAACCCTATCATCACAAGAATACCAGAGGAACGACGCATTCCTGAACCTAAATCAGATTATGAATCACAATACAACCAAGCTCTTGAGATCGCTTACCCAGGTATGCCAAGAGAAGAAGCACTCGGTGCGTTGCGCGAAGAGCACCAAGCAAGAATCAAGCCATACACTGAAAAACAAGTAAAAACAACTAGTTACAAGAAAGAAGATATCATGTCATCATTCAACTCAAGATACGCTGGTGCATTGTCCGACATCACGAATGCCGTAATCAACCACGTTTCAACACACGGAACCGATGGGCTCAGACAAGTAGCACACCACGTTATGGACTATGCTATGGGTGACAGACACTCAACTGGTCCCACTGGAGCTACAGGCGCTACAGGCCCCTCTGGTTTCATGGGAACTCCATGCCCCTATGCTAGTGACCACCAGATGCCACACGATGTGCAGCTTCAGGCATGCGACCAGTGGAGAGATCAGCAGATCAATAAAGCAGTACAATCATCAGAACAAAGCGGCGGCGGCGGCAACCTTACATTCGGCAATTTGCTCGAAGGGATCGGTGCATTGACTGTTGGTATCCCAGCTATGATGGGTATCGGGCACCTTTACAATAAGGGTAAGGATGTTGTTAGAAGCCAGCTCGGCATCGGTGGTCAACACACACGTCCACGTGGCCAACAGGCTGAGCCGCCAATCGATCCTAAAGATCCAGAGATGGCGCTCCGATACCTTGAAAAGTGGGACAGAGAGAAGAAGCAAGGCAGCTTCTCCTCGCGTTTTGCTGCAGAGAAGAAGGGTACTCCCTGCGAAAAGTGTGGAAAGCACTGCGCTAATAAGGTAGAATGCAAGTCTAACCAAGATGACCGTCGACGCCAGCAAGCTGCTGACAGCGCGTTCAACGACTAAGGAAGACTAATGACAACAAACGTCAATGATATTGGTGGTATCCGTCCAGAGGATGTGAAGGTCACGCCTGAACAGCAGGCACAGATCAACGCATACCTTGCTGAGCAGAAGCGCGAAGAAGAAGAGCTCGGTAAGGAACAGCCTATTGAGCTTATGGAATCAGAGCTCATGGATGTGTGGCACCTTCTCCAGGAACTCCAGTACAAGTATGGTAACCGTCCCGGTACCTTTGCTAACCTCACGTCTCTCCGTAACGAAGCAGACGAGAAGTTCCACGCCTTGGGGTTCCAGGTTGTCGTTGACTGGGTTATGCCAGGTCTGATGCAACTTAACGGTCAGGCATCACCAGAGCCTCCTACCATTACTATCGTTGGTCGTGTCGATGGATCAGAGTACAACCCTGAACAGAACCGTTACGAGACTGGTGCCGGTGTGGCCGACTCATACTACGATGCTAAGCGCAAGTCGCTTGGTATGAGCAACAAGAAACTAATCTTGCCAGGACAGTAATATGGATTGGAACTTTCGCTTTCTCAATAAAATAGGTAGAAAGAGAGGGTTCATCACGTCCTCTATCGTTGTTGCTGCCAACGAAGAACACGATAAAATTATAGATGCTATACGGAACAAGCATGATCTTGATGTTCTAATTGCTGATGATGAAGCTTATAAAGCAACTGGAGACTTCGGAAGCAGTGTTAAAAAGATTACCATCACTCCTCATTCTCACATGTCCACAAGTGTTGACGGATACACCATCAACCCAGATGGTACAGTAACCTCTCGTCCAGGTGGGCCTATACCTGGCGTAGGGTTTTATAGAGCATACCATGATGGTCAATGGAAGAATTTTTCTTTAGATGCCAATAAGAATGACTTTCAAGTAATCCGTGGCGTCCTTGACCCTCGACCAACTGAAGTGGAGCCACCAGAGGATACAGAGGTTCAAGTAATCGATGGCCTCACTGCAAGACCTAGAGTCAGACGTGGTGGTGAACAGCCTAAGCCTGTTGTCAATACTCCAGATGAAGTGGTGACATTGCCCGAAGGGCCTGCTACTACAACCGTTACATCTGTTCCTCGATTCACACCGCCATTGACGGGGTTTCTTGGTAGAGTTCACGCGAGAATTCAAAAAGCTATCGATGATAACCATGAGCTTGATATTATCTATAAAAAGTCAGACAGTGACGCTGAGACTAGAACGATTGCGCCAACCTCTATGCGTCCTGCTGGCAACAACACCATTAGAGTCAGAGCATTCGACTTCACACCAAGCAAGCAAAGTGTTTGGAAGGACTGGGTAACGGAAAGAATCGTAGGCTTCAATGAACCTTCAAGACCATTGCGCTCACCGCTGCCAGTAGACACAGAAGCACCGAGAGCCAAAGCGAACCAACCAGTAGAGATTGTAGACAACCAGCCACAGGTTGTAAAAACTCCTTCGAAGCTATACAAGTCTCGTGAAAAAACTGGCACTATCGATCCCACTCCAGAAGAGTACGAAGAGCTGCGTTCGCTGGACATCGATCCAGATACACATGATAAAGCTACCATTCGTAGGATAAGAAACCTTGGCATCAGCCACCTCAACCTGAAGTCTGTCGCTGAGATGGGCATACCATACGAGGATTACGAAGATGCTTTGAGCAACAACAACAATAACCATGAGCTTGCCGTGCAAGATGCGCAGAAGTATATGCAAAAAGATATAGAAACTATGTCTGCTAATCAGCGCGATAGACTAGACAACCCGTCAAGAAATTCTGATAAGGTTCTCTCTCCTCAAGACTACCAGCAGATTGCCACTGGATTGTTCTTGCATCACTTGAGCTTGCGCAACATGCCGCAAGAAATGTTCACAGAAGATAAGTATCCTCCTATCGAAGGCAGACGACGCGGTAATGAATGGTTGTTGAGCGAGATTACGAAACTTGAGCCAGCTTTGCGTGGTAAAGAAACCAATCCTTTCTTTGACGAGAGAACGCTGCTCGATGGTAATACTGTTCCGCGGATCGATGGCACTAGAAATGTTAATTACTACGATCAAATCCACGCTCTAACAGCGCACCATCGCACCCTAGGCGCCAGTGCAACAAACTTCGGTGACTTTGTAAAGCACCGTCGTTCATTGGGATCGCTTGCTAGATTAAGCCGGTCACGTTTCTCACCGGTAGGCTACACACCTGACGTATACGAGGAGGCATATTAATGTTTAACAGCAGATACGCTTCCAGCAATATGTTCTCAGTAGACCCTAGCATCGCTAGGTTTTCTGAAGTTCCAAAGCTTATGATCGGATTCGACACAGAAACAACTGGTCTGTGGGCGCCACCGATTCGCTGCAAGTGTTTGGATCACATGGATAAGAACGGTCTTGGTCGTGAAGTGCGTGACTGTGAACGTGAAGCGCCAAAATATCAAGCTCGAGATCTAGACTTTACCTCAGATATAGCAACTACAAAAGGCTATAAGGATACCAGCTTCCACGAGCCTATCACTTATGGTTTCACTGTGTACCGTGATGGTAAGCCAACTGGCATTAAAACAAACTTTGTTGTTAAGCCATCTGACTATGCTACAAAAATCATGGCCGCCGATCCTAACAAGTTCGCTATCAGAACTCACGGATGGACACCACAGATGCTACGTGATAGCTACAACGGTGCATACATTATCAATGGCCCTCGCAACAATCCTGCCAACTACTATACTCCTGCAGTTGATAGAGAAACAGGTATGACAAACGCAGCGTCTCAGCTGGGTGAATGGCTCAGACAAGGTGGTGTCATTGTCGGTGCGAACGTTCGTGGGTTTGACCTCGGCATGCTTGAGCACCACATCAGACGTACAACTGGTGAATCGCTCTCAACATTCGGTGTCGATCTTAGCAAGGCACCTATTATAGATGTTATCCGTCACCACGAAGCCATGAATCCTAACAACTCTGAAGAAAAATTCAGACCACTGTCAGACTCAAAGATCAAAGCGAAATTTAGAGACACACTCTGTGATATCTATGGCGTTGAACAAGGTGACCACAGTGCTGCAGAAGACGCACGTGCATCGATTGACGTTGCTCTGCGACAGATTGCGACGAACCGCGGTGAAATCCCTGTGAACACTTATAGAAGATTCAGCAGACAACGCAGGGCATCTGTCGGTCCAAGTGGGCTAGACTACAGCCAATTCACGCCATGCTCTGGCAACAGCAACTGTGGAACATGCAAGCATATTCAGAATGTTATGAACGCAAACAAAGATCCAGATACTGGCAGACCGATCGATGTAGACGCAGACGCAATGCACAAACAACAATTAATAACACACCAAGATACCATACCAAACATGGTGAAGGAGCAACAATGAGAAAAGTATCTAGAGCATCAGAGCAAGAGACTCTGTTGACATTCCGCACAGCATCTTCAATCCTTGACGATGTAGCAAACGGCGTTGCTAATGCTGTTGGCAGCGTCAACAATGACATCGCTAAAGGTATTAACGCCGTTGGTAAGGGTGTTGCTGATGTTGTGGACGGTGGTGGCAATGGTGGTGCCAATGCAGCCAAGTCTGACCTCAAGAAGCACCCAGTCGCTCCAAAGCCTGAGCCGACAAAGCCTAAGGTACAGCCAACATATCCTGACACAGACCGTGCAAAAGATATTGCTGAAGGAATCGGCCCAGACCCACACGACCCAACAGAGAATGACCCAACAAAGGGTGACCGCAAGCCTTCTAAGCCCAAGCCTGCTGGTGAAGACAATGACAAGTATGACAAGCAGCTCGACGCTGCTAAGGGTAACAAGGCCGACTCGCCTCAGCTCATTACCTTCATGAAGCAAGAGGACAACGCTGCGGATGCTAGAAATGGCGAGAAGCCGGAGTACAAAGGTCTCGGCCAGGCACCAATTCCTACGGGTAACAATAGCAATGCTCAGGGATCTGAAACGTACTGGGGTAATGGAAAGCTAGCTAGCTTTAATGAACGCTATGCTAGCGAGAAGGGCGAGAGCGGTAAGTTCAAGCCACCAGCAGGTGTTATCTCTGCTGCGAAGCACGCACTCGAACTCATCAAGGCTGGTAAGGCTGGTGATGGTTTCACTAGCGTAGGTCGTCACCGCGCACACCAACTTGCTGCAGGTGAGATGGTTCCGCTTAGCGACATCAAGCGTATGCACTCATACTTCTCACGCCACGGTGTTGACAAGAAGGGTAAGGACTGGGACAACGACAGCCCCGGTAAGGTAGCCTGGCTTGCATGGGGTGGCGACGCCGGTGCATCATGGGCCGCTAGCATCGTAAAGAAGCACGGTGGTGGAGAGAAGGAAGCATCTGTTTCTGAAGCTCTTGGTCTTTTAACACCAGCTGCTATTGTTGCTCAACCTTTTATTATGGATAAAATTAACAAACATAATGAAAAAAAACGTAAACAGGAAGAACCAGAAGAGCAAAAAGAACCAGAAGATTTTGATGGAAAACATGGTAACGTAAATTATGATGACAGCGACTGGCGCAACGAGTACTTTAATCTAGATTCAGATTGGTAAGCTATGGATTGGTCAGTACGCTTTCACATGAATAAGAATAACTGTGGGTGTGACCCAGTACCTGCTACGTATGAAGAGCACACGGCCAAAGCCATCGAATTGCTTCGAGCAGGTGCCGATGATATTCATATCGATCACCACTTCAAGCATGGTGCCGGAGACTTTGATTAATGCCAAAGATTACTAAAAATAGTAATGCGAATATCCTGCGCAGTCAGCAAGACTTCTTTGAGATGGCGAAGAAAAGCCTGCAAGAGAAGAAAGATATCCCAGATATCATAACGTTTGCTGAGCACCCAAGCTTTCTACATGGGCAGAAGCTGTTCCCTCGACAGAAGACGCTGCTGAAACTCATGTGTTTGGAGACAGAGAATCTCACTGAGTATGACTATGCTGTCATCGATGAATGGACAAAGAAGTTCGACTTCAACGGTGATAGAATTGGCGTTAGCCCAGATATCATGGACCGCGTTGCGATCAACAAAGAACAGGGCAGACCTTACTTCCGTGAAATCGTTAACATCACAGGCCGCCGTGGCGGCAAGGGCCACGTCGGTGGTATCCTAGGAGCCTATCTTAACTGGCGACTGTTGATGCTGGATGACCCGCAGTATCACTATAATATTGACAAGTCTAAGGACCTCTATCTATTTTGCGTGGCCACAAACATTGAGCAGGCAAAGAAGTATCAGTTCGCTGACCTCTCCAACGCTATAATCAATGCTCCGTGCTTTCAACCGTACATTGCTGACGCTAAGGAACACTTCCTTGCTCTGCGTACACCTGCTGACGTTCGCCGCATCGCCGCATTTGAAGCGAGAGATATCAGACCTAGCAGACTTATAGCATCGATCAGAAACATGGCTGTGACAAGTAACTCTAAGGCATCGCGTGGTGCTGCCGCTTTTGGCGTCATGTTCGACGAGTTCGCCCACATGCTCGTGGGTACTGGTGGTGCCAGAACATCTGAAGAAGTATACAACGCTATCACTCCTGCACTTGACCAGATGGGTGTAGACGGTATGATATATGTACCAACGTCACCGTTCACCAAGGTGGGCAAGGCGTACAACCTGTATGAATCTGCGTTAGAGAAGGACGACGACGGTCGTCCAATGTATCCTAACATGATGATGGCACAGCTCCCTTCGTGGGGACCTTACGAGGACTGGGATGACCCTGTCGTGACACAAGGCTACACGTTCCGCAACTCACCTCAGAAATATGATGAGCAAATGAAGTTGTTAGAGAAGCGTGAGCCAGATGTATTCAAGGTAGAGCGACTCAGTCAATGGGCTGAAGTCACTAACGCCTATCTTAACCCAAAGATGGTTGAGCGTATGTTTGATCCGTACGTCAATGATAAGGGTGAAACCGTTGAGCTTGAGCCACAGTTCGAGGGACGCTTTAGTATCATCTACCACGGTCACTGTGACCCGTCAAAGAGCAACAACAATACTGCTGCTATCATATGTCACGTCGAAAAGATCGCTGACCCAGAGGATGGCGAAGAATGGTATCACGTTATTGTAGACTGGATCAAGGTATGGAACCCAGAAGATTACCCTGACAACCAGATTGACTACGAAGAGATCGAAGAAGATCTCGTTGATGTCTTGTGTCAGTTTAGAACAACGAAGGTCTTCTCGTTCGACCAGTACGGTGCGTTCGTTACGCTACCTAGACTAAAGAAGCGTCTGCAGCAAGTGAACCCACCGCACAAGGTGAAGATCCGTGAAGAGAAGTTCACCAAAGAAAGTAACATGCGTCGTGCGGAACGCTTCAAGTCTGCCCTCGGTATGAACTGGATCCACTCGTACCGTGACAACTTTGGCCCCAACCAGACTAGTCTATTGGAACAGGAACTTAAGTTCCTTCAAGAGATTAATGGCCGCGTCGACAAGCAGAAGTTCGGACCTATCCGTACGTCAGACATCTCAGACTGTTTGATGGTATGTGTCGATGCATTGTTGGAAGACAATTTTGTTAAGCTAGAGATGCGTGACCGTCTAGGGAACGCTAGCCTTATGATAGGTGCCCAGGGTGGATACCATACCCGCAATGCTCTCGACAACACTGCGTTGTCTGCAAGAGATAAACTCAAGAGATTTGGAGCGCAGCGATCGAACACGCCTTATGGTGCTATGAGAAGAGGCAAGTAACTATGAACTGGTCTACCCGTTACGCTACAACACAAAAAAGTATTAAAGAACTTAAGGCTATTCTTCCATCAGGTTGGGAATACGTAGGTTTTACGCAGCCTGATGGCAATAAATCAGTAAAAGAATTTACTAAATGGACACCACCACAACAACGTGGTCAATTCTTTGATGATTTTGACGCACCATTAGAACCACTGCCAAATGCTAGGCGCAATAGAATAAAAACTCCTGATGTTCACATGGTAATGAACCCTACTACGGGTAACACAGCTGAGATTTATGACCATTCAAAAATGAATGATGATGCTCGGCGGGCTTATTGGAACCCTATTGACCATGGTAGATTAATAGCTAGCGGTCTAAAACGCATGGATAGATTAACTACCAATACGAACCTGCGTTTGCTTAGACACAGAGCAAATCAAGGTAATATGCAAATATCACACAGCATGTGCTCTGCACAAGATACTAGCAACGTAGATATAGGATCCCCAGGCAAGCACACCGTTGGGGAGAATTTTTATATTCTTGATCATGAACTCGGTCATATTAGACATAATAGAGACCATGAAAATTTAGTTAAATTCGCAAGCATTCTTACCGATCATTACAATTCAGATAAAAAACCAAGAGACCAAGTCAACCCCAGTTGGGTTGAAAACCATGTAAGAAAAAACAAAGGTAACATTGCTCAATTGTACAGCAATGACTTCGTCTCATGGGGGAAGATGCCAGAGTTTTTAAATAAAATAGTTAAATCTACCAATGATGATCCTTATGCTCAATCATCGTTGGCAGAGAGTTATGCTTGCCACCACGATGGATATCTTAACGGTGATAAGAACCCATTAACGCAACGCTTAGGCAAAGAACTTGGATGGGATAAACCGATACAATGAATTGGTCTATCAGATACGCTAAAGATGATACAAAGAAACGTATCATGGATCAATTAAAGCAGAAGTACCCAGGCAAGAGGGTCATTGATGACGCTGGCAGTTACTTTGCCTTGCTAGAGGAAGCTAGTGATCACCCCGAGTATGACCTCGCCATCCAGGTTGTCGTAGCACCGACTCCGCCACACAAACATAAGCACACTACCCACATTTATCGATCGATCGATACTCCATTTAATCTATTCGTAGATAAAGATTCTATACGTGTAAACCCAGGTGAAACATATACTGTTAAGCCAGATACAGTACACTGGTTGTCTAACGACCCAGGTACAGAGTGCTGGTTGGAAGTGATGTCAAGCCCGGGCATTCCTGATAAGAACCCAGACGTTGTTAAGGTTAAGCAATGAACTGGTCTATTAGATACGCTACAAGCAAGCGACCTTGTTTATTCTGTGGTGGCCCTAACCATTGGTTGCACACTGCTAAAGAATGGACTCCTGAAAATGGAGCGGACATTGGACTGCCTAGACCATCTGTATCTACGGTTCCTTTGATGCAACCAATCGGTGAGAATGCACAAAGAGACTGGCGTAAAAGAGTTATTATACCATGGTCTGCGAGAGCAATATGGCCAGGTAAACCCACTGATCTTGGTAATAAGCTAGAAACAGCACCCGCTCCTCACCCTGAAAGAGAAAAGGCAGTAAGAGAAGAGGGGCGTTGCGCCATGTGTGGTGATACTTTCGCTGATAATCAATCTTCTGTTCGTTTTACTGGTTTCCATGATAGCGTAGAGTCAGATCACTTTCCCATGCACCAAAAGTGTATGGGGCAGACAGTATCTTATTGCCCTCACATGATGAGCTACAAAAATGAATACAACCAGTCTTTGGAAACAGGTAAGACTGAGAACTTTGAGCATGGTCCATTTGCTAAGCTACAAAAAGATGCGTTAGAACAAACGGATCAAAGAGGACGCATTAGACCTGAAATTTTTATTTCTGATAACGGGATTTAACGGGCAGTTTCTACACGTACCCAGGTGCGCCTTCACACGGTCTAGTCTAGTAGAGCATGCACTGTGATGCACCAGTACTGCTTCCCATTTATAGCTTCCCATAGCGCATGAGTCTCGTGCTTATCCCATTCCGCATCAGGGATTGCCTTCTGAGCACCCTCGAGCGTCCTGTATAGTCCAGAGATCTCCATACTATCATAACCTGCATCGTATTGCAATGCATAGACTAATGTCATTTTATAAACAGTTCTTTCTCTGCCCACTCCATGCGTTCAGATGGTGTCATGCCTCCCCACCATCCTTCTTCCATGTTGCGAACAGCTTCATACCTACACGTTAGCATGACGGGACAGCCCTCGCAAATCTTTTTGAGCTTGAACCGTTCACTAGCGGTAGGTTCTTTGCTAGCATAGACAAACATACTGGTGTTCTCACCAATACATTTGGCTTCGTCTACCCATTCGTTACCTTTGTTATCAGGTAGGGTAGCGGCTAACCTATTAAGGTCCCACCTATTCACTTTTACTCACTTTCTATTTTTGTTTGATTGAGATCCGCGTTAGCGGCAGACTCTTTACCGGCCTGATAGCCTAGTTCCGAGTTAAGTCTACGCTTAGATCCCGAGTTGCGGACTGTCTGTTGCCAGAAGTCCTCGATAGCATGTTGCTTATTACGCAATGCTATGGTAAGAGAAGTACCGGTAGATTCAACTTCATCTATGGTACTAGTCTTAGCTGCTGTGATACGCTCACGTATACCTATGGTATAACCGCCGAAGAAGCTGCGGATCCACTCCTTAGTATCGGGCTTGCCCTCAACTTGCTGCTTGTATAGCTTGAGCTTGACGGTCATTTCATCTATCATATGCGTTGACAATACATCGTACAACGCAATGCAGATTTCGATGTCGCTAGTATAGCCATAAATTACGCAGTAGTCTTCACCACGTAGCACCTTACAGAAGTTAGGTAACGCTATTGCGTTGAGCAGCATTGCTTTATCGATGCTATAGGGACTGACCGTATGGACTAACTGCGACGTGATATAGTGTACCACATGTTCCCCATGTAACTCTGCCTCTTCGATCTGATATTTGGTTATCAGTTTCTGTGCTAAGAGTTGTGCAGCTTCGATTTCGCCAGGTTTATCGCTCTTGCTTGCCAAGTTCAAGAGCTTTTGAACCTTAGCTATTACATCAGCTAACTTGCTCATAGTATCCTTTCTTTTGTTGGGTTTGTACTACATCTTACTTCATTGAATACTCTTGAGTGAGTTCTTTAGGTCGTTGTCAATGCGCTTGAACAGATCGTCGCGCGCGTCGAGGGTGATAACGTCTTCCTGAGATGCTTCCCAGATTGAGTCGTTAATGTTGTCTACTAGAGACATCAGAACACTCGCCACAGCTTTGCGGATCTGCTCATGAAATGTGATTGGATCTTGCATCTTTTATCCTCCTTTCTCTACCATAGTTTTGATGTAGGAGAACAAGCGGTGGTAGTGTTGCATCTGTTCTTCCATTGCCAAGATAGCATTCTTATACACGTCGAGGACTTCCTCGTACTGCAGAATGTCGGTGGTACCTTTATATTCGTCGTATAATTTAAAACCGACCAGCAGCTTATCTAATCGATACCCGATTAGTGCCATCTCGGTTACAACCTCACGGAGTAGTCGGACCTTTTCCTCACTACTTACTTCCATTTGTATCACCTTACTTGTTGAGTTGGTCTAGCAAAACTTGCAGCTGTTGCAGCAGCTCATCCTCCTTTTCTTTCGACTCGGTATCCTTGCCAGGGAATACCCATGTATCTATGTTAGGCACATAGACGTTTAGACTATCGAACTTAGCGATAGTGGAAGGCCAGTCAATATACCAGCCCCTACTTTCTGACCACGTCAGTACGTAATGATACTGCATCTCTCCTCCATCTAACTGCCCTACGTTCTTTCGGTGATAGACCACCGAAGATGCCGTGCTTGCTATCAGTATTGATAGCATAGTTGAGACACGGCTTGATTACTGGACATCCTCTACATACTGCTTTGGCTATTTCAGCTTCCCTAGTAGTTTGTCCTAACTCTAGAAAGAACACGCTAGTGTCCATACCGCGACAGCTAGCCTGATCAAACCAACCCAAATCCATACTTTCTCCTTATTTGTTTTGATTTTTTGCGCGAGCCCTTCGAGCCTTTGTTTTCTCCCTATTACACTGAATACAGTACTTTGCTTTGCTAGTCTTACCCCACACTCTACCATAAATAACATAGTTGTGACCGCGAGGGCAATGAGTCTTAGCGGCAGCAGCTCGAGCGTTATTAACCTTTTGCGTGACCGCCTCTAAATGCTCAGGATTAACACATACTTTATTCCTACACAGGTGATCGATGTGTAGACCATCAGGGATCTCTCCCTTATGTAGTATATAAGAAGCCCTATGCGCTCTATACAACTTATCTCCCATACGGAATATACCATACCCGTCACTACTTAGAGCACCTGTCCACACCCAACATAGATTAATGTCAGTGTACTTAGTGCTGAAGTTGAGAAGATAGTTGCGTTTAGCTTGGTTCATAATTGCATACTACTATGATGCATACTATTGTGTCAAGTATTATTCACCACAAATGTCGCATGAGCCATTGCAATGTTCACAATAGTTCTCATACATAGTTGGTCCATGATCACATGGTTCACATATCATAACTTACTCCTTTCTTACTTAGTTGGGAACTCGTTGAGGAACTCTTCAAAGACTGAGGCACGAGCCTTATCTAATTCATTGTTAAACGCATCAAGATCATCCTGATCTAAGTCAGTGAAATCAACATTGTCAAACCATTCCTCTAGATTCTCCTTGGTTACTTCATCCATTATACCACCTCCTCTCCTTTCCTTCTAACTCAATTAATTCATACCACAACTCAGTAATGTCTACGCCTTGACTACACTCGTACCATTCTATTGCGTCTAACCACTCTGGAGGAGTGAGCCCTTTACTTTCGCAGAACTCAGTGAACTGACCTTCATCCCACCAGTCTACCATGAGCTCTTGCTCTGGTTGGTACCGAGATTGCAACACCTCGATAATCCTACTTACTTGCACTATATCTCCTTTTCTGATTCTACAGCAGTCCAGTCATCCCAATCGATGTTGTCCCACCAGAAGTCAGACTCTGTTGACTTGTCAATCAGTTGCTGACGATCCAGCCAATCATTTAATTTCTCAGTTGCTTCTTCAGGACTACTTGCCGTAATAGCAATGTCCATAGAAACTCTTGTGTAATACTCTTGCATTATACCTCCCAGCATTCATCACATGTACCATCATCACATTCGTCACATGGGTGCTTTAATGGAGTATCCAACTCCACACCACATGTTAAACAAATAGGATATTTCTTACTCATTATGCCTCCTTTCCTTTTTCTATTACGAACTCTTCGTCTGTCAAGAACGCATAGATGCGCTTGAGATTGTGGATAGCGTGTTCTAAGCTACCATTCCTCTCTGCATCTTTGATAGCCCATTTAGTTAAGCTAATTGCTGCTTCTAGTGTTTCTGGATCCATTAGTACTCCTCCAATTCGTTGATTACTTCATTGAGTTGGTCGCACCGATCTAACAATTTCTCAATTACTAGCATAGCTTCGACCATATTGGTTGGTGTAGTTAGACCGTAGTCTGATAACTGCATTACTCCTCCTTCTTTCCGGTTACACTGTAACCTTTTTCGATGACGAACCAGTCGTCATTCCATCCGTCTACCCAGTCCGGACTTGATTCGTCTGGCTCAGGGTGGTTGGTGTACAACCAGTCCCACCCTTCCTCGAACGAATCGAACTCGATACCATCGAACAGGATGTTGTTCATCCAGTCACGGATAATGAACTTCTTCCGTGGCTTTTTTCTTACTGCCGTTGCCATTACTCCTCCTCAATGAAGTTGGTTAGTGGTACGCCTGCGAAGTCTTGCATTGCTTCGTCCATGCCACAGGGCGAGCAGATGCGAGTCTTGTTGTCTAGCCTAGACAGAGCTGGGAACCCTGTGTAGATTTGCTTACAACGCGGGCAGTTCTTTGGTTCATTTGGGTTTTCCATTGTTTTTCCTTACTTAGTTTGAGTGCTCAGCGATGAACAGCTCGTATGCCATTGGTTCTGTGGTGTACTGCCATGGTACGTTATCGATACCATTTTCTGGTTCCCAGTCATCATAGTTGAGTTCACGAACAGCAACAGTCCTGTCATCGTAGTTGATCTCTACGACACGCCAGACATCGCTGTGTTCACCGAACCCGATGCCGTACCCAGTTTCTGACAGCACACTGTCCTGGATCATCTCCGAGAAGATGATACGGTTGAGGTACTCATCATCTGTCCAACGGCCACGGCCACGCGCTAACGCTTCGGCCACAACCTCAGGCAGTGACTCAGCACCCCAGTGTGTGTATAGGTACAGGTCAGGATTGCCCTGAGCTGTAATCTTTACTTGTCCACGGTCTCCCATGTTTTCTCCTTACTTGTTTGTGTGATTTAACGTCTCCCGACGTAGCGCCCCAAAGTGGAGTTGAACCACTATACATCACCGCCGACCGGCTGGGGACTTCAGCATTACCCAAATGCTACTCTGTTAGCTTATATTTAGCTAATCGTTTTCTTAATCATCGAACGGTGGGCAATCATCAAAGATTTGTTCACCTGTATCTACGCACCAGCATTCACCATTGCGTTGTTCACACTCATTGTGACTTGATGGCACATCGTATTGTTCTATTATATCAACTCCATGCTCATTGATATTCATAGAGCCACCCCAACCTTGCTCCTCTTGATACTCCCAAATGCATTGCACTGAAGATAATTTAAGCTCAGCTAATTTAACAGCAAGAGCGTGCATAATACCTTCCGGGGGAGACCACGCTGTATT
>Ga0208744_1000243_pt1 | contig 23658 bp, 46 predicted proteins | sample CryBogCBH24Aug09_FD_184620 | JGI IMG/M metagenome (GOLD analysis project Ga0208744, IMG submission 184620) | Freshwater microbial communities from Crystal Bog, Wisconsin, USA - CBH24Aug09 (SPAdes) (version 2) | ecosystem: Environmental > Aquatic > Freshwater > Lake | place: Crystal Bog...
CGAGTTTACCTTCATACTCATCATATTTTGAAGTAGTTTCACCGTCCGCGCGTGAGTTAACTAGTTTCGATTGGACTTCTCTCATTACTACTGGAGCAAATCTAAGTGTTCTATCAACTAATCTACTTTCTGTACTCTCCACACCGGCATCTCGATTTTTTGATCGTGCTTTGACTTTAAATCTTTGTACGCTAGGACCTGCAGCTCCTAACGTTCTACTACGTCGTCCACTGAATTGAGCATCAGGAAGATCACCTAATGATGGATCTTCTCTAACTTCTAATCTATAAACTAACATTTCATCCGGCTTACCGAAACCTACATATTTTTTCATTTCGTCTGCAACATTAATTAAACGCTCACCTGTTTTAGGATCTTTCTTTTCTAATGCACCATAACGGCCGAGACGTGTGGCTTGAAACTCATGAATTATAATATCATCATGATTTTTAACAGACGCATACATTATATATGGTTGTAGATCATGTCTAGATTGTGCTCTAGGATTAAAAGATTGATCCGGTCTTAACGCCGCTAATTTTGGTTCCAGCCATTCCTGTTTAGGTCTAACTGCAGCCCAACCATTTGGCCCGTGAAAAACAATAAAATTATCATAATGAAGTTTAAAATCATATGCTTCTAAATTAGTATTCTTAGGATGGTCTTTATGTCGATAAAATATCATCGTAGCACGGTCACTTATATGTAATACGTTATGAAGGTATCTGGCTAATCTTAAACCTTCTGGGTCTGTACCGAATTTCTTTAATAAAGGACTAGCTTCAAATAATGATTCTACTTCTTCAAAAATACCCGCTTCTCTAAGTGCAGATTCGAAGGCCGCATCCTCCTCTAGAAAATCTAATTTACTTTTTAATAATTTTATTAAATTAATATCGGACATAATTAACCCTTGTTTGTTTACAATTATTTATGCCCATTTAGAGAATAAATATCCATATGAGAATACATGAACTTCCTCAGTCTTTTGATATACAAGAAATCAAAATCAAAAAAACTATAAAAGAATCATTTTTATGGGGCTCTAATATTTCAGATTATATATACACCCAACTATTAGATAACAGTACTACAAAGGAAATATATGATCATTTTAATGCAACTTATAAAGAAATAGCCGATTGTTATCCAATAAGATATAACTATTCGACAGATAAACAATCTATAAGCGATAAATTTGATGATTTGTTAAAAAAATATGATTTTTCTCCAGACTGGGGGTATTCTACTATAACAGTGCATCAAAATGGTGCGTATACTGTTACTCAAACATTTGTGAACAATAAAAATGGTTGGGGAATATGGGCAGAACAGAGCCATGACAGTTTAAGCAAAAAAGAAATTACCTTTATGTTTTCCGTGGGAACTAAGGATATTGAAGATTTAAAAATGTTTGAAAAAGAACTAAAAGGCACAATTTTAGCAATAACACAAGGCCCTCCATTCTAAAATTGTGAATCTCTGCAACATAAAAAACAATAAACAAGCAATCATTGAATCTGTACACGGCGAACAAGCACAACAACTACAAGAAATCGGGTTCGTTCCGGGAGCTAGAGTAACTGTTATAGCTCGAGCACCATTTAATGGCCCTATAGCTGTCCGTGTTGATAACTCTACATTTGCTCTGAGAATCGAAGAAGCTGAACAAATAAATATTCATAATCATGAAGATCTCTCAACTACTTAACGAATCAATATGGAAATATCCTAATGATTTTATTTTAAGACAAATCGAATCAACTCAACATGAGTTAGATGAAATTGAAGATCAAATAAAAGAGAGTACAGAATGGATCGAAAATCTAAGAGCAGCTCATGAAGATTTTATAGAATTTTTGATGAGCCATTACCATTTATCTATAAACTGGAATCGGAGTGGCTTTCTTGACGAAGGTACATTATATGATGGTTACGATAATGTTAAGGCCACTGATATTCTTTGGACCGTTTATGATTCCCCTATCCTTACTATTATAATATTGATGTACACTGTCGAACAAGAACCAGGACAAGGATACGACAGATTTAGAAAATTTATGAACTGTAGTCTATACACTGATAATCCTAAATTAGAAAAGGCTATCACCACAGCTCTAAGTCTTATTAAACCACCCGGATATGGTACTATGCCTCCCGACAAGGCATTGGCAATTTCTAAAGAACAGATCATACGATTGGGGCTCCCCGCCTAACACCCTTCTTCGAGAAATCGGAGCGCAGATTTTTCCAACCATTATATACCAATATAATCCAGACCTATACTACCCCTAAAAATCTGCTACGCAAATTTTCCATACCATGGAGATCTTGACCTATGGCGGTTTATATAGTATAATCGAACGTATGATAGATACGATAATATGCTACTTAGAAGATCCTCAATCTAAAAAGATTATACAAGCAGATTCGGAACATTATTATCTAACAGAAATTATAGAACATAATAAATTAATCCTACATCGGTTTGTAAAAAATAGCTCTGAACATACCCTTTTCTTACTTAAATATAGCAATCATATAGAACCGGGAATAATGGAATAAACTATGACAACACAAATTATATATGCTCAACAACTTAATGGAAAAATAATAAAAATAGATCCCGCACATAGCTATCTAGATGATTGGGCTAGACAATACCAAATAACTCTTTATCGTTTCGATAAAAATAGTCTCGATCATACCCTTTTCTTGCTTAAATACAGCGATCATATAGAAAATCATAATCACTCGGGTAGTGTAAAATGAAAATTCAATATATAGAAGATCCTCTAACAGGCACTATTATAAAACAATCTGCTGACTATTTTATTAGCGATGATTGGTTACATAGTCAAGGTCCCGGCGGGTTTAAATACTACGAATTCGATATCAATAGCCCTAAACACACTTTATTCTTACTTAAATATAGTGACCATATAGTGCAGATTTATATATAGGAAATTGTATGGAATATTATATAGGAAAAAGTAAAATTACTTACGGCTTATTTAGCTATGGATGTGAAAATATCTTAATTAAAGAAGCAGGGGAAGGAAAAAATTTGACTATAGGAAATTTTTGTTCTATTGCTCCCCCATTAACAGTATTTTTAGGAGCTGAACATAGATCAGATTGGATTACGACATATCCATTTGGACATATTCATGAATCAGAATTAGGAACAGAACGTTTTATAGGTCACCCACATAGTAAAGGAAATGTAATTATAGGTCATGATGTATGGATAGGATACGATGTCACTATTATGAGTGGCGTTAGCATAGGCGATGGCGCAATTATCGGATCTAAAAGTTTAGTGACTAAAGATGTCTTACCCTATCAAATCGTAGGAGGAAACCCTGCTAGAACTATACGAAATAGATTTGGCGAAGATATTATAAAACTATTATTAAAATTAAAATGGTGGGACTTGCCTATCGAAGAAATTAAAAAAATTAAAAATATATTGAGCAATACTCCCTCTGTCGAAATCATTACCGATCTGATAAAACAATATAGAAATTAATTCGAACTAATAACAGGATCCGTGACTACCATTTGAGGCCCTACATTGGTATATCTAATCATGAAATTACCACTATGTAAATCTATGGTATGGTTTAAACGAACAATTAATTGAAACGCTTGTACTAACTTACGATCACGTATATTACTATAATCACCCCGGCGAACTGCTTGAGATAACACTTTCACTAACTCAGTCCAAATACTATAACTATGATGATCCGTAGGCAAATCAATAGGCGTGATAAAAATACGATTGGCAAAACTGGCAAATAAATCTGGATGAATATGCGGTACAGCTTCATACGCATCATACAATCTTTCCATGGTATAGGCAAATCGTATGCCTTTACTGGTTTTAAAAGAATCAGCTACATAAATCCTGGGCAAATAGGGATTGTTACTCATTAACGGCTGTATGGCACGTACATACTGATAATAGGCATTACTGGTAGGATCAGTGGGCTTCCGCTCAACTTTGACTATTAATGCAGGATCACTACTATGCTCAAATACTACAGCTTCTACTCCATCACCGATATTGACTCCTAACGGTAAACGGTCTAACCAAGCTTGCTCCGCTGCTTCAGATCTGTTACGAGATAAACGCTGCAAAAACGATGGCTTGGCAGCGGCAGGCTGCTGCGTTTGTATAATGTCATCTCGATCTTCATCTAATCTATAACGCCCTACTCGATAGGTGTTCTTGGTACCCTTCACTGTCTGCCCTGTAACTAAAGCACGGCTAGCTGCTTTAGAATCAACTCCCTTTCTTGCAGCCCACGCTTCTAAATCCATTACTACATACTGCTTATGCTTTTTGCTTAAACGAGAAGTATTGTTAGGATCACATACTTGTATGAGATACCCATTATGATCTCGATCAATAATCTTAAACTCATATATGCGCATAATTGAGTATTTATTAAAAACCCAAGGTCTATACTAACCCTAAAAAATTACTACGCAAAATTTTTAAACCTAGAAAATAATATCATTGTCAACAAAATATCCCTCAATGATATTACACACTAACTGCGGATGACAATGCACATACTCACTACGTACCGTGAATCTATCCTTTAATATGCTTAATATCCTACTCTCATGTAATCGATCAGGTATACTATACGTTTTTAAAAAATAACATTGAGGATTGGCGGTCCTATATGCTCGAAGCCTATTGTCAGGATTGCCCGTAATACCTAACTTACAACGGTGCGGCTTGTCTGGATCTACCATGATGTAATAGTAAAGCATATGTTTATTTACTGTGAGGGGCATAGTACCCTAAAAATCTGCGCTGCAAAAAATAAAAGGTCTGGAGATCTCGGCCCCTGGTGATTTTTAACCCCATGGTGGGAAAAATCGCATGCCGAAAATTTTTTTAAATGCAAGCTTTTTATTTTATATGCCCCCCACTATATTGCTTGCAAAAGTTTTAAAAGCATGCTTAAGCATGCTTATTTTTTACACGCGCTGTAACACATGCTGTTACGCATAGCAAGCAAAATAAAATAGGGGGACGCAGCCCCCCTATTGCATGCACGCTACACACACGCACTGCTTGCATATTGCAGTACACTGTGCTAGCGCATGCAGCGCACTAGCATATTGTATGCACATTGTACAATTAAATTTAAGTAATATAACTTTGCATAACTTAACAAAACTATGCTTGCATTAAGTGTGCTATATGCTAGCATTAGCAACGTAGCAATAACGCTACATAACACACAGCAGTAACAGTATGCAAACGCAACAACAAGCAGCAACGCAAGCACAAACGCAAACAAAGCGCAAGTACACTAAGCGCAAACAGCAGTTGCGTTTAGTTACTAGTGCTGCTACTACAGCAGCAGCGCAAGCAGCAGCAAACGCTACTAACAATGCTACAGCAAAGCGCAACAGCGCATTGCACACGCAGCGTATGCTTAACTTTGCAACAGCGCAAAACGCAACGCAAATTAACAAAGCATTGTATACTAGCAAAGTGCGTTATTTGCAAGCATGTATTGCACATAACACAGCAATGCAGCAGTTGCAAGCGCAAATTACTGCACACTTGCTTAAAGTAGCAGTAGTATTACAGTATTAAAATAAAGCGCACACAGTAACTACAACACTATACAGTTGCACACGCTATGCAAGTAGCGTGTGCTTTTTTTTGCGCATAACAAACACAGCAGCGCACGCAGCGCACGCAGTATAGAGGGACGTTTAAACTATATGCGTTGTAGTTTTAAGTAGCAAGTTACACACAGCAGCGCACGCAGCGCACGCGCTGCACAGGGACGCAGCGTCCCAGTTTTGTGCGCTATAAAACTTGTATAGTTTTTGTATGTATAAAAAAATGTGTATGTATAACGTCCCTGTGCTAACGTGTGCAGCGCGTATAAAAAACTTTGCATAACTTAACAAAAAAACGCTTGTATTACTTGCGCGTTATGCTAAACTAAAAAACGTAGCAGTACGCTACGCAACACAAAAAGCACAGCATATGCAACAACAGCAACAACAAGTAGCGCAGCAAGTAGCAGCGCTATTAGCAAACACAAGCGTAACTTTTGCTTGTGTACAGTACACAACGCAAGTAGCAACAGCAGCAGCGCATAAGCACGTAAACATACAAAAGCACACAGTTGCTAACGTGCAATTGTTTGCAAACATTAACGCTGCTACAAGCGTATTTGCTAACGCTGTAAAGCGTAATGCACAGCAACATGCTAACTGCGCAGCAGCAGTTGCAAACTTTACAGCACAGCAAAATTACTTTATGCACACTAACTGCTACAGCATTGTGCAGCATAAAAACAACAGTAATTTGTACTTGTATTGCATTTACAACAATGCGCGTAGTTACTACACAATTAACAACGTGCGTGCTACTAAGCAGCAAGTTGCACAATACTTAACAGCAAGCGCAGCACAGCAGTTACTTAACGCTAGCAACGTAACGCACAACAAAACGCACAACGTAACGCATAGCGTTGTAGTGCGTACAATTGCTTTGCACAACATACAGCGCATTAAAGCAAAGCGTAAACAGTTACAGTTTGCAGCGTAACTAAGCGCACAGCAACACGCAGCACACGCTATGCAAATAGCGTGTGTTTTTTTTGCGCGTAACAAACACAAACACAATAGCAGTTGTATAGAGGGACGTTTAAACTATGCGCGTTGTAGTTTTACAAGTAGCAGCAGCGTGCGCTGTACAGAGGGACGCAGCGTGTATGTATAATGTTAACGCCCCCCTCTATTGTGCGCGTGCGTGCTGTTACAGCGTGTGTTTAAACTTTGCAAAACTTAACAAAAATGTGCTTGCGTTAGTTGTGCATTGTGCTATTATTAGCAACGTAGCAATAACGCTACAAACACAAAGTAACTTAAAATGCATATTGCAACTAATATTTACTTAAAAAATACAGCGCAAGTAACGCAACAACAAATTGCGTTGTTTAACGCGCTGCAACAGCAAGTTAACGCACTTGTAGCACAGTACGCTAATATTATTAGCGACGACGCTGTAAGCGCGTACATTTGCGACGACGCTAACGTAGCGTTGTATTAACTTGTAACAGCGTGCACAGTAGCGTATACTGTGCACGCACTTAACAAAAAGTAGTAATATTATGCATACACTGGAAGTAAATTATCCGCTTGCGTTGTATATTAACAACGCAGACATTGATAGCGACATTATTGCTGCTGTAGCTGTAGCTAGCAACGGCAGTGGCGCGGGTTTTGGCATACGCGACATTACGTTTACGTTTAACACTGCTGCTGCTGCTAATGCTGCTGCTGCGCGTGCTAAAACTGTGCATAACAGCATAACGTGCAGCGTGTACGCTAACAGCTACGCTTAAACGCTAGCAGCTAGTTTGCACATGCAAGCTAGCTGCTGTTACACAGCGGGGCATTAACGTGCGTGCGTAGTTGTTTATGCTACGCACGCACAGCAACTTAAGCAAAGTATAGAGGGGCCGCGTCCCTCTAAAATACTTTGCATTTTTTTGCTGTGTAGTTTAACTTTGCATAACTTAACAAAAATGTGCTTGCGTTAGTTGTGCATTGTGCTATTATTAGCAACGTAGCAATAACGCTACGCATTACTACAAAGTAGTTACACAATGCAAATACAACTTACAATTGCGCTTAACAACAAAAACAGCAAAAAAGTTGCAATGCAGCAACTTATGCTATTTAAAAAACTAGAGCAGTATGCTAATATGCTTGTAGAGCAGCATACTGACGCTGTTAACAGCAAAGTGCAAATAGTTAAAGTACACGTATACGACGACGCTAATAATTTAATAGTTTAACTTGCACATATGCGTGCGTAGTGTTATGCTACGCACGCACTTTAACACTAAGGACTTGTAACATGAGCATGCACGCAGATTACACAGACGACGCTACGCGCAACGTGTACGGGCACAAGCATACTAGCGGAGCAGCACGCATTGACGCGCTGCTTATAGACGGCGCTACAGGCGCTGTGTTGGAGCAGGAGCGCACTAGCTGGCAGGAGCACTTGCGGCACTTGCGCGAAGTACACGGCGTTAACGTAGTTGTTACTGCGCAGGGCGTTTACTTTATTGGCTAAAACTTAAAATGCACGCTGCAGAGCAGCAATCTCTGCAGTGGGGCATTTTCAAAATAGGCCCTGATAAGGCTTGACATTGCCGCTGCGGTATGTTAAAGTATGCTATGAATTTTAGATACATCCTGCCTTGGGCGTTTGTGTTTACGCTGTTGTTGACAGGGCATTTTACCGCTGCTATTGTTATCGCAGCGTTGATTGTGATTTGCAGTTAAACAGTTTTCGTTGAGTGCTTTGTGTTGTGCTTGCGGACTTAGTGTCCGCTTTGGGTGGCAAGGTCCTGGACTTTAGCCACCCTTTTTTTTGACCGGAACTTCTGGAAAACTCTTCTTCATAAGAGTTAGAGAGATCGCTGCAGCGAAACTGGGACTTTAAACCTCAGATCAATCCAAACTTGATCCAATCTATGATTCACAAGATTTTCCAAAAGTTAAGGCCCCAAACCCTCAAAAGAAACCTCTTAGGAATCATAGGCTTAAACATAAGCTCAATGGAAAATTCAACAGTATCATAGAGCTAAGTTCAACTAGATGGGTATAAGAGTTCCTGGGTTATAGCTAGCAGACTGGGGCTTTATACCCAAACATGCTATGGGGTATAAGATCTAAGATCTTGATCTTAGTGACCTCTAGCGGGGTATTTGAATAGGTAAGGAAGCGGGCGTCCCTAAGGCACCCGCTGAGGTAGTATTAGTGTGTAGTTAGTTTAGAACAGATGTTGGAACAGTTTGTACAGGACTAAAGCAATCGCTGCTGTACAAGCCAAGTCCAAATAGACGTCGAACGCCTGGTCCGCTTTTTCCGTACGCTGTTCATAGTAGTCTTCAGTTTCACATTCGTCATACATCGGTTGCTCCTGCTGTGTTGTTAAACATAATATACTTATACGCTCAACAAAGTTTAATGTCAACCAAACAATTTTGTTAAGTTTCGTTAAAACAGGTTGTGTTTATCTATCGCTGTACATATATTAGACGAGTACGCAGCAGCGATAGCGTGTGGTCAAGTTGTGTTATGCATAGTTGTGTTGTGTTATCGCCCGCGCTATCGCTGTGTGCGTATACAGTAATTAACTTAATCTAAGGAGTCAAGTGTTATGTCACGTCCACGTATGAAAGCAGGCACTACCGCACGCGAGCGTGCAAAGCGTGCTGCACGACTGCACCGTCGCGTTCGACGTTAACGGTGTACTGATTGCATAGACGCAAGTAGCGCAGCGGGACGCTGCGCTACTTTTTCCTAAGTTGCGGCCCCGGATGTAAACGCTTACATTCGCTAGATAAACTTTGCGTAACTTAACAAAACTATACTTGTGTTAAGTGTGCTGTATGCTATTATTAGCAACGTAGCAGTTGCTACATAACACAGCATAGGACACAACAATGTTTAACAATATTACAGATGTGCAAAAAGAGCTTATAGCAAGCGCAGCAACGCAAAACAACGGGCTTGTTGCAGTTATTTTTGCATTAGCGTTTGCAGCAGGTGACTTTGATACTGTGTATTACATTTATAGCAGCAAGGAACTGTTTACGCTTGCAAACTTTGCAAACGACGAAGAAATTTACGCAAAAGCAGCAGCACTAGGCGACGCGCTGCTTACGTTTGCGCGTGCAGAAGCTGAGCACACACTAAACTAACAATTACACGCAGCGTGCGTAGTGTTATCTACGCACGTTGCATTGCACAATAAGGAAGCACAACATGAACACATTGGCTGCTAGTATGACAACTGCTGCTAAATGCAAAAAGATATTGCGCACAGCGAAACTGATGCGCAAGTGGGAACAGCGTGCTACTAATGCTAGGCTGACACTAGCAGCACTTGAGCAGCAAGTAGCACACGGCAAACTAAAACGCACAGCACAGGCACGAACAGCAAACATAGCGCGTACTGCTGAAATTAAAGCCTTGGAATACAAAAAACGCTTACTTGAGCACTGAGGCAGAAATTGTTTAGCGGGACGCGGCCCCTCTACTGTAAACTGTTAGCAGTTTTTTGCATTTTAAAACTTTACTTAACTTAACAAAAAAACACTTGCACTACTTGCGCTGTATGCTACTATTAACAACGTAGCAATAACGCTACGCACAACTTAAAAGTTAACAACTATGCTTGCTGTTATTAATGTTGAAAGCGATGACAATGAAACTACTACGCAGTATGCGTGCAACTTTACTGTAGAATGCGACGGTAGCAGCATTTGGGCTGACACAACAGGGCGCAAAGTACATGTTACTGCTATTAGTGTACACGAATGCAATGGCTACAAAAGCATTTATGTAACACACGACAGCAACTGGCACATTTATACTGACAAGGGCTTTGTTGCTGCTATTAGCAACGCATTGGGCTACGCTGTAGACTTTACAGAGCAGGGTATGCAGGAAGACAACTTTGCAAGTATGGAAGCGTAACTAGCACGCAGCGCACAGTAGAGGGACTACTGTGCGCTTTTATGCACATATAGGACACTAACAAATGCATACTTGCACAGGACGCACAATGCGTTATCATTGCTTGGGCATCGACGGAATGAATCCAGATCGTACAGGCGATTGGGTCCGTTACGCAGACTATCTCTCATTGTTGCAGCAATTAGACGAAATTCGTATAACGCTGCTCCAGCTTCGAACACCTATAGCGGGGTATCATGATGTATCGTCCAAGTCAAGCAACTATTGACGCTATCCTCAAAAAGGAACTGACTGAAGCTGACATTGCACGCTATCGGCGTGCCTCACGTCTATACAAGATCTCAGGCGTGATTGCTATCACAATCTGGGCAGGTTGGATTGTGACTGGCTTCTTACACTACAACAAAGCCAACGACGTCTTGTTTGAAGGCCTGTGGGCATCATTCTTCTTTTGGTGTTACAGCATTTGGTTCAGTGACTGCGATATGCATCGTATGGACTATGTAGATCGCTTGGATCGAGCAAAACGATCTAAGTAATGATTAGTTGAGGTTCACTTAATTTTTGCGGGGCTGCGTCCCGCAATACTGCAGAGGTTATCTGCAGTATTCCAGATCTTTCCAGACTCTCTTCACTGTTTCAAACTCTTTTAGCCATATAGTCCCGGATCTGCAGCGGGGTATCGTTGACTGCTTAACATAAGACTGTTAGTATTAAACATAAGACTACTGAACAGGAGTTTGTTGATGAACTGTTTGTTGGCTATAACTGCAATAGCAGTTAGTGTATGGGTTGTGGCGTTGTTGTATGCAAGCAACGAACTAGCGCGTGATGAGCGTATCCGTAAGATGTATCAGGAAGGAATTTTTAAAAATAGTTCCAAAAAGTAGTTGACACGCACCGGTCTGTTTGCTATAACTAAATTGTTGATAACATAACACAAGGTGATTTATGCCGCGCGTAGGATATAACTTAGCAACTGCAGATCTCAACGATGAATTTGTAGAACGCTTAAAGAAGCCCATTCGGCGAGTGTGGGACATGATCGGCTACGATGTGCTGCGAGATGCCGAAACGATAGGCGAGCGCATCGATAACGAATCCGCTGTTGAATGCTGCATTGATGGTGAACGCTTGGCTTGTGAAGCACGAGACAGTCATGCTAACGCTGCACTTGATCTAATGCTTACTGAGTATGGCTATCCAAAAGTTCTGCATTTCCTTTCCAAAAAAATACGTTTAGTCTAAAGAACTCTCGTACCCTACAGTGGGACTTTGAGCAGTGAAACTCTTTGGTCCCACTGTACCCTGAGTATAACCTCTTTATGGTTTCTGAATGGTATCTACGATGATCGTATGGGTGGACAGGGACTTTAAAATATTTCTTGCGCATCTGTTAGTTTTATTGTAGACTTTATGTAAGATCAAAAGGCGACAGCCGCTCTGAGGGAGGGGGGCTTAACCCGAAGTTGTTCTGACTGTCTGGGACTCAATCTAACTTGTTTTTTTTTGAGGTGATTCAAGGTCTGCAACCGTATTCTCTAACCGCTGCAGACCCTGTGTCGATGCTTTGAAGTCCTTATGACCTCAAGTCATAGACTAATAGAAGAAAGCGTGTACACGCGCACGTAGTTCAAGCTGTGAGGGCGTATACTCGATATCATGCCAAATGCCCGTAGCAGGATCGCAAGCACGACGGATCTCGTGTGCGTAGATGTCGCCCGTTTCGGTGTAGGCGCCCTCTACTTCTGCCATGCGGAGATTGCCTTTACGGTTGTCCATCATAGTGCCATACCAACCATTGTGCTGTTGAATGCGCCAGCCCTTCTTAATGTCGTTTGTGCGGATTGCCATAACAGTTGCTCCTTATTGCTAACCAACGTGTATATAGTACTACCTAGATTTTCCAAATGCAACCACTTAGATTGCCCACATGACCTATCTAGAGGTTTACAAAGTCATATGCCTCTAAACCTGCAGCGGGGCATTTGACGGGTACTAGGCCCCGGGTACAACATCAATCTAATGTATAAAACCTATAGCGGGGTATTTGCGGATAGTGCGTATACTGTGTGATCAGTATACGCACCAATACATTAAGCAGTTAGCTGGTAAGGCTTCTTCCAGTTGCCTACTTGAATGCTGCAGTAGTAAGCGGTGTCAAAGTAATCAATCTCGCTGCGAGTATTGTCATACCATCCCGCACTCTTAAGAGCTTGATGCAGCTCTTCTAATGCTAGACGAGCAACACCATCATAGTGTTCATGAATCCAATAGACGTTAACATCTTCATAGCCACTAGTGTTAGGACGAAAGCCATGCAGCTGATAACGCTGATTATGCCCACAGACTTCATTGCTGTTGCCAAGAAAGTCAATAGGTCCCGAAGTCAACTTCAACTTGATCGTGCTGTGATTGCCAACACTGAGCGAACCCTTGAGTCCATAACGCTTCAACACAGGCTTGACTGCTGCTGCGATGATTGCTTTCTTTTCGGCGTTCATGTAAGCCATACAATGCTCCTAGCATTTGGGCGACAGCACCATTGCTGCCGCCCGTGTGTATTATACTACTCTTCCCAGCCGTGGTCAATTTCCGATGTGGTATCAAACGTCCACATCAGATTGCTACGGAAGTTGAGCCCTGTGATGCGCTCACGCTCACGATCCTGCAATTCAATGTCTGCAGCATCTTCTTCAAGATCCGTGAGCTCTTCGCTATCAAAGAGTGCATCCTGCTCATCGGGCAGTTCAATGTCCATGCGTTCGTCTGCATCTAAGACATCATCAAGTATATAACGGCTCATTGCAAGTGCTCCTTTGCACTAACTGTCTACAGTTCTAATTATACACTAAACAGCCAACAGCGCAACCATTTTATACAAAAAAAGTACTATAAGCACAGCGCCCCAAATGCCTAGTACGGTTAAACCCAATACTAGCATAAGCACTAGCTTATATGCTAGATCAAACCAATCTATTGACGTAATACGAGTTTTCATATATAGTAGGGCAGTTTTAAGTGTTGCCCAGCACCGGAGCATGCCTTAAGCCGCCAAGCCCATGATCAGCTGAACAAACGAGTCTTCAACACGGTTGTTGCGTACAATGCCCGCGTAAGTAGCACGCTGGCTAATAGTCTTGCGGAAACCACCGCTGGTCTGACCCGTGCCACTCAACATACGCGCTACAGCGCGAATGCTCTTGAACGTACGAACCTGGCCCGAAGGAAAAGTAACATCAATCTTGATAGCCTTACTCATGTCATTTGCTCCTGTTTGTGATGACACTTACTTACTCAACACAAGTAGTTTACATGCTCTACTAAACATTGTCAACTACTTTTTACCAACAAATTTTGGTAGGCCCGGAGGGTACTGACCCCTCTTCTATTGGTTAAAAGCCAATTGCTTCACCTTAAAGCTTCGAGCCCACATGAAACTAGTGTATACTACTTAATACGCGTCTGCAACCTCGCGGTCCACTCGCCAGTTATAGCGCAATTCCCGCTCATGATCCTTGGCACTCTTGTGCGTCTTAGGACGATTAAACTGGTTGAGATTGCGTGCTACAGGATTGCTCTTGCGGCGACGGTTCTTGTCCAAATAGTTGTGATCATTCACTGCGCACTCTCCAACTCTGCAATTTGATCTTCAATACGTTGCCATTCATCGAGATCAGCTGCATGCTGCTGTGCAAGACGCAGCTCTCGAATATAGTCTTGCTTGGTCATGATCATATTATAACAGGTTTTACCAACTAGTCAACCACAATCTGAGACAAATTCTGCATTGGGCGCCGCTAACGTTTCTACGAACCAAGTGCCGCCCGTGCCCCGAGTATGCTCTTGCGCATAGTCTTCTGCAGACTCTACACTAGGAAACGGACCCGCAAAGTTAAAGCCCTTGACAGGATCACCATGCATTACAACAAGATCCTCATTATCATCCTGTCCGTCAACATTGGGCGCCCACATCATAACCACAAACCATGCAGCGGCTGTGCAGTACTCCCCGCCATAGTCGTAGGCTGCTTCCTCTTGCTCAAAGGGCCCGATAAACTCGAATCCACTGGAAAGATCACCGAACATTACAACAAACTGCATACACAGTCTCCTCTTGCTATGCGTCTAGTATAGCAGGCGTTACTAAAAGGTCAAGTATACTTCAACTGTCCTGTTGCGCCATATCTACTAGGCTAAACTCTGCAGCCTCCGCAAACGTCTTGCAAGAGTGCAGTAAGTTGTAGAATGCCTGACGCTCCTCTGCGCTCAACTGTGCTGCAAAGTTCTCGCCAGTGCTTTCTACTTCAGACATTGCATTCAACAGCTGATCTAGTGCCAGCTGAGTGTTTTGGCACATGCAATAACTCATGTTAGGATAGTTACTCACTAGGTCTACTCCACGTTCTAACTATGCATATAGTATAGCAGGTTTTACCAATTAGTCAACCAGTTCTCGTACACGAAACTCACGTATAATGCCGCCCTGTGCAGATCCCCCCACAGGCAGACATCGTTTAGCACGCTCTGCATCCGCTTGCGTTGCATAAACTACTACAGGTTGCGTTGCATAAACTACTACAGGTTGCGTTGCATAAACTACTACAGGTTGCGTTGCATAAACTACTACAGGTTGCGTTGCATAAACTACTACAGGTTGCGTTGCATAAACTACTACAGGATCCCAACGACTGCCCGCAGTCTTGAACTCGATCAGTCGCTCTAACACCCAATTAGTCATTGGTCAATCCCTCAGGAAGATAGCCCGTAAGTCTCTCAATAGGTAGATCTTTGATCAATTCTTCAATGGCTGTATAATCTTGGTCTTCTACATCACGACGTATTTGATCCAATACACGATCAATTACTGCTTGATTAGGTGCATTTAACGCTACCTTTTGCAAACGGAAAAAGTAGTCCTTCTCAGGATTGATCTCAGCAAACTCAACAAAGCATTCTTCATGCGTGATCTCATCGTGGCAACTGAAGCCATCGTCACCGGTGTGATCAATACGATAGACAGCGTCTGTTTGCACAAAGAACGCGGAGTCTTGTGCAATATCAAACAATTCGTCGTCGGTCACAGTATTTGCTCCTGTTGTCTAACTGTGTGCGTATATTGTAGCGTGCAGCAGAATCAAGGTCAAGTGCTTTGAACCGGGACTGGACTGAAATAAATCACTAGGCGGCCCCACTCTTAACGCTGTACACTGATCTGCCCTAATAGAACTGCAGTGGGTATTAGAGTTCTTGTGGGACTCTGTTCTATTGAGGTTGACATGGTCAAAGAATAGTGCTATACTGATCGGCTATTTTCTGTCAAAAACAGGTCAAAAACTGAGAAAAAACTGGTGGATTTTTCTCAGATCGGTGGGACTTTGACTGCATTTTGGCCTCAATTTTTTGGCAAGATTGAGATTGACCTAGTGACGGATGAGAGGTTATGCTCAAATGCTCCATCCACCGTTCTCCGCCATTCTCTCCATCATTAGGTCATTGTTTCTATCAGAATTTCTACTCAAATGCTCCATCCACCGTTCTCCGCCATTCTCTCCATCATTAGGTCATTGTTCTTGTCAGAATTTCTACACACGGGGAGTGTGTATAGATTCAGAGTTTTATCGCTGTTAGTCGATGTTGAGTCTACAGTTACTCAAAATCGCCAACAGAACGAGTCACACTTGAACGGAGTACGCGAGCCAAGAGTATGATTGCAGCAGTATGCAAGGTATCGAGTTGTTGACTAGTCCAATGATAGTAGTCGACCACAGACCAGTTCCATAGTTGGCTAACCAGTAGTGCAGAGAACATTATAGCTACCAGTGTTAGAGCTGTGCGGAAGACTAGTTCGTTCCAGGAGGGTAATTTATCTGTGTTTAACATAGTGTTTGAGTCCTTGTCGGTCTAACTGTGTGTAGCTAGTATTGTACAAGGTTTAGTGTAGGGAGTCAAGTGTGTATAAGATCTATTATATAGCGGGGTATTAGGGTATTTTGCGTAGATGTATTCTCAAGAAGGTTTCGCCGTTATATTGTTGTTGTATCACGGCTATTTCTGCGGAGTCATTGTATGCTGTGTAGACCAGTATCAGATCTTCTTCTGTATCGGGGAATTTAAAGTTTTTATAGTATATGCTTTTTTCCCAATCTGGAGTTGTGGGGAACAGTTTGGGATTTATTTTTAATAGATGAGCGGGAGTTATTTCGGGTGTGTTCACGTATCTAGTATAGACATCGGAGTATTCGTCTAAAGTGCCTTCGATTTGTTCTAGTATATAGTCGTTAGGCCAGTATTTAGGGTTTATAGTATTTTCTTTTAGTATTTGATTAATTTTCATATGATTTTATCTTCTTTTGCTTTTTCTATTTGTTTGTTGTACCAATCATAACTAGAGAACGCCATATAGATACTCTGTATATGCCTATAAGTAGAGGGAATACCATCGTTCCATCTAGTGATTATAGCCAGACTTGAATCGTCTATGCCCGGATATACCAATAGGAGACGGTTGACGATGCCAAGACTATGGTAAGCGGATCTATCCCAATCTGGAGTTGGGTTAAATTTGAAAATCTTAGTGTATTTTTCCAATTTCCCCGCCACTAGATTTATAACTTCTTGATCGGATTTAAGGGCATGGTAGTTTTTCGATTTATTTTCGAAATCTTCAAATTCTATAACTTCGATCTGCTCGAGTGTATATTGATTAGGAGTATAATCAGGGTCTATAGTATTTTCTTTAAGTATTTGGGAGATTTTCATAGTTATTCTTTTTATGATCCTATTTTTGCCGAAAGCCATTTTCGATTAAAGCGTATATTCACTGAAATTCTCTTATACTTTTCATTTGTATAATTTCTAACAGTTTCATAATGAATCACTGCCATTTCTGCACCGTGATCTTTACTCGGGTATACCAGAATTAGATTTTCTTGAGTAAACAGGCCATCTGGTTGGTATACGCTAAGATCCCAATCGGGTTGGGTATTAATTTCAAATTGCTTCGCTAGATCGTTAACTATTTCAGGATTAGGAGCGGTTACTGATTTGTTGTAAACGTTGCTTTTATCTAATCTAAGTATTATAAATTCTGAATTTTCATGTTGAAATTTAGATTCTGTATCGTGAAATTGTGATTCTGGTACTTCAATCTGACTGAGTATATAATCACTAGGCCAATACATTAGATCTATTGTGTTGGAATTTTCTTTTATGAGTTGGGAGATTTTCATTAATCGTCGTCCCTTGAATCTGTTTCATAGTATTTTATTGCTTGATCTCGCATTTCTTTATTATCGAACAAAAAGTAAGAGTTTTCCCGGATCTTGTCCGGTTCTTGCATGATCATCACAATAAAATAGACATTATTTCCTGTATAGACCAGTTCTAGTAGATTAACATATGGTGATATAGCGTAGATGCTCTCATCCCAGTCGGGATTGAGATTTATGTTATATTTTTCAAATATTATTTCTGTAAATTTATGGTCGTATTTGTGATCAAGATTTATAAGAATTTTTTTAGACATATCATAGTATGGACGAGAGTAATCTTTAAGGTCGATCTCTATTTGATCCAGTATATAATCATTAGGCCATTGATTAATTGGGTGGCCTAATATTTTTTTTATTGGGGGTTGTCTATTGTTTTCTTTAAGTATTTGGGAGATTTTCATAAGTTATTCTCAAATCGTATTCTCAAGTCTATATTTTTATTTACATGATGTATTATAGCCAGAGTTGCTCTATGTCCTGTATAGACCAAGAAGAATTCTCCATCATAGTCAGATCGAAGGAAGGCGCTCTCGTTCCAATCGGGACTAGTGTTAATTTTATAGACATCAACGAGGGGGTCAATAGCGTTAGGAGCAACTGCTTCGGTAGTATAATCTCTCGTTCTACCCCAATATTTTTTTAGCATATCTCGATATTCTGGTTCTGATACTTCGATTTGATCCAATATATAATCACTAGGCCAATATCGTAGATCTATAGTATTGGAATTTTCTCTAATAATTTGGGAGATTTTCATCGGTATTTGTTTCCTAGTCGCAGTTTTATCTTTAAATCATGTTCGATCTTAGGGTCTTTATAGTGCATTACTGCTATTTCTGCTTGATCGCCTGTATAGATTATTATTAAGGCTTCTGCTTTATAGGTAAAATTAAAATCGTTAGTGTAAACGCTTTTATCCCAATCGGGGGATGTGTTAATTTTTAAGTAATTATTAAAGTTATTAACTTGATCAAGATCTAAAAAGAGGTTTCGGGAATCCGGGCCTCGGTCATCAAACCTATTAACCATAGACATCCATTCGTTGTTAGAGACCTCGATTTGATTTAGTATGAAATCAGGGGGCCAGTAATATGGGTCTATCAAGTTAGCATGTTCTCTAATAATTTGATTAAGTTTCATATATTAGTCCTAAAACTTATGGAAGCGTATCCAAGTATCTTTGTAGACATTCCCGCCCTCAGTAGTCACTCTATAGACGAAGACATCTACCATTCTACCAGGATATACTAGTAGCAGCATTTGGTCACGGTCGTCTTCATAGTAGACGCATCTATCCCAATCAGGGTTGGTAATACTTATTTCGCTGTTATCTATAATCTTTTTTAGCATTTCTCGATCTTTAGGGTTATTATAGACCATAATAATATGGCCTTTTTTGTATTGATCGGCAATGTCTTGGAATTCCGTACGGGTTTGGACCTGTATTTGTCTTAGTATATAATCGTCGGGGATATAATCGAGGTCTATAGTTTGATTTTCTAGCAGTTGATTTATTTTCATTATTGTGCCTTAGAGGTAAAGTATCGCATGTTCCCAAGTTTTCTCTAGAAGTGGGATCGGGCCATCTAACCACATTTCACGTTCGCCTCGAAAATCGCCATCTGTGATAATAAGATTAACGCCTTGATCTCCGGGGTAGACCAATAATAAGAAATTACCTTCATCTCCGTGGAGATTTTCGCAGTAACAGCTATGATCCCAATCAGGGCTGCTGTTAATATTAAAATGTTTAAGCATATAATCTGTAAATTCTCGATCATTAGCTGTTTTACGGCTTAAAGTAAATTCGTACCATTTATTAGAACGGTGTTGCTTCCAGATTTCGATAGCTTGATCGCTATCAACACGTATTTGATCCAATATATAGTCATTGGGCCAATATTTGAGATTTATTCTTGATTCTAATAATTGATTTATTTTCATCAGGGAACTTCGCCGCTCCATTCTCTCCAAACATCAACTGATAGCTGGCTGTTCGTGAAATAGAAAAATGCTTCGGGACGGTGATCGTCGTTATACTTTGATATTGTTTGATCTACTATCAGATCTGCACCATCGCCCGGGTATACTAATATTAACCTACCTACATGGTCGCGTCTAACAGTATATATGCTACGATCCCAATCTGGGTCGCTGCTGATATTTGCTCGTTTAATCACATAGTCACGATAATCTATCTCACTTGCATCATCCTCATATTGATCATAATAATTTCTAATTTCATGAAATTCTTCAGGTGTGGTCTGTATTTGACTTAATATGTAATCGTTCGGAGTCCAATTAATATCAATTAATGTAGGTGAATGTTCTTCTTTTAAAAATTTCTCGTCATCGAATACCTGAGACAGATTGTATAGATCAGCGGCGTTACGCCAAATTCGGCTATTAGAGTGATGGAAAAAGACCCAATGATCAATAGTGCGCATTCGATTAGTCAATACTATTAGGTCTACGTTATGATCGCCGGGATAGACTAGCAGAAGAAAATCAGTTCCATTATTGGGATTTTTCTGATATATGCTACGTTCCCAATCCGGAGTGCCACTGATATTGAACTTTTTAACCATGTAGAGATAAAAAAGTATGTCTCTTTCATCATCGACATCGATGGTAGACATATTCAGATAATTATTGGTATATTGATCTCCGATCTTGTCGGCTTCTTTGTAATCATCAACCGTGATTTGATCTAGAACGTAATCGTTCGGGCGATATTCGAAATCTGGAACTGTGTTTTCGTTAAGCAGTTGATGAATTTTCATACGAATATTTATTCGTATCTATTGTTCCTTACTGTCTAAGTGCGTATATTATACTAAGGTTTTACCAAAAGGTCAAGTCTATTTTTCAGTTTTGATTGCCTTAGCCACCATAGCTTCAATTTCTTTAACCACAGCAGCCAGTATTGAACGGTAGTATAATGATAGATTGTGTGCTATAACCCACACGATAGCTAATGTCCCGTAGAAGATCCTGGGTGGTTCGTGCCATAGTAAGGCACCTAGTGAGGTCCATGCAGCGATAGCGATAGCGAGCCGCTGTAGCAGCTCGCCTCGGTTAATAGTAGATTTTACTTGAAAGTCACTCACTATTAAACTCGTTTCATACAAGTAATTTCAGCATAGTTCTTCCAATCATCAGGAAAGGATACTTTCAGATCAGCCACTTTCAAAACCATTCGGCAACTGAGTTCTTGCATACGAGTCTGATGTTCTTCCACAAAGTCAAGAATTTCTTTCTTCTCAGCTTCTTCAAAACTATACTTCTGCAACATACCAGCTTCAGTCACATGACGCAACCAGATAAGTTTTTCTCGATCAGTATCCATCTGCAGATCAATATAGTGACAACGTGACTCAATAGCCTTCAAGTGATTGCGAAGTTTCTTAGAGCGCACATGATCAAATTTGATGTTAGTAATAAAGATCGCACTACCTTCAAACTCAAAACGATCCGGAATGCCTTCTCGACGAAGCAAACGACTGTCCTTATTCCAAGAAATGTAACGACGATCAGTAGAATCAAGTGCGCCTTTAAGCGTATTCAAGCTCTCTTCTTCTTCGAGTACAGTATCGCAGTCATCAAACGCGATCACGTTCTTGTGTTCTCGGAACTCCCAAAGCTTGCTGTAAAGCCCGATACTGGATGCAGTACCTTTAACAATTTCATAACGTGGCGGGCGTCCTGCTAGGGTATTGAACAAGTCATCTTTAGCAAGGATAGTACCAACGCCGTGACTCTTGCCAATACCTGCAGGGCCTGCTACAATCAACGCACGGACTGCGCCTTTCTTAACTGCGCGAGTGACATTATGGAATACTTCGAAACGATTCTGCAAACGTGTGAGGATCTGTTGATCCGTTTCTTTTGCTACTGCCTTAGCGACATCGGCAACACGATCCAGATCAATTTCAATCTTGCTCTCAGCCATGTGTAAGTCCTCATTAGTGTGTATCAACAGGTTTATTATACTACAAGGACAGGGTAGGGTCAACTGCCTTTAGTATCTTTAATTAGACGCTTCATCATCTTCTGAAGCATTTGGTTATTAGATTCGGAATCTTCTAGTTCAGCAGTTAAGCGTGTGACCTGCGCGTTTAGCCGATCGATCTCGATCTTAAGGCGTTCTAGATCGTGCTGTAACTGCTGCTGTTGGGCTTTCGCTTGTTGGGCGTCATTCTTGTATGCATCGCGAGCTTTAATTGCTAGGCTGGCTAATTCCATTAGATGACTATCTTGCATAGTAGTATGTCCAGTTGCGCTAGCAGTTGCGATGTTAAGTGATTCAGGAGCGATTTTCATAATATATAACCTCTTATGTTTGGTAGTATAGTATAATTATCGCAAGTTGTCAACCAATTTTTACTTTTTGGATAACAGTTTAATATAGTAGTCCCACATTCCTCTAACCAATTCAGTTTCTCTTAGATAGATATGTTCCCTGTCTAGCAAGGTTGTCACGCTCTCTGGAGTATCAATAAAGGCGTTTTCCAATAGATAGTTTTCGTTGTATTTGGCCAACATATAGTCCCATATCCAAGAATCACCATAATTGATTTCAAGTCCCGCAGGTATAGGATACCAATCATCTCTATGTATAAACATCATACATCCCATATGATGCACTCTATGCCCCGGTTGATACTTGACTAGTCTAGCATGACCGAGTGTAGACTGATCATCCGATTTAGCAAGGTTAGCCATAATCACTCGTCCTTGCTGTAGAAATTCTAATATCATACCCAAAACTCCTAGATCGAATATTACGTCATCATTGAGGATGAATAAATTTTCATATTGAGATTGAGATACAGAGTAATTCCAAGCAGGATTGACTTTGATGTTTTCTGGAAAGTTTATTAATTTAATCTTAGGGTGTGGATTTAAGGGCGGAGTATCTCGGATAGCATTATTAAAAATAATAACTTCTCCAACTGACCAATGATCTGCCAATTGGTACAAAAATGGCACAAATGGTTTATAGCGCCACATTGTCGGAATGATTACAGAAAACTTTTTCATGTCATTAGTTATCGGGCTAGATACACTAGCCCGATAATTTAGGCCAAATCGAATTCTTTGCTTTGATAGTATTCCAAAAGTTGGCGCTTCATGACCGGAATCTGTTCACCTTCCTCTTCGATAACAAAACGAATAGGAGAGTGGCTCCAACTCATCGTACGTTGAAATTCAGCAAACAATTTGCGATGTTTACAATTTGTCGGATCAAACAGCTCAAAAGGACGCATATGCAGATTCAATCGACTCATAGTAACGATCTCCTGCCTAATAGTTAGGCTGCTGCGGGTTCTACACTCTTAGTCTTACTTTGACGCTTAGACAAGCCTTCTTCGAGAGCGCCTCGAATCTCTGCACGACCGTCATCAAAGTCAATACCAATTAGATATTCAAGGGCCTGGATCTTGTTCATAGGTTCTGGCAACTGCACGATGTCTATGCAGTCATGTCCTGCCTTAGCTAAGATTTTAATACGCATAGAGTCAGTAGCGAAACGTGCCTTATATTGGCCATTTAGCCGACTAACTCCTGCGTAAGTAAAAAGTTTATCAGTCATTTTGTCAACTCCTCTGTCTGTGTGCGTGTATTATACTAAACACAGACAGAGGTGTCAACCATTTTTAGTTCAAACGTGGCGGTTCTTCATCAAATTCATCTTCGTTAGCATACTGGTCTTCTGGATCATAGGGCATATCAGTCTCCTCTGTATCAGTTTCGTTGTCAACATCAATCTCTTCTTCGTAGAATTCTCTAGCAGAATCAAGCTCGTCGTCGAAGTCGTCGTCGCAGTAGT
>Ga0208744_1000264_pt1 | contig 22179 bp, 59 predicted proteins | sample CryBogCBH24Aug09_FD_184620 | JGI IMG/M metagenome (GOLD analysis project Ga0208744, IMG submission 184620) | Freshwater microbial communities from Crystal Bog, Wisconsin, USA - CBH24Aug09 (SPAdes) (version 2) | ecosystem: Environmental > Aquatic > Freshwater > Lake | place: Crystal Bog...
TTACCCGTAACAGTACCGCCAACACCGATAGCAAAATACTCGCCGTTAGCATTAGTACTCCAACGACCAGCAGCTTTAGAATCAGCCCGCAAGCGGACGTTTGGGAATATCTTGGCATAGTGCTCCGAGTCTACTAAGTTACGAACCTTACGCCCAAACCCCACGGCAAGTTCGGCGGTGTTTGAACATTGAATAATTTTCTTATTGGGGAACTTTCCTAAAAACCATGCCGGCAGGAGATAGGATGCAAACTCCGACTTGGTATGACGAGGCGGCATATTGATAATCAGTCTCTTGAGTTTCCCGCTAGCGATCTCCTCAAACTTCTGCGCCATGACCTTATGGTGGCGTCCGTCCACAAATCCCGGCCACATGGAATGGACAAAGCCCATAAAGTCTTTTTGTCCCATCTCCATTTTTTCGGAGTCAATCCACTCCGCTGCCGCTTTTAAAATTTCGGCTTGGTCTTCCGGAGGAAGTTGACTGAGTATCTTCTCAAAGTCCATCACGAATCCTTACATGTTTAGGGCGTATAGTCCTTGCCAGATTAGGGATTTTTTTACAGTGTCCCAGCTCCACGAGGCGGTTAATGATCCTTTGGATATTCCCTCTCCCCGCTCTCCCGGTCAAAAGCATGATCTCGTCAATAGACGGCCCGTAGCCGTACTCAGCCCAGAAGCTCTCAATGACATTATAAATATCCCGCTGGGTTGGTGTCATACGATGCCATGCGCCTTTTCTACTTTACGAACAGCCTCTACTAATTCCTTATAGTCAAAGTCTGCTGGAATAGCTTCAAACAGTTTTATGATCTCCAACTCGGTTAATGGGTAGACAGGCTCATTCATTGTTTGGAAAGACAAGGTGTCTTCATTTAAAAACACCTCTCTACGAATTACTTTCTTCAGTTTCATTTCCCGCAATCCTCCATGCCCGGCTCATAGGTTGGCTTTAGAGGATAGGACGCTAGGGCATAGGAGTCCCGAATAGCCTTAATAGCGCCAAGCTCTAGTTCCTTCTGACAGATAAGAGCATCATACATAGCTACCTTCTCGTCTAGGTCAGCTTTCCATTGCTCAAAATTTTTCATATATTTTTTTCAGATTTTTCTTCAGAAATGATGACGGGGGGTGTTTCGCTGTAAACGTTTACACCATCGCCAGAAACTTCAGATGGGGGTGCCCCTTGTAAATCAACGACTTGCGCATCATTGTTCATGTGGTTTGTGTCATCTGTAAACGTTTCCACTGGTGATTGGGTGTGCTCTTTTTCTTTTGTTTGGGTGTGCAGATTATTATGCATGGATGGCCCACGGTCAGCGGGTCGATTTTGGGGGGTGGCGGGTGCGTGGGTCGTCAAATCTGCATTTTCGCTAGGGGCGGGGGGTCTGATCTCTGCTAGCAAGCTGTCCGCCTCGGTGTAATCAACCTCTATTGCGTTCCTTCGCATAGCATCCCTTAGCTTATCCATGAGATTGGTCTTGGCGTCTTTACTTGTGCTTATGGTCGTAACCTCTTTCCGGTCTATGAACAGCCCAACCTCTGCGGACTTGCCTAAGAGCTCCAGCGAACGGATGCGGGATGCTGGCGGGACATCCTCATTAAGTGCGTGCTGGGTAAGCTGATGCAATACGAGAGCCTTCAAGCGATCTGCTTTAAGATATTCCATAGCCTCAAACGCTACTCTAAATGCCTCTGTTTCCGCCTGTATTCCTGCGTGCTTTGATAGCTTATATCCATTGTCCCCTACACTCTTAGGCTTTCCTTTACTGTTATAGGCTTTCCTATATGCGTCTGCCTTTGTTTCCCCTAGTGCTAGATTGCGGGCAAATTCTCTCTGCTTATGCGTGAGAGTGCTTTTCTTTCCTGATCCCTCTAGGATTACCTCTATCGGTATCTGCTTTAACCCTTCTTTAATCTGTGCTTTACTTAGCTTTAATTTATTAGCGGGTTTTTTGGGTGCTGGAGCGTCTGACATAGGGCATTTGCTAGGGTATAAGATGGGAACATGATACCACTGTATGGATATACAGGTTAAAGGGTTTGGCTACTGTATGGATATACATTAGGGAAACCGATAATAAAAATATTTATAAAAAAGGTAAACAAAACGCTTGACAAGTCCGTTAAGTGGTAAGAGAATCAAACCTAATGACATTTTTTATAAGTAATACTGTCAGATGAAATGAACCTCTAAACCATATAGATAAAGGATTAAATCATGAATGAATCAAGAGTGTGGATTGAGTTAGATAAAGATCAAGAGAATGTAGCCTTGAACCATGAGAGGGCTAAAAAACTATCAGCGGTTTTAATGCACTTGTGGGGCTGTGATTATGAGCCTATCTACTTTTCAGATAGGGATTTTGCCTACCGGTTTAAGACTTCTGAATGTGGTTCTTACCTAGTCTTGAATGACAGCGGGCATTGGTTCAGTCTTGATTATATGGAGGAAAGAATAAAGCAATTAGAGATGGCTTAAAGGTCGAAACGGGGAAACCCGTCTAGGTGTAATGCACCTACTGACGAGACCAACTAAACGGAGGATTTATGATTATTAACTTTATTGCTGACCCGTCTCATGGCTGGGGTGAAGTGCCGGTAAAACTTATCCATGATTTAGGCATAGCGGGCAAGATTAGCCGTTATTCCTATGTTAAGGGTGAGAACGCTTATCTAGAGGAGGATTGTGATTTGGGCATATTTATACACGCTCTCGAATCAACAGGGGAGAAAGTAAGTTTTGAAGAGCATCATTCTAATTATGATTCTTGGGTAAGGAATTGCCAGCGTTGGCAGGCTTAAAGGTCGAAACGGGTGAGAGCCCGTCTAAGGGTAAAGCCCTTACTGATGAGACCAATTAACGGAGGATTTTATGATTACAAAGGATGATTTTACAAGGGTAAACAATGACACGAACGGCAACCCCCGCTTTGTATGTCATTTTTTAAGTTTTACCACGCCTGACGATCTAAAGGATTATATGGGGCTGGATAAGATTAGCCAAAAATATGATCTTGCATTATCAAGGGCAAAGGATTTAGGCGGGAAAAAATTTCACAATAAACAATTCGGAGGCGGGATCGTATTTACATCCTATAACCTTCGGGAATTATGCGAAAAGATAAATTCACTACTGGAGGATGTATGCAACAAGTAAACACTAGAGGCGAGTTAAACAAAGCCGGATTTTCTGATTATCGCAAGATGGAGGCGGAAAGAGGCACGGAAGTCGTGGAAACAACTTTCCACTTATTTATGGAGATGCTGGAAGTTTTGCCACCATGCCAATGGTCTAGGAATGGCAATTCAGAATCTTTTTATGTAATGGAGGCTTTAACCGGCAATTTGCACGAATACCATGCAAGACTTGGAGACCGCTATTTTGCGGTAGTCGCACCCAACACGACAAAGCACCCGCAAATTATTGCAAAAATTACGGAGGCTCTAGCATGAATAAGCTATTTATTGCAAAGGGTTACAACTCTTGGACAAATAAAGAGATTTTGAGGGCTTTTAAGTCAGAACAGGAGGCGGACGCATTTATAAATGGTTTAACTGATCCGCATATACATATTATGACTTATAAAAACACAACAGACTTAGTAAACGCTTTATTAAACGGGGGAAAACATGACCAATAATCAATGGACACATTACACGCTAGCGAGGGCTTACGGTAAGGGCATTATCACAGCCCAGCAAGTAGCGGAGATCATTGCAATTTATAGGGGCTTGAAATGAATCAATCAACACTAGATACGATCTACAAAACACTTACTACACTTTGGAGCGATTTACTAGGCTTTGGGGTAGTTATTGCCGGTTTTTATGCGCTTTGGGTTTTGTTTAGCGCACTTATGAAATGGTGGAAATTATGAAAAACTTTTTTTACAAGGGTTACTTTGTAATGATGGAACGGCAACATAACGGGAGTATTCGAACCGTTGCGGACAACGACAAAGACACCATAAGGCAGGTTTTTTATGACTATCCGTTGTCCTACATTGTCAAAAAGATTAAACAAGATATAAATCATAGGGGGATGAAATGAAATTGAGCGAGCAATTAAGCGACATATTCCTAGGTAAATGCTGGAACGATCTTGCACTTAGGAGGGCAATAGAGAGCCCGATAGTGGATGAAGAAGACCGCATTTTATTGAAATGGTATGCGAAGGGCATACGCTGGCAAACATCATTCCACGATATGCAGGAAATTAGCGTCAAATTATTTAACTTGGGAGTGTAGAACCTACCCCGAAACCCTTAGAAATGAGGGTTTTAGAGTAGGGTTTACCCTATGTAGTGCGGAGGGCTGGAAGTCAGTTTTCAGACTGGCAGACAGTCAATTTTAAGTGTGGCAGACAGACGGAGGAATTATGCCTAAATACGATACAAGGAATTGTAGGATTTTTTACTTGCCGGAAAACCCAGTAGCAAAAAAAGTAGATTTTTATAATGCTGTTATTGCTTTAGGTTCATGGGATGAGGTAGAAGACCTAGAAGATAATGCGATTTTTTATTACATGGATGGAGAGCCGTTAGAGGTAGGCTCTATTTTGGGAGACGGATTTGTAATTGTAGATATCGAGGAGGAAGAAAATGCCTAAATATACAGTTTTAATTACTTGCCAAGAGTATGTAGAAGTTGAAGGGGAAGACGCACAAGACGCTGAATGGAAAGCATACGAGGCTTATAAAAATGGAGAGTTGGAAGTAGATCCCTATTTCCAATTTGTTTGTGAAGAGGCTGATCTTATTGAGGAGAATGAAAATGCCTAATTGGTGCGATAACACATTGGAATTAAAGCATGATGACCCCGCCATGATTAAGCGGGCAAAAGAGGCTTTTGAGGCTGGGAGACTGTTAGATGAGTTTATTCCCGTCCCGCAACAGTTGAAGGACACAAGGGCAGGATTTTATGGGAAAGACACCTATGAACAGGAATTGCTGGAGGCAACCGAGGCATTGAATGTTAAATGGTTTAAGCACAAAAACTGGTGGGATTTTTGCGTTCACGAATGGGGGACAAAATGGGATGTTGGAGCAGACGGATATATTAACTTTCAAGACGGACACAATTTATCTTTAAGTTTTCAGTCAGCATGGAGTCCGCCTGTTGATGCGTATAAAAAGCTGGAGGCTATGGGTTTTGAGATATGGGCTTTATATTACGAATCAGGGATGATGTTTTGCGGATCATACGGTCAAGAGACGGACGAGTTTTTTGATATCCAAGGCAATTCTGAATGGGTTAAAGAGAATGTTCCACAATATCTAGACGAGGCATTTTGTATATCTGAGCAGATGGCAGAGTGGGAAGAGGAAAACAGGGAGGATCAAGATGTATCAAATTAAACCGGTAGTTTGGGGCAACCCTGATTATGGACAAGACCCTAGAAAAGCCCCGTATGAAGTGAAACCGCAGACTTTGAAAGCGGACGATCTCAAAGAGTTACGCAAGAGGGTCAGAGAATGGCAGTCCGATAATGAGATTGGCGGAGGTAATTGGGGCAGTCCGGCAGTTTATTTAGACGGTAAATTGTTGGGCTATATGTCTTACAACACAAAGATATGGGACAAGTCCGTATGGGATATGCAAGCGAAGGAGGTCGCATGAACTTGCTACTTCTATTTATTGCGGGCTTGATCTTTCTTTCATGCTTTTACGGACAGACGCAATTATTTGCAGTTAATTGGTTTTTAGTATTTGGGATGGTTTTTGGATCAGTTGTTATCACTTGGATTATGAGGGAGGGTTTATGACTAAGTATTTTGTAGTGTTTACAGAAGAATCCACAAAGGATTATGGCTATTATGTTGAGGCTGACAGTAAAGAGGACGCTTACATGAAAGCAGAAGATAAGTATTTTACTTTTCAAGAGGCGGACAGCATCAACACCGGCTATTCAAAAACTTTAGGTCATGAAGTGGAGGAAGTATGAGCAAAACTAAACATTTGAGACGGGCAGTCAAAATTATTCGAGAAAATCTTGAAGATCAAATGCTGGACGATCTCGATCTTGAAGGTCAATTCACATGGAATTTAAAGAATTGGACGATTCAGTTTTATAGAGAATCCGATTATGAAAGTGTTGTGGCATACGCTTGCAAAGATCAAATTACAGATTGGAGCGATTACATTACTTTGGAATGCCGTAAATGCCAATGGATTGATTTATTAACTGAAGAATATACAACACCAAAATTTCAACCAGCAGAGGAGGAAGTATGAAAAATATATATGTAGTTGAGACTACTGAAACCTGCAAAGTGTGGAAACAATATACCGTTGAGGCTTACACAATGGATCAGGCTAAAGAAATTATTTTAAGGGGCGATCTCTATGATTGTGCTAGAGAGGAAGATCATTACATCATTAGTGATATGGAAGTAAATGAATTTCAAAAAATTAAACATTGTGGAACACGGGAGGAAGTATGAAAGTAATGCTTGAGATTGACTTACCTGATGGACAGAAAATCCCTGACGCTAGGGATATTGCCCGCTTAACTGATCCTGATTGGCTGGCTAGCTGGTGGCATATATCGGACATCCAAGACTGTGCAACGGGCTGGGGAGAAGAGAACGAAGATGACGAGATAACAGACGAAGAGGCAAGAGAAGTTTTACGCTTACTTTATAAATACCATGACAGCGAAGTTGGTATTTGCTGGGATGTTATATCCGGATGGATTGACGAAGTAAAAGAAATGAGGGAAAAAGTATGAGACCTTTTGACAGACACAAGAAACGAGACAATCTCGGTATGAGCATTTATTGTGAGGTATTGTTGGACATGGTATCTCGCAATAAAGGCATCACAGTCATGCAGTTAATCAAACAGGCGGAGGATCACAATGTTGCAAAACAAGCTACGCTCCATAAGTCCGTAAAGTGGCTGACGGACAACGAGTTTATCAAAGTCCATAAGGGAGACGGAGATTCTCGCATGAGAAATTGCTCCGTTGCCCAACGAGGAACGCTATTCCTAAAGTCCTTTGACTAATGGCTTGAGACTATGGCAGACGGCTTGTGTGCCTAGTCTCAACTCCGCATCATTGAAGTCTTCCCCTTCCTTGTCTGATACCCAATACTTTCCAATCTTGTTGGCAGTCCGCAGTCCTACCGGATCATTGTCTGCAATTACTAGGCAGTTATCAAATTGTCTAGCAACTTCTATCATGTTGGACGCTGAAAAACATACATGAACCTTTGCCTTGATCTTCAATGTTTGCATAGCACGGTGGACGGACAATCCGGTGGCAAATCCTTCGCAGATGATGTGCTTATCACCACTACCAAAAGTATAAGACGCATCCTTTGTAATCTGCCCAGACAGAAAACGCTTTGTCCCGTCTGCTTTAATCAACTGACAACCTATCACTTTATCGTTAATCATCATAGGCACGACCACGCTATCCTTCCATACTTTCCACTCTGAGAATCCCTTTTTCTCTAAGTATGGATGACGCTGGCTGACGGCTGAATTGATAATGTTAATCGCTCTCTGCTTTGCATTCTCTTGCTTCTCTTGCCGTTCTTTGATCTGCTTCTGACGCTTGGCTTGTGCATTAGGATCAGGACGATACTCTTTAGACTTAAACGATATGGCCTTATCGTGAACCGCCCAGTTCTTAACCGCACCACTCTGACCATCATAGATATACGAACCGTTCTTTTTGCGGGGCTTGTCCACTGTTGGCACACGCACCCAGCGATCTGTAATGATGTGGTCGATAATCAGTCCGTGCATCTCTGCAAATTGTTGAAAGTCCATTATCTACTTTTCCCTTTGGCAAACGCAATTAGTCTAGATTTAATCCAATTTAATGTGGCATCCTCCGGAATCTCAAGGCTCTTCTGCAAACCTCTTGGCTCTACACCAAACTTTTCTTTATATTTATAAAACGCCCAGCCATCTTTGTAGTCCTTGGTCTTGGCGTAATAGAGTAATTGAGAGTAAAACTTCTGATTGTCGATCACCAACTTGCGATTGGCAGCCTGAAGTTCCTGCAATTCGCCGGGGACATTGATAACATTGTGGTGGCTCTTGCGTTCATGCCCGCACTCATCACAGATATTCGTGGGAGAAGTCCATAATCCACCGCAAGCAGGACAGCAAGATTCTTTTTTCTCTTTGGTGGACGGCTCTTTCTTAGTCTTCTCAGTTCCGTCTTTTAGTTCTTGAACGCCATGATCGAACAGCTTATCCCAGTCGTCACGGAAACGCAGATAATTGCCGGAATGGTCTAACCATACAGCAAACTCTTTGCCCTCGTGAGGACGCATGATGCGCCCTAATTGCTGAACGTGAGAGCTAAAAGACTTACTGAAAGGCCTAGCTGATACCCCAATCCGAACATCACTAACATCAAACCCACGAGTAAGTATGTCAGTAGCGATAAGTCCGTTGATGGTGGTATCTGGACGTCCAAAATCTTCGATAGTAGTTCTCTTAAATTCATCATCTTCCTTATATGAAATTGATACAAAGTTATAACCTTCTTTGGCAAACGCTTTCTCCAAGTCTCTGCCATGCTCGACACCCGAACAGAACACGATAGTCTTCATAGGCTTATCGTATATCTCATGGGTTTTCTTAATCCATTCGGCTACGATATCACCTGTGATCTTCATGCCACGCTCGGCAACCTGATCTGCTGACCATTCACCGGCAACCTTCTTTGCGCCAGTCATGTCAATCTCTTTGGCGATAAAGACTTTGAGCGGGGCTAACCAGCCCTTGTCTATCAGTTCTCCAGTCGGTAATGCTCCCACAACATTCGTGTAAGTATTGCCAAGGCCGTTGGTGAACGGGGTCGCAGTCAATCCAATCACTTTGATGTGTGGATTATTCTTAATTAGTTCTACGGTTTTTCTACGCTGGACATGGCACTCATCAATGATGAGTAGGTCTATGTCAGGGACTATCTCCCTTTTTTCTAGCGTTTGCGCTGAACAAACTTGGATAGGTAGATTTGGTCGATATCTCCAGTGATTGCGCTGTATCACACCGTGGTCAATGTGATACTTACCAAGACGCAAACTGGTTTGCTCTACCAGCACTACTCGATCTAAAACTATCGCAGTCTTTTTATAGTTTCTAGCAACCTCTTGCATGATTGCCATAGCTACTTCCGTCTTACCGAATCCTGTTGGTGCATACAGAATTTGACAGCGATGCTCTTTAAATCCTTCCGACAATTTGTCCACCACTTCAATTTGGTGAGGCCTCAGCTGAAGCAAGGTATTCTCCTAGAATAATCTCCATAAAACTTCGATCTTGCTTCTTTAGCCACTAGTTCAGCAAGCTCTAAATCTTTAAAATATCCAAGACATTTTCTTTTTCCATAGATGGTTAAATGTACCGTCCATTTTTTCCAGCGTTTATGATAAGAAACATTTTGGACTCCTGTTTTACTATCTTTTCTAGGCTTTACATTTAAGCAATTTTGTTGATAAGTAGCATCTCGTAGATTTTCAATTTTATTGTTAGATGGATCTCCATCAATGTGATCTACTATTGTTGGCAAATATCCATGATGCATTAAAAATATTAATCTATGTAATAGATGTCCTTTGCCATTAATTTGCACCCTCATATATTGATTATGGGGTGTGCCGGCTTCAGATCCAATTTTTTTTTGATTTCGTGGATTAATTTTCCACAATAACTTTCCATCACGGTATTCAAAAAATCTTAATGCCGTTTGTTGATCCATTTTAAATTCCAAAATAGGTGGGGCTACTAAGTATTCCCATGTATGTGAAGCACGATTAAATAATACAGTTCGCCCCGTTGTTACGCAGTAGTGGTTTTCTCGTATTTACGTTTCCAATAATTTACGGACTTAACCAGCTCAACATTCTTAGCTTGGTATTGATCCCGTGTATTTTTAACGGCATTCAATTCCATCTCTAAGCGTTTGATTTCTTTACGCAAACTGTCGATTGTCTCTTCCACCTTGGCATCATCACCGGAAAGGATCAGTTCTTTGTCTTTGTATTTCTGATTCTCTTCATGTAATTCTTGGTTAAGATCTGCCAGTTCTTTGACCATATTGTCTTGAGGGTCTTCCAACGGGGCCTCAATGACGTTATCAACGGGCTTATGTGGCTTGTCTGCTGGTTTATCTGCTGGCTTTGGCTTTGGTTTATTCAACTCATTTCTGATGTTGATAATGTAGGTGTGTGATAAGTTCACAATCCTTGCAATTTCACGGGCATCTTTGTCTGCAAACTCCGGATCATCCAATGCTTTCATCACAATCATACGCTTGGTAGCGTTAGATCTTGGCTGTCCGTGCTTATCGTTTACGCCCCATGAGAAGATCTCAGCTTGACGGCGAGTGCCCTTGTGTACGATAACATCGGCTTCATCTGTGCCAACCTTCATCATCGCAAAGTAGCGGGTAAAGCCGTCTGTTAAATAATGATTATCTCCATCATTAAATACTACTAATGGCGGGAATTTATCTCCACGCTCCATCGCTTCCGCATATTCATTAACCACATTTTCATCAATAGAATCACGGCTTTGCATGTCTTTATGAACAACAATATCTTGTAGCTTTAACTTCATTTTTCCTCCGTCCTTGGGTCTATTATTTTACTACTTTAGTTTCTTTTTTGCGAGGCCTCCAGCCTTTCTCAAATCAGAAGAATGTAACTTCTTGATATCTTTATCTTTAATCTGTCCAGCACGTTTAGCTATCTTTGCAGCTTCTTTGCGCTTGACAAACTTGTCTTCAGTCGTGACGAATCCACGCTTGGCGTTCTTATCTTTGATGTGCTCTTTTGCTTCGAGCTGGTCGTGCGCCCACTTCTTGGACGGTGCTTCAATGATTACGCCAGTCTTCTTATCTTTGACTGCCGGTGCTACGATTTTGGTTGCCATTCTATCTTCCTCTCTAAAGGCGATTTCGATTGCATATTTTAACTCTTCCCACGTGGCTCTTTGCATAACCACGGTAACATATTCTTGCCCCCGCTGGATGTTGGCAAAAATCTCTGTAAGAGTTCTAGCATGGTGCTTCTGTTGCTTCTTGGATTCTATTTTCTTTTTAGGCATTTCTGTGGTATCTGTCGTTAGGATGAGCTAACATACTGGCTATTAGCTCGTCCACGCTATAAAACCATTGAATGACTTTTAAACCATCCTTTTGGTAGATGGTAAAACTCATTTTTCTAATCCATAATTTTCAGTAAGACCGCCACAAGTTGGGTCACCTTTCCACCAATCTCCTGATGGTTGTTTTTCTTTCGAAATATTCTTAACAAACTCTAACAACTCAGCACTGGTTAATTCCCATGTATGACCGTTAACTAATTTGTTTGACCACAATCTCATTACCCAATGATTATCAACAACAATTTCATAAAACGCTGGATTGCTTTTCAACGCTTCTATTTCAGCTACTTGGTTATCAATCAGTTCTTTTACTTTTGGCAACATAGTATGTACCACCGCCAACTGCGTGACTATTCCTTCATTAGCTAGTTTGTTGGCTGTCATTTTCTTCCTCCGTATCCACGTATCCTGCAAATGGAATAGGCTCTTTCTTTCCAAAGATTGCCTCAAAGTTCTTATCAAACTGCTCTTTTGGAATGCTTAACGGACGTGGTGCGTCCCCTTTTCCGCCGTCATGTGTCATAAGTGTGCTCCCTGTTGTACTTCCCGTTGTGCTGTTGATTCTGCGTAGTTTTCCATGTAGTCATAGGTCATGGTGTATAGCTTTAATCCTAGCTTATCCCACGCCTTTTGCTCAATGTAATCCCGTATGGTCTGCTGGTCGTCTTCTGACGCCTCTGAGATCGCCTCGGCCATATGGGAAACATCTGACGGATCGTAATCCTCTTCGTCCATTAACTCCGCAACACGGTTCTCAATGTAGATCTCTTCATCTTCGCCGTCATGTGCACCGCTCATTAACCAATTATCGTAAGACATATATCCTCCTGCATTTAAGTTGAACATTAACGGGATCAGCCTTGCTTACCTCTGAACAGTTGTAAACCCGTGGCTGTAACTCCCAATCCACTGCTACCTTCATTAAATTTGCTACCGCTACTAATCCTAGCGCCACAAATACTACTTTAAATAATACCATACATGAAACCCTCCCTATGTCATGTCATGACAGTGTACTCGAAATCGTTCTTATGAACTATAACTTATCCTATATGTCACCTCCTACATCCAGTTTTCCCTTTGGTGGGATGAGCTAGCCTACCTGAAACTAATCAGGAGACCTTTAGATTCTTTCCCTTCGGAGCCGATATCACTCGACAGCCTTACGTAGAATAGGTGCTATCCTCGCCGCCTATCTGTGCAGTATTTCATCTACTTACCCCCAGTCTGCTTAGTTCATATAGCGCTGGTGTGTCACTCCCCGTCCACTATACAAACGCTGAAGGAAATAAAAAAACCGCTTAAATCTGTTATTTCCTGTGTTGGCGACCATTAAGTAAATATGCTTGCAATACTTACGTAATGTGAAATAACAGACCTAAACGGCCTTAACAAGCTAAGTATACCCTGATCGCCAAATCAGCACGGGTAGTATATCAAACCCATAGAATTTTGCAAGAAAATTAAGGTGTAAACGTTTACAGGTTGTAAGTCATTGAATATAAAGAAAAAGGGCTAGGTGGATTAGTCCTAGCCCTTTGAGTAGCACGGAGGATGTGTGCTGGAGGATGTACAGGGGTCGCCTGTGACTGTATATTAACATAGTATTGCTATTTTAGGTAATATTTGATAGTAACCTGACAACCACCGCCTTTGATCTTCTCTCCACGCTCTACCGTAAGCCTCCAAACTTGCTGATCATCGTCATACATCAGCCCATTCATAGAGTCTAGGATAGCCTTGCAACAGTTATCAATATCCAATAAACGTTTATCTCGTGGAAATAAAATGATAGATATTTCAACGGGTTGCGAGCCAAATGAGGGTAATTGGTTACAGTCTATATATTGTGCTACGGCCTTCTTAAACTCTACGCCTCGCTTAGATATGTAACGGCGCTTACCTGACTGCAACCAGTATGCATTGACGCTAGGCGGGTAGGGTAAGTTCAATATGTACATACATGAATTAAATGTCGTGTCATGTGTTGACATCATAAATAGGATTTGATATTCTAAACTCCGGATTGTAGTTCAACAACAGGAGGAAAAGTGGATTATTCAGAATCAATTATTTATTTACGTGCCTATGTAAACAAGGCGCATGATGCTCTCAACAACCGTAAATACAAGCAGGCACGGGATATTGCCAAAGAAATCACCGCAGAGGCTTTACAGTTAGAAAAGACCATTGACAACATCATTGAGGTTTTAGGCAATGAGTGAGCCGGTGGCATGGATAGCTGGGAAACAGTTGTGCAGGTTACAAGCACAGGCTGAAGTTCATTCCGGCTTTAATGGAGAGCCCGTTATACCGCTTTACGCTCATCCAATAAAAACGCTAACAGATGAAGAAATAGAAATGTTAGCGTACGAATACAACTTACTGGATGATTATCCGCACGAGTTTGCTAGAGCAATACTAAGAAAGGCAAGTGAGAAATGAGTCAAGAACGCATAGATATGCTGAAAGAAATGATAGAGCAGTCCGCCAATCTTGCTGGATGGATTGGGTATTACGAAGGAAAACCAGCTACTTTTTTATTTAAGCAAGAAGATGTGCCAAGATTTTTAGAAAATACTGACCCCGTTGGAAGCGTTGTGCCTGTTTACACCCATCCAGCAAAGACACTAACAGATGAGGACATAGAGCCATTGATTTTGAAAATGCCTTATGAACCAAGTGAGAATGAACTTTATGAATTTGCTTATGACGTATTAAGAAAGGCACAAGAATGAACGCAAATGAACTAGCTGATAAATTAGAACAGGGTCATTGGGAAGGTGGCACAAGAGAACAAGCTGCCACCATGCTACGCCAGCAACAAGCTGAAATAGAGGCGCTAAAACAAAGTAAATCTGACGCCAATAACAAAGTAAATAATGAGCCAGTAGCGTGGAGAACTATTGTTGACGGTAAAACATATGTTACAGACGATAACGAATTTGTTGTAAAAATGTGGCGACACAATGGATGGAAAGAAGAACCACTCTACACCCATCCAGCAAAGACACTAACAGATGAGGAAATAAACAGGTTATGGGCAGAATCGCATGAAGATGGTATTGCCATTCAACAAGGTTTTACTACGCAACAACATTACTTTGCCCATTTAATACTAAGAAAGGCAAGTGAGAAATGAATAAGTGCGATGAAATGTTCCATCAGACATTTCCTAACACAGTATGGCGGGACGATACGGCTATTACCGTGTGGAGAGAATGTTGGAAAGTTTGTAGTGAGAGGATGATTTACCAAATAACACATAGAAATCAATTATTTACGGATGGATTACGGAGGGAATATGAAGATAACAAACAAACACGGGTTACCACAGACGTTTCTGAACGTTCTGAATCGGTCAACTTACACCAAGGGAAAGGCAGATCTGTCGGTAACAGAGCTTCTGCAACCGCCACAGCTCGTGCAATTACGGAAGAGACATTGGGAAGAATTAGAGGAAGACGTAACTGATAAGATTTGGGCTATTTTTGGAACGGCTATTCATGCCGTTTTAGAACTAGGCGCAGATGATAACCACGTCATTGAAGAGCGCATTCACGCAACCTTGAATGGCTGGGATATTTCAGGAGCAGTAGATTTGCAACGCCTTGAAGATGGTGGCGTAGTTATTTCAGACTACAAGACCGTTGGAGTATGGGCGGTAATGAATGAAAAATTGGAGTGGGAACAGCAACTTAACATGTATGCATGGTTAATTGAAAGTGTTAAGAAAGTCCCCGTTAAACGCTTAGAGATCATTGCTATTATTCGAGATTGGAATCGTAGAGATGCAAAACAAAAAGAGAGTTATCCGCAGTCACCGGTTAAGATGCTTGACATCCCTTTGTGGCCGTACGAGACACGAGAGCTTTTTATTAAGCAACGCATACACCATCATTCCAACGCATCTTTGGCTACCGAAATTGGCGAAGATTATGCTTTGTGCACACCTGAAGAAATGTGGGAGAAACCGACTACTTATGCAGTTAAGAAAGTTGGGAATAAGAGGGCTACTGTTGTGTGTCAATCTGAAGCAGAGGCGGAGGATAAAAAGGCCGAACTGGGACACGGTTATGAGATTCAAATTCGGGCGGGTGAAAGAACTCGGTGCGAAGACTTTTGCCAAGTAAGGGATTTTTGTAAGCAGTATCAACAGTACAAGGAGGTTATATGACACGAGGGCAATATATATCAGCGCATTTAATTGCGTTCTTGATGGGCTTGATAGTGGGCTGTATGTGGTGGAGTTATGCCGAGGCATCTACTAAATGTTCATCAGATGGTAGGGGTGGTATCTGCTGTTGGGATACCGATGAAGAAGGCGTTTTAAAACCAATCAGTTGTGCATAGGAGAAAACATGAAAACACGTCAAGAAATGATTTATGACTTTGTATTAGCGTTGTTGGCTAACCCAGCGATCTGCGTAGGCTCAGAAGATGATCCGAAGTGGATTATGAATTACGCCAGCAATATGGCCAATATCTATTTGGAATCCCTATGAGAGTTCCGTATGACAACGGCAAGATAAAGATTGGCATCTACTATGAACCGCCAAAGTATGTCGAGCAAGATCCTGACATGCTGGAGATTCAGAAGTGGATGATTGGTGATCCGGTCAAGTTACGCAGAGAGTATTACACGAATCTAGCGTTCCATTTTTTGACTGGGATTGTGGTTTTAATTGTGGTTTTAAAGTACATACAAAACTAATATGAGCGCAAACGAAGGACAAGTAGGCGGTTCGCATTACAAGAATAAAGCTATGCAGCCGTGGGATTTTATTGCCGGAAATAATATCGGATACCTAGCTGGAAATGTGATTAAATACGTATGTCGTTACAAAGATAAGAACGGTATAGAGGATCTACGGAAAGCACGACATTACTTGGATAAATTAATTGAAATTGAAATGGAGGATGTAAATGGATTACAAAGAACTCAGAAAGATTGATGTCTCTAAATACACGGAGAAGAAAAATGGCCTTACATACTTATCGTGGGCGTGGGCGGTTGACCAACTCTTACTCGCTGACCCGAAAGCCCATTGGTTTTATCCGGAGTTCCAAAGATGGGGAAACGGTACAGTCATGGTGTTTTGTACCGTTGTCGCAAATGATATCGCACGGACTGCGCAATTACCGGTTATGGACTACCGTAATAAACCGATTGCTGAACCGGATTCGTTTGCGGTAAACACAGCTATGCAACGTGCTTTGGCTAAGGCAATCGCACTCCACGGAATTGGTCTATACATCTACAACGGGGAAGATGTCCCGCCTGACCTTGGCGAAGACGTCACAGTACACAAGCCTGCTAAACAAGCGACTAAGGTGACTGCCCCTCCTCCTAAAGAAGAGTTCTTTGATGACTCTGAGCCTTGGCAATTACAAGTAGACAAGACTAAAGGTGATTGGACTGTTGCTACGGTTGAAGCCGTCAATATGCTCATTGGTTTGGCAAAGAAACCGGATGATGTAAACAACATCTATAAGGTCAATAAGAAGTTGTTTGAAGAGCTCCAAACGGCAGATGAAAAGAAATACGATGAGATCTTTGCTTTATTTAAAACTACTAAAAATGATTTGAAAGGAAATGTATGACACAAGAATATCCAAATAGCGGAGCATTGTTTAAGACCAAAGAGAAGAAGCACGCCAAAGCCCCTGATATGTGGGGTGATATCCAGTTTGACCGTGACTACTTACGCCAGCTATTGGAGGAGGGTAGTGGTTTAGTCAAGGTAAAGATTGATGCATGGAAACGTGAGAGTGCTACTGGTAACTCATTTCTATCCATCAAAGTCAATACATGGAAACCGGAAGGTCAAAAGCCCGCTACCGAAGAGAGAATGCCGTTTGACGATTAAGGATGAAGATGGAAACAATCCAATTTGAAAGCATTAAAACGGGTTTAAAGCAGTCAAAGGATGGCTATATGTTGTCCTTGGCTGTCCATCCAGATGAGCTCCCAGAAGAGCTAATGAGGGACTTTGTAGGCTCTCGTTACATGGTTGTGATGGTGCGTATTGGAGACAATGAGCAACCGTTAGATAGACAAGAGTTAAAGCGTCATCATCCGGCCGTAGCTATGGCAGGGATGCTTTGTCGGGATAAGTTGTTTTGGGAATACATTGATATGCGATGCAATGAAAATGTAATGACCGAGGCAGAGTGTTCTGAATGGTTAAAGTTTTACTTTGAAATTGACTCAAGAGCAGAACTCAAAACGAATGAGAAAGCCCGTGATGCCTTTTTAAAGTTTAAGGAAGAATACGAAGAATGGAAAAAGTAAAAAGGAACATGATTCCGTACAGCGTTTATCTTCCAATAGATCAGCATGCACGGCTCACCAAGCTAGCCAAAGAGCGCAAAGAAAAAGTAAAAAGGAACATGATTCCGTACAGCGTTTATCTTCCAATAGATCAGCATGCACGACTCACTAAGCTAGCCAAAGAGCGCAAAGCGTCCTCTATGATTAGAGATGCTATCTGCGTTCTATTGGATGGTGGAGATCAGTACAAGGCTGGATATAACCAAGGATTAAGAGATGCAGTCAAGGCTATCCTAAAGGTAGAAGATATTAGACATATCGCTTACAAGGGACGTTACATAGATTCGATTGCGATTGCGGCTATTGAAGAACTGGAGTTGTCATGAGAAAAGGCTGGAAAACCCGTATTGATGAACGTCACTACTTTGAAGAAAAGAAACAAACACGAGAAGACCGTATAGCGATAATGCATGCTATTGATAATCAAATGTTGAAGTCTTTACACGATGCCAAGATGACGCTCTTAATTAAGGATCTACAAGAGAAGAAAGGACTGCACTAATGTATCTACAAGTAGAACAAGACGAGCAGGAAATAAGACGTCTAGTGGATATGATTGCTGATCTCTTTGTTGAGGTTGAAGCCAGTAATCAAGACGTGTTGACCGCCGTTCTTTTTATATCTGTCAATGTATGCGATGCAATGGAGATGAACCGTAGCGTTTATTTATTAAATTGCGAGAATATGTACGATTGTCATTCTCGCTTTTCACGTGGTTCAGAGGGAGAGGTATTGCAATGAACGAAGAGGATTTTATAGATGCGGCTTATTTGCTTTCGTCTATGGGTTTAATTATTGCTAGGGGCGTTTGTACTGGTGTGGCTGAAGATGCTTGGGCAATGGCTGAACACATGGCAGAAGTTCGTAAAGGTAAACCCGAACCTGAAGAGGGGATTGTAGCAATTAAAAAACCACGGAGAAAAGTATGACCACGTTTACAACAGAAGATAGATTGATGGCAACCAGTACTGATGACGTTCAGATACAGATGCTAAGTAAAATGATGTTTCAACAATATAACGATGTTAGGGATATCCTTGACCACGTTAAGAAGAGCCCATTAACAGATGAGCAAATAGAGCAAATGGCTATCCAATGTATGGTTCCGGTATTCCATACCAAGTTTAAGCCTAATGACGATCAGGATGATGCTATTGCTCAAGCACTTACAGATGCTCTAAGACATCCTATATTTGAGTTTGCTAGGGCTATTGAGAAAGCGCACGGCATATCATGATTGGACTGCTCACTGCGTTTTTTCTATATTACGGGGATGCCGGTTTTGGCTGGTGGGTCGTATGGTTTATTCTTGAGATAGGCGAATTTATTAAATTGGTGAGGAACTCATGACTTGGAATCTTAGGCTGGTGGATTTAACGGATGAAGAACAGTATCCGTATGTAGAAATTTGTGAGGTCTACTATGACCAGCTTGGGAAACCGCTTGGTTATTCTACGGCTACGATGGGCGGAGAAAACCGATATGAGATTAAAGAATATCTCTTGTGGGCTATGGAAGCCTTAGATAAGCCCGTATTAAAGTTTAAGGATAATCATGAAAATAGATGTCAAGATTCTCAATGAAAACAAAGACGGTTCAGCCAACGCTCAAGTCGATTTCGATAAAGAAGGACTTGAAATACTCGTACAGTGGGGGCTTGTTGCTATCCTTACCCAAGCAGTTAATGAATACAAAGTTAGACCTGACGAAGTTAAAAAACCTGCTGCAAGGATGAAAAGTGGAAGAAGATCAGTTAAAAACAGCTAAGATGGTTATAGCGGGCTGGATTAAAGATTGGTCTTGCCTAACCCTATACCAGTCTTTAAGCGGGAAACTACAGTTTAGCGAAGAAGAGATGGAAAAATTGTGCAATAAGTACAAGTTTTTACCCGCTCATTACTTTTGGTATGTTGGTAAACCTAAGTTTGTTAGGACGTTTATAGCTGACTTTGATAAGAAATTAAGTGACGCTTTGTGGGATACTGAAGACAATATGAAAAAGCTAAAGTTTGCTGAGTATTTGGCAAAGTTAGATAGCACGGGCGTAAAAGCGCAGTCTAAGTACAGCAAGGCAGATAAAGCAGAGCGTGATTCAATTAAACGCAAATACAGAGCTACGGTAATGAAAGCCGCTACGGTAAAAGAGCATGCGCAAAAGATGAACGGAACACATTGGAGAACAGTTAAATGAGTCAACTACAAGATCAGTATGAAATGAGCCAAGCAGAAGTGGCTGAGAAGATGTTCCTATGCAAAAACACGGTAATGAAAGTAGAGCAACGGGCGTTAGAAAAGCTACGCAAGTTATTTGAGGAGCGAGGCATTAAGGCCGAAGATATATTGGACGATAATGAGTAGCTGGTTAATCATTGTCACAGGCCTTATTTACGCCTATATCGCTGCAGAACAGGCTTTGAAGGGCAATGTATGGCTAGCGGTCATTTACAGCGGATACGCCTTCTCAAACGTGGGTCTGTACATGATGGCAAAATAAGTTATAATTGCTGCATCGCAACATAACTTAAGGAGAATATCCATGTTTGAATTTGATAAAGCCTACAAGCAGTACGAAGAGTTGGTAGAACGTGTTAAAGAAGTTAACGAGTTTTGGATTAACTCTGTATTTTCTAGCGTTAAAGAGTTCTTTAAGGTTAAGTAATTAAAGTTCTAAAGGATCAAAGCCCAGCTCATCGCTGATAACTTTGGTCCTTCTTCTAAATTCTTGGTCGTGATGTGTCCACTTGTTGGTTTTCCAACGGCTCATATGCACACACTCATGGCATAGAACCCTAATCACGGTCGATAAATGTCCGCACTTCTTAGCGGAAATAGTAATGGTATGCTCGTGATCCCCGCCGTCATCGTAATAATAAGTGCCCATGGTCTCTGGGTCTTGATCTACGACAAAATTGATTTCTTCAGGCAAAGGCATAGCCCACCGATCAAACGGTTTCATACAGTATATAGCAGAGTATAAATTGCGTAGGATAGATGGAGTGAGTTTCATACGCTATGTATTGCCCCTCTAAATTCATATTCATCTTCACCGCATACCTGAATCAGTTCAGGCAACATCAAGCGGCCACGTTCAAAAGATAACAAAGCAAATCCGGAGCGCCAGTCTTTCGGTCCATCTTCCGTGTAATGCACAAATTGCTCTGCATTAGGGTCGGCTAGAGTACCGGTCTGGACGCCATATCTCGTACCATTATAGTCCGTGACTGGCTGGACAGCGAGATTGTGGGTATGCCCTGTAATCATGTTTACGCCAGCATTTAAGGCGTTTGCCCGTCCTGCCCCAAATCCACCTTTCCAGCGGTGTTTAATCACTTCCAGCGGTGTTTAATCACGGTATCTTCGTTAATCCAGTATGACCAGCATGGTTTCCATAACGGGAAATGATCTTTAAGGGTAAACCCTGATATGCCTTCGTATTGAGGAACCTGAGCCGCTAGGAACGTTTCAAAGCGAGCGTCATGGTTACCCATTGTCCATATCAATTCAGCGCCTTTGGAGACCTTTTCAATGCCTTCCATGAACTCTTTACAGGCTTCTAATTCTTCACGGACTGAGGGGGACTTGGACCAGCCGATCCTAGGATGCCTGCTATTTTGACTTCCATCGAAAACATCGCCGTTGGCTACCACTACTTTGGGTTTAAATTCTTTAATGATCTTGAGGAGGGCTTTGTATGCGGTGCTGTAATCGTCAGGCCAGAAATGGGCATCTGAGAACACCACGACTCTGCCTTTTTCCATCGTAATGCCACGTCTTGCATTGCCAAGAACTTGTTCTAGTTTGGTTAACGGAGACTGTCGTTTATCGTCTAGTGTCGGTAAAGCGATGTTATGTCGAGCTTCAATGCTTCGTCTTCGGTTGTACACGGAGCGAACGTCCATGCCATGCTTTTGGGCAAACACTATAGGGCTTTTAAGCTTGCGCCATTCTTCAATAAACTGATCGTCTGTTAAGAAGTATCTACTCACGTACTGTCCTCCGTGGTTTATAATGTTCCAAATAATAACATTAAAAAAAGTAAAATCAACAATAATATGTATAGAAACAGGAACTTACTGGATGTATTACGACAATCTCCATGCCAAACGTGTGGTCGAAGTGACGGCACAGTCGTGGCTGCACATTCCAATCAGCTTCGGGACGGTAAAGGTAGAGGAATTAAAGCGCATGATTACAGATCCGCAGCACTATGCTACGCCTGCCACATGGAGCTTGACCAAGGCAAATCGCTCTCCAAGACTGAACGTGTTGAAGCGTGGGAAGAAGCACACCGCAAAACTATTGGCTGGCTATTTGAAAACGGTTTCTTAACGGTTAATACCCGCTGATTCTGCAATCTTATAGCCTTGACGAGCTGCTCTGTCTAATTGAAATTCCAATTGATTGATCTTATCCCTGCGAGCTTCAGGACTCATACGTTCATTCATCTTGATTTGATTAATAGCAGCATGGATATTGGTCATTTGTGTTTGGATTCTGCGTAATGCAGGGGCTACGGCAATTAGCTTCTTCTGTTGTTCATCGCTTAATAACTCTCTAGCTTCAGCGCCTTGACCGGTTTTCTTTAGCGTATTGAATTGTGTATACAGTTCACCAGCTTTATGGTCTAAGTCATAGAAGTCTGCTACGGCTTTGGATGAGTTAGGGTTAGTCATGAACGACTTAAAGAATGGCTCTTCTTCAATGTTCTT
>Ga0208744_1000266_pt1 | contig 22058 bp, 20 predicted proteins | sample CryBogCBH24Aug09_FD_184620 | JGI IMG/M metagenome (GOLD analysis project Ga0208744, IMG submission 184620) | Freshwater microbial communities from Crystal Bog, Wisconsin, USA - CBH24Aug09 (SPAdes) (version 2) | ecosystem: Environmental > Aquatic > Freshwater > Lake | place: Crystal Bog...
CTCAAGACTGGGCGTCAATGCTGTTGCGTCAATATCTAAAGTATGGCGAACGCAAAGGTTTCAAAACAGAGCTGCTCGAAGAGTCAGAAGGTGAAGTCGCCGGTATTAAATCTGCCACCATTAAAATTGAGGGTGAATACGCTTTCGGGTTTTTAAGAACTGAGTCGGGTGTGCATCGCCTCGTGCGCAAAAGCCCGTTTGACTCATCGGGTGGTCGCCACACTTCGTTCGCGAGTGTGTTTGTATACCCTGAGGTTGATGATTCGATTGAAATCGATATCAACCCGGCCGATCTACGAGTGGACACATATCGCGCAAGCGGTGCGGGCGGGCAGCACATTAATAAAACCGATTCTGCGGTGCGGATCACGCACATACCAACCAATATCGTTGTGCAATGCCAGAACGATCGCTCCCAGCATCGCAACCGCGCCGAAGCCATGCAGATGCTGAAGTCGCGTTTGTTCGAACTAGAAATGCGCAATCGCATGGCAGAGCAGCAAAAGATGGAAGACGCTAAAACCGACGTGGGCTGGGGCCATCAAATCCGCTCTTATGTGCTCGATCAAAGCCGCATCAAAGATTTACGAACCAACGTCGAGATATCCAATACGCAAAAGGTACTGGATGGAGATCTCGATCCATTTATTGAAGCAAGTCTTAAACAAGGGGTGTGAAGATGGGCGTTCTGTTTATCCTGACAGGGACTACAAAAGGACTGGGCGAAGCACTGGCCAAGCAAATCCTGACAAGTACGTCAACTGAAGAGCACCACCTTGTCACCCTGTCTCGCAAGCCCACTCAAGAGCTGATTGATCTAGCTGCCAAACACGCTATCAAGCTGACGCACATTAATGTCGATCTGCAGGATGCAACTGCTGTCGCTGGCGCGGCAAAACAAATCAGCGACGTCATTGCTGGGACGCCAACATCCTGGAAATTACGGGTCATTCAGAATGCCGGGGTCGTCGCACCAGTGCTCGCCGCCAACCGGTTGACAGAGCTCGATGCAATCAACGCAGCCTTTCAAATCAACATCACGGCACCTATTATGCTGAACGGTCATATTCTGGCTGCTGCGCAAGCAATGCAAGATAAACGCATTATGTTGATCTCGTCGGGCGCAGGTCGTTCCCCGACTGCGGGCTGGGGGGTCTATTGTGCAACGAAGGCAGCGATGGATCGCTACGTTGAGGTCGTCGCACTGGAACAGGGCGAAAAGCTGCGGATTACTTCAATGGCGCCTGGCATTATCGATACGGCTATGCAGGTACAAATCCGCGCAAGCAGTCCTGAAGACTTTCCGGCCATTGAGCGGTTCAAGGGGTTTCATGAGCAAGGTCAACTTGGCTCAGCAGAAACAATCGCCAGTCGCTTGCTAACTGCTTTTGAATTAGCTGACTACGGCTCAAAACCAATCGACGATATCCGTCAATACACTTTCTAAATCATGACCGAACAAACAGCCCCGCAACAAGACGAAAACCACTTGATCGCAGAGCGCCGCAGCAAACTTGCGGGTCTGCGTGCTAATGGGATCGCTTTCCCCAATGATTTCGTCCCAGCTGATCGAGCGCAACCCTTGCAGGATCTTTACGGAAACGACGAGAAAGTAACGCTCGATGAAGCCAAGCATCCCGCATCTGTTGCCGGTCGCATGATGCTCAAGCGGGTCATGGGTAAAGCCAGTTTTGCGACGTTGCAGGACAGTACAGGGCGCATCCAAATCTATCTGGATCGCAACTCGCTAGGCGAGGAGGTCTACGATAGCTTCAAACAATGGGATATCGGCGACATCATTGCGGTCACCGGCTTTGTTTTTAAAACCAACAAAGGCGAACTGTCGGTGCACGCGGCAACAGCCAAGATTTTGTCGAAATCATTGCGGCCCTTGCCTGACAAGTTTCACGGGGTGTCCGATCAAGAGATTCGCTATCGTCAGCGCTATGTTGACCTGATCATGACTGAACAAACACGTCAGACGTTTTTGGCCCGCAGCAAGGCTGTTAGCTCGATTCGTCAGATCATGACCGATTCGAAATTTCTCGAAGTTGAAACACCAATGCTGCATCCCATCCCGGGTGGTGCAGCGGCTAAGCCTTTCGAAACGCACCACAATGCGCTCGACATGCAAATGTATCTGCGCATTGCACCGGAGCTGTATCTCAAAAGGTTAATCGTAGGTGGATTCGAGCGAGTTTTCGAAATCAATCGTAATTTCCGTAACGAAGGTGTGAGTCCGCGACACAATCCCGAATTCACCATGATGGAATTCTATGCAGCCTACGCTGACTACCAATGGTTGATGGATTTCACTGAAAATTTGATACGTGAAACCGCGATTCAAACATGCGGAACTGCAACACTGACTTATCAAGGCAAAACGCTAGACCTATCGCAACCCTTCCATCGACTGACAATCGTTCAAGCAATCTTGCAGCACGCCCCTCATTACAGTGAGGCTCAGTTAAACGATATTGAATTCATCAGACCCGAGCTCAAAAAACTCGGTGCTGATGTTCATGCCCCGAATCTTGCCAACGCGGGTCTGGGCGCGCTGCAGCTTGCTCTTTTTGAAGAGACTGCCGAAGCACTACTTTGGCATCCAACTTACATCATCGATTACCCGATTGAAGTATCACCATTGGCGCGCGAATCGGATACACGTCCAGGTATCACCGAGCGTTTTGAGCTTTTCATAACTGGTCGCGAAATCGCCAATGGCTTCTCTGAGTTGAATGACCCTGAGGATCAGGCTGCGCGCTTTCAAGCGCAGGTTCAAGCTAAAGATGCAGGCGACGAAGAAGCCATGTTTTACGATGCCGACTACATTCGCGCCCTCGAATATGGCATGCCGCCAACAGGTGGTTGCGGAATTGGGATCGATCGGCTAGTCATGCTGCTATCTGACAGTCCCAGCATTCGGGACGTGATACTCTTCCCGCACTTACGCAAAGAGGACTAACCCGTCCAGCCACAGCAGAGGTCTTTTGATGCAACCGATACACAATCCGCAGATCGACCTTCGCTACTGGATCTTAATTAGTCTGGCCAGTATTTTGGGCACGAATACGGGTGACTTGACCGTTCGCCTGTTTAATCTGACTGGGCAGGGCTGGTTTGGCTTAAAGCACTTAGGCCCTTTGCCGCTTCTCATCGTAGCCTTCATTGCTGTGTACTTGATCGAGAAAAAAGATCGCCGACTCGGAGAAGCGTATTTCTGGACTGCGATCATTTTGATCAGAACCGCAGCCACTCAAATTGCGGACACAGTCAATGGGGATCTGGGACTAAGTCTGGTCTACTTGATTGGTGGCCTAGCCTTGGCGCTAACTTATTTAGCGCTTCAATGGCAAACAAAGCGGACGAAACCGCTGGACCCAGTCCTGGTACCGGATACCACGCTAACGTATTGGCTCACCATGCTGGTTGCGGGGGTTTTGGGTACCGTGATTGGCGACGAGCTCTGGCACATCATGGGCTTGGCGTCATCGTCGCTGGTCCTGAGTGTAGTCATGGGTATCTTGGTCTTTCTGGGACACAAAAGCTTTTTGAAACTGACCGCACTTTATTGGTTTGGAGTGCTGTTTGCGAGGATTGCCGGTACGGCAGTCGGCGACTGGCTAGCCAAAACAGTCGCGCGAGGTGGCGCAGGCCTTACATTAGAAGGTGCCACGTTGCTTAGCGGCTTGGTTTTCATTGGCGCCTGCTATTTCTGGAAGCGACAACAGCACGACCAGCACGACCAAGACAATCGCTAATCTCACTCAGACAGGTATCTGCCCCGCCAGCGTGATCCTATGCAAGAGCCGTTTATGGCCGTGATAGTCGTTAATTGGATTATGAAGCACACAACGGTTGTCCCATAGCGCAATTGAGCTAGGTTGCCAAACGAAGCGGCAGGTGTACTCGGGCCTGATTTGATGTGCGAACAGATAATCGAGTAAGCCCTGACTCTCATCCTCAGTCCAACCGACGAAACGGGTTGTGTGACCAGGGTTGAGATAAAGGGACAACCGGCCTGTCTCTGGGTGCGTACGCAGCACAGGATGCTCAGAATTGAACTCAGACTTCGCAGGTTTGCCCGGAGTATCTGCCATTCGGTCTTCACGTGAATGTGTGACAACCGCTTTGGCGGAAGAATTCACTGCCTTCAAACCTTTTAGCGTCTGTTTTAGACCTTCGGATAAGCCCTCGTAAGCTGCATAGCCGCTGGCAAACAACGTGTCACCACCGACCGGAGGCAATTCACGCGCAATAAGCATGGTCGCTGCTGGTGGCACATCCAGATAAGTCGTGTCGCTATGCCAAACCCCACCGAAGTTGTGCGTTTCGTGCGGTAGCTTCAAGACCGGGATGATGAGGGGATGATCGGGTAGGCCCTTCACAAACGGATATTCAACAATATCCCCAAAGCGCTGGGCGAACGCCAAAAAGCCATCTGAATCAAGCGGCTGATCTCTAAAAAAAATAACGCCATGCTTCAGCCAAATTTGGCGAATCTGGGCGATAACTTCATTACTTACAGGTTCGAGCAAGTTAACGCCAAAAACTTCTGCACCGACCGCTGTACTTAGCGGTTTCACTTGAAGGCTGTGTGTCATATTGGGCTTTTGTCTCTTGACAGGTTTATTCTATGGTTCTTATCCACATAGAATAAATCAAAACCTGGCTGAACAAAACATCCCCAGGCGATATCGGTATCCTCTGCAGCCAGAATCCCTGGTACTGCTTAATGCCTGGTGTAAGGCTGCATCCAAACAAGGCCTTCTTCGACGCCGGCACGGGGTTTGTATTCGGCACCTATCCAGCCTTTGTAACCCAGCGCATCAATATGCTCGATCACTACCTCGTAACGGACTTCACCCTCATCAGGTTCAGCACGGCTCGGCACGGCCGCGATCTGAATATGCCCGATGTGGGGCAGAAACTGCTCAAGTTTCTTAAGAATATCGCCCTCTGATACGCCCACGTGGTAGACATCAAACATCAACTTGACGTTGTCGCGTTGACAGGCTGCGCGAATTGCATTGGCTTGGGACTGACGCGAATACAAGTAAGCGGGTTTGTCGCGCTCGTTGATCGCTTCTAGCAAAATGGTAATGTTGTGCTGGGCAGCCAGATCTGCAGCCCATTTAACGTTTTCGATCATCACCAGAATGCCTTTGTCGATCATGTTGGTTTGCACCACACCAGCCATCACGTGAATCGAGTTTGCACCGCTATCAAGACACCACTGCAATGTTTGCTGAAAACCTTTACGAAAGTCTTTTTGTCGACCGGGCAAGCCAGCTAAACCGGATTCACCGAGGCTGGTATCACCAAGATGAGTATTGATCCCCAACAAAGTCAAGCCATGTTTCTTGCAGGCTTCTTTCACCTCGGCTGCCGCTGTGTCATAAGGCCAGTGCAGCTCAATCGCTTTGAAGCCAGCCGCCGCCGCCTTTTCAATACGCTCAAGCAAAGGCAAGTTAGCCCAAAGAAAACCTAAATTAGCTGAAAAGCGAGCCATCAGTGATACCTTTTGCTTAGTGACTTTTTTATTAGTTATTTTTTAATGACTTTCTTTGGCATGATTGATTGTGTATCGCGGAATCTCAACAACCAAGTCTACCTCAGCCAGCTTAGCCTGGCAGGCCAAGCGAGATAACGTCGATAAGCCCCAGGCTCGATCCAGCAAATCTTCTTCAGAATCAGTTGCCTCGTCTAGTGACGCATAGCCCTCTCTGATGATGACATGGCAGGTGGTGCAGGCACATGACAACTCGCAGGCATGTTCAATCTCGATGTGATTATTGAGCAAGATACGGCAAATCGACTCACCCGCAGCGGATTCTATGACAGCACCATCTGGACAAACGTCTGGATGAGGAAGAACAGTAATTTTAGGCATGGTTAACCAATTTCATTAAGAGATTTACCGGTCAGCACGGCGCGGATACTGCGATCCATTCTTCTTGCAGCAAAATCATCGGTCGCGTCAGAAAGCGCTTTAATCGCCGATCGGATTGCATCGACATCTCCTGCTTCACAAGCGACCCTGGTTGTAGCAATGCGTTGCTCAATACGCGCGTTTTCCTCAACGGATAACAGGTCACTATCGCTAGCCATCGCAGCTAAAACAGACTCGATCAGCCCAGTGGCATCCACTTGTTGCTCTCGCAGCATCCGGGCTTGAGCGTCATCGTCGGCTCTGGCCATCGAGTCTGACAACATCCGGGCGACGTCATCATCAGTCAACCCATATGAGGGCTTAACGGTTACCGAAGCCTCAACACCAGACACCTGTTCTCTGGCCGTCACGCTCAGCAAACCATCAGCATCAACCTGAAAAGTCACACGGATACGCGCTGCACCAGCAACCATGGGAGGAATACCGCGCAATTCGAATTTCGCAAGTGAACGGCAGTCAGACACAAGGTCGCGTTCACCCTGAACAATGTGCAGCGACAGCGCGGTCTGGCCATCCTTAAAGGTGGTGAATTCTTGAGCGCGAGCAACTGGAATCGTACTGTTTCGGGGAATGATGTGCTCAACCAAACCGCCCATGGTTTCAAGACCAAGGGTCAACGGAGTGACATCGAGTAACAACCAATCATCATCCGCACTGCGGTTGCCAGCCAGCAAGTTAGCCTGCAGCGCAGCACCCAGGGCCACGACTTGGTCAGGATCTTGATCGATCAGTGGCTCGGTGCCGAACATCTCTTTCACCTTTTCCCGCACGACAGGCATGCGAGTTGCACCACCCACCATCACGACGCCTTTCACGTCGGTCGCCGTCAAACCCGCATCATTCAACGCGCGCCTTGCGCTGGCTAACGTCCGATCAAGCAAGGGCTTTGCTAGCAGCTCAAAATGTGGACGGTCCAGTGTCAGGATCAGGCTGCGGCCAGCGAGAACAACCGACTCAGATGCCGTCATGCAATCGCTGATCGATTCGCGCAAGCGTCGAGCCACAGTTAACAGGATTCTGCGATCCAGCAATGACAGCTCGGTCAAAGAATATTGAAGCATGAAGTCGCTGGCAATTAGTTGATCAAAATCATCGCCCCCCAGCGCAGTATCGCCACCGGTAGCAATCACTTCGAACACGCCTCGAGCGAGTCGCAACAACGAAATATCAAAGGTTCCACCGCCCAAATCGTAGACGGCATAAATCCCCTCAGACCCATGATCCAAACCATACGCAATCGCAGCGGCTGTGGGTTCATTGAGCAAACGCAATACATTCAGTCCAGCCAGACGAGCAGCGTCCCGCGTCGCCTGACGCTGGGCATCGTCAAAGTATGCCGGTACGGTAATCACCGCACCCACCAGATCATCACCAAGAGTGAGCTCAGCCAAACGTCTCAGCTTTTCAAGAACTTTTGCTGCGACCTCAACGGGTGAAATGGCTTCATGACTGGTCTTTATACGGACAGATTGACCATCTTCAATAAACTCATAGGGCATTTGCGTCTGTACCGCATCAGCATAAGACCGGCCCATGATTCGCTTGATTGATATCAACGTATCGGCGGGCATTTCGCCCAGATAGTCAAGTGCTTCAACACCGATTTTGTACTGCTGATTTGCACCAACAAAGACGACCGAGGGGATTAGCAAGTTCCCTGCTTCATCGGCTAAGACCTCGGCCACGCTGCTGCGAACAGAAGCAACCAGAGAATGGGTCGTTCCTAAATCAATCCCTATCGCTAAACGCCTTTGATGAGGCGCGGGAGATTGCCCTGGTTCAGAAATTTGCAATAAGCTCATTGTTCAACTTTATGGATATCGGCACGGACTATTCTTTACGTTTAGTTACTCTTTGGATAGCGTGGTCAGGACTTGAGACTTCATTTTCTCAAGAAACATCCATTCACGAATTTTAATAGATGCACCCTGGTAGTCAGCGGCTTGAAGAAGATTGGCGCATTGTTTGATGAGAATTGAGAGCGCTTCGGTTAACTCGGCTTCAAGCCGCTTTTTAGCGCCACAGTCATGAGTGGTCGAGATATCGTCGAGTTGCTCATGCCATTGCATCTGTTGAATTAGAAAGCCAGGGCTCATCGCCGTGTTGGTCTCAGTTTGCAGATCGATACCGGCAAGTTCGCAGAGATATCGAGCTCGTGCCAGGGGTTGCCGTAAAATTCTGTAGGCTTCATTGGCTCGCGAGCTCCATTGCATGGCGACACGACGCTCTGCTGCCGAGGCGGTTGCAAATTTGTCCGGATGAACAGCGAGCGCCACGCGTTTCCACGCGTGCTCGAGTTCTACCTCATCCAAGTCAAATGATCGCGTCAGTCCGAACAGCGCAAAGTAATCAGAATCGTTCACAGCTTAAACCGTGAACGATTCACCGCAGCCGCAGGTCGCTTTCTCGTTTGGGTTGCGAAACTTGAAACCTTCGTTCAAACCTTCGCGCGCATAGTCAAGCTCGGTTCCATCAAGATAAGACAAGCTTTTTGGATCGATGAAAACTTTGACACCGAAACTCTCAAACACTTGATCCTGATCGACTGGCTCGTCCACATACTCTAGCTTGTAAGCCATGCCAGAGCAGCCGGTTGTTCGCACGCCCAACCGCAACCCGATACCCTTGCCGCGTTTCTGCAAGTATTTGCTGATGTGATCAGCTGCTTGTGAAGTAAGTGTGACGGCCATATCAACCCGCGTGCTTTTCTTTGTAATCTTGAACGGCAGCCTTGATTGCATCTTCTGCCAGAATAGAGCAATGAATTTTGACAGGCGGCAAAGCAAGCTCTTGTGCAATTTCGGTATTCCGGATGGTAAGCGCTTCGTCAAGTGTCTTACCCTTGACCCACTCGGTTACCAGCGAACTCGACGCAATGGCTGAACCACAGCCATAAGTCTTAAATCGTGCATCTTCAATAATGCCGGCATCATTAACGCGAATTTGTAATTTCATAACATCGCCGCAAGCTGGCGCACCAACCATCCCGGTGCCAACGCTTGCATCACCCTTGTCGAAGGTGCCAACGTTGCGGGGGTTTTCATAATGATCTAATACTTTATCGCTATAAGCCATGGTGATTCTCCAGTCTGTATATTCGGTCGGACGGTCTGATTAATGAGCTGCCCACTGAACGGAATTCAAATCGATACCCTCTTGTGCCATTTCCCACAGAGGCGACATGTCTCGTAGTTTCCCTACGCGAGTCTTGAGGAGGTCAACCGCAAAATCGATCTCTTGCTCGGTCGTGTAGCGACCAATCGTGAAACGAATCGAACTATGGGCTAATTCATCATTACGCCCCAGTGCGCGTAGCACGTATGAGGGCTCAAGACTTGCCGACGTACAGGCGGAGCCGCTTGATACGGCAATCTCTTTGATCGCCATGATGAGAGACTCGCCCTCAACGTAGTTAAAGCTTACGTTCAAGTTGTGCGGAACACGATGCTCAAGGTCACCGTTTAAGTAAACCTCTTCGATCTGCGACAGACCAGCCCAGAGCCTGTCACGCAACATGCGGATACGCTCATTTTCTTTACCCATTTCAAGCTTGGCAAGATGAAAGCACTCGCCCATGCCCACGATTTGATGAGTGGCTAGTGTGCCTGAGCGAAAGCCGCGCTCATGACCACCGCCATGCATTTGCGCTTCAATCCGGATACGTGGCTTGCGGCGAACATACAAGGCACCGATACCCTTGGGTCCATATGTCTTATGGGCACAGAAAGACATCAAATCGACTTTAAGCGTTTGCAGATCAATCTCAACTTTCCCGGTTGCTTGCGCTGCATCAACGTGAAAAATTGTGTTGTTAGCACGGCATAACTCACCGATTGCGGGGATGTCTTGAATGACACCAATTTCATTGTTCACGAACATAACCGACACCAGGACCGTATCTGGCCGAAGTGCCGCTTTAAACACATCCAGATCAATCAAACCGTTTTCTTTAACGTCAAGATAGGTGACCTCAAAGCCCTGGCGCTCAAGCTCCCGGCAAGGATCAAGCACTGCTTTGTGCTCAGTTTTAACCGTAATGATGTGTTTGCCGCGCTCAGCGTAAAAGCCTGCGGCACCCTTTATCGCGAGGTTATTTGACTCAGTTGCACCCGACGTCCAGATGATTTCTCTTGGATCAGCGTTGACTAACTCAGCGACCTGAACGCGAGCGTGTTCAACGGCTGCCTCAGCCTCCCAGCCGTAAGCGTGACTGCGCGAGGCTGGATTGCCCGCATGCTCATAAAGCCAAGGTACCATTTTGTCGACGACGCGCGGATCAACGGGGGTCGTGGCAGAGTAATCAAAGTAAATGGGAAGCGTTGACATGGAAACTCCGGTAAAGAATTTATTAAGCGACGACGTGGGGTACACGCTTGGCAGGATTAGCGGGACTTGAGGAGTCAGCAACCCCTGACGGGTCCGCTGGATCAGTGTGACCGATAGCACTCACCATGACACCGACACCTTTACCGTTGTTTTCGGTCAGTTGACGCATGCGCTGCTGGTCAACTAGATCCTGCACTGAAACGGAATCGAGGAAATCGACCATTTTGCGATTAAGCGCTGACCACAACTCGTGGGTCATACAAATACCAGGCTTACCGTCAGTGCCGCTATTACAGTCCGTTTTACCGGCGCAATTCGTGGCATCAAGTGGCTCATCTACGGCAAAGATGATGTCCGCAACTGTGATTTCGCGCGCTAGTCTGGCCAGGTTGTAACCGCCGCCTGGTCCTCGTACGCTTTCTACGAGCTCGTGACGGCGTAACTTACCGAACAATTGTTCAAGATAGGATAAGGAAATATTCTGTCGCTGACTAATTGCAGACAGCGTGACTGGACCACTCTGCTGGCGCAGGGCCAAGTCGATCATCGCGGTAACCGCAAACCTGCCTTTCGTGGTGAGCCTCATCACATCATCCTTAAGATGGTTTTATTACCTTAGTAATCTAGTCAAGTATAACAAATTCCCGACTAAATTGCTAGGGTAATACATCCGATCCGCGAACGTTCTGGCAAAAAAATACCGCGAGTCGAATCAACGCGCGGTACTTTTAAGCAGAGTTGAGAAGTTAGGCAGCTTGATACTGGGTCGCACGCTTACGTACAAGCTCAAGCACACCCTGACAAGCATCCTCGAGATAATCGAGTACCTTGCTAAAGCCCTCTGGACCGCCGTAATAAGGATCGGGGACAGTTGCTTCTTCGAATTCGTTCGCAAAGCGCATCATCAGCATTAATTTATGCTGGTGCAGCTTTGGGCACTGCTGCTGAAGCGCCGACAGATTTTCCCAATCCATCGCCAGAATCAAATCGTATTCGCGGAAGTCTTCAGCAGTGATCTGCCGAGCTTTGCCATGACTAATCTCATAGCCGCGTTTACGCGCAGCGGCGATAGCCCGAGCATCGGGTGCCTCGCCAACGTGGAAATTATGTGTACCTGCCGAGTCAATGCCCACGACGTCGGCCAAACCAGCCTCGTTGAGCAAATGGCGGAACACACCTTCGGCCGAGGGCGAGCGGCAAATATTGCCCATGCATACGAATAGAACTTTTGTCATCATGGTGCATATTGTGCGGGGAAACCCGTAAATTGTCTAGTTTTTTTTGAGCAAAAATCAAACTAAGAAAAAAAGCTATAAATTTAAATAATCTTTTTTAAATCAATTAAATAAGAATATTATTTAATAATTAACATTAACTTAAATACCGATAATTAAACATTTTGAAACTGTTAGAAACAGCTAATTTGCAGATTATTTGATCCTAACGCACCAATGTGACTCGAAAAAATGTGTTAAGCACCATAACGAAGCACTTGGTCTTGTAGCGTTCTCAAGCTGTCTCGTACAGATGCAGCCTGCTCAAACTCCAGATTTTTCGCGTGATCGAACATGAGTCGCTCCAGACGCTTAATTTCGCGTGCGACAGCTTTCTCGTCTTTTAACAATTCAATAGGAATTGCTTCAATTTCTTCTTCCTGCGAGGCTGGCACCACAATCCCATCGATTAGCTCACGAACAGCTTTTCTCACGCTGCGTGCCTCGATACCATGCTCGACATTGAAGGCTAATTGCTTGTCACGACGCCGTTGTGTCTCGCTGATTGCGCGATGCATTGAATCGGTCATCCTGTCTGCATAGAGAATCGCTCGCCCGTTCAAGTTACGTGCTGCCCGGCCTATTGTCTGGATCAAGCTCCTCTCGGATCGCAGAAACCCTTCTTTGTCGGCATCCAAAATCGCCACGAGAGAAACTTCAGGGATATCCAACCCTTCCCGTAAAAGGTTAATCCCCACCAGAACATCAAAAACCCCCAGCCTCAAGTCGCGCAAAATTTCAACCCGTTCAACCGTGTCGATATCAGAATGCAAGTATCGGACTCGCACGCCGTTTTCACTCAGGTAGTCAGTCAGGTCTTCGGCCATTCGCTTGGTCAGCGTCGTCACCAGCACCCGTTCTTCAAGTGCAACGCGCAGCTTAATCTCACCAAGCAGGTCATCGACTTGAGTTCGTGCCGGACGCACCTCCACAACCGGATCAACTAACCCGGTGGGGCGCACAACCTGCTCAACGACGTTGTCACTATGGTCTTTTTCGTAATTGCTTGGAGTCGCCGAAACAAAGACGCATTGGCGCATTCGGACTTCGAACTCCTCCATTTTGAGTGGCCGGTTATCCATGGCAGAAGGCAGTCTGAACCCGTAGGTCACCAGTGTTTCTTTTCGTGCTCGGTCACCTCGATACATCCCACCAAGTTGTCCGATGGTGACATGACTTTCGTCAATAAAAATCAGGGCGTCTGCAGGTAAATAATCGATCAGCGTAGGCGGAGGATCACCCGGTGCGGCTCCTGACAAATGCCTGGAATAATTTTCAATGCCTTTGCAAAATCCCAGTTCAACCAGCATTTCCAGATCGAACCTTGTCCGTTGTTCAATCCGCTGCGCCTCAACCAGATGACCGCTATCCACGAAGTGTTTAACGCGCTCACGCAACTCAGCCTTGATGGTTTCAATTGCACGCAAGACCGTGTCTCGGGGAGTGACGTAGTGTGATCCAGGATAGACAGTAAACCGTGGCACCTTCTGACGAATTTTCCCGGTCAGGGGATCAAACAGCTCAAGCGATTCGACCTCGTCGTCAAACAAAGAAACTCGCAAGGCAAGCTCAGCACTTTCTGCGGGAAAGATGTCAATCGTTTCGCCGCGCGCGCGAAAGACCCCGCGGGTGAACTCTAAATCATTGCGCTCGTATTGCATCGCAACCAGACGGGCTAGAATTTCGCGCCTGTCGATCCGATCCCCTACCCTCAAAATCAGCACCATTGCGTGGTAATCGCTTGGATTACCGATACCGTAGATACAAGAGACCGTGCCAACAATGATAGTATCGCGGCGCTCTAACAGGCTTTTGGTCGCCGACAGCCGCATTTGCTCAATATGCTCATTGATCGACGAATCCTTTTCAATAAACAAATCGCGCGTCGGGACATAAGCTTCTGGCTGATAGTAATCGTAATACGAGACAAAATACTCGACAGCATTTTTGGGAAAAAACTCTCGCATTTCGGCATAAAGTTGCGCTGCCAGCGTTTTATTTGGCGCCAAAACGATGGCGGGACGGCCTGTTCTGGCGATCACATTCGCGATGGTAAAAGTCTTGCCGGAGCCAGTGACACCGAGTAAGGTTTGATTCATCAAACCATCTTTTATACCCTGCTCAAGCTGATCGATTGCACGCGGCTGATCACCAGCCGGTGGGTATGGCTGAAACAGGTGAAATGGACTGTCAGGGTAATCAACGAACCGCGGGCCGACACTGCCCGCCACAATTGGCTTATAGGTGTCGTCATGAACGTCGTTTTCGCCTTGGGCGTGCGGGATGGGTTTATCGTCGGTGGTCATGCTAGACTTGTCAAAGCGTTCCTGAAACAGTGAACAGCCATACATTATGTTCTGACTGGATCAAAGCGTCCACCCCCATGTTGCAAACGCCCGGTTAGTTCCCTTTTTGACTTTGACCTGAGCCAAGCGCTCTACTTTCATCAATCACTCATACAACACTCATGAGCACCTTATTTCAGTCCGTCGAACTTGCCCCCCGTGATCCTATCTTAGGCCTGACCGAACAGTACAACGCCGATCAGAATCCAGCCAAAGTCAATCTTGGTGTCGGTGTTTACTACGATGACCAAGGGCGGATACCAGTACTTAAAGCTGTCGCCGAAGCAGAAGCTCTACGTGCAAAGGCAGGCGCGGCTCGGGGCTATCTACCGATCGAGGGCATCACAGGGTATAACCAAGCAGCACAGAAATTACTGCTTGGTAAAGACTCTACCCTGCTCGCAGCTGGCCGCACACTCACTTTTCAAAGCCTTGGTGGAACAGGTGCCTTAAAAATTGGTGCTGATTTCATCAAACAACTCGTACCTGGCGCTAAAGTTGCAATCAGCAATCCAAGCTGGGAAAACCATCGCGCCTTGTTTGAGCGAGCAGGTTTCGAGGTCGTGAATTATCCCTACTACGACCCTGCGACGCATGGAGTCGATTTTGCTGCAATGACAAGCTTTCTCAAGACGCTGCCTGCGCAGAGCGTTGTCGTCTTGCATGCTTGTTGCCATAACCCAACGGGCGCTGATCTGACCATTGACCAGTGGCGTGAGGTCGCTCAAATCGTGCAGGCTGGCAATTTGATCCCTTTTCTGGACATTGCCTACCAGGGTTTTGGCGACAGCGTCGAGGGAGACGCTGCAGCGGTGAGACTTTTTGCAGACATGGATCTGACTATGTTCGTCAGTTCATCGTTCTCAAAATCCTTTTCCTTCTACGGCGAGCGTGTAGGTGCCTTGACGATCGTTACTGGCAGTAAAGACGAATCAAGTCGTGTGCTGAGTCAAGTCAAAAGAGTGATCCGCTCCAATTACTCAAACCCACCAACCCATGGTGGCACAATCGTGGCCATGGTGCTTAACACGCCTGAGCTCGCGTCAATGTGGGATCAGGAGCTCGGGGAAATGCGTGACCGGATTCGGCTGATGCGCCAACAGCTGGTCGACAAACTTAAAGCTAAGGGTGTCAAAAAGGACTTCGATTTCGTCCTGAAGCAGCGCGGTATGTTTTCCTACTCCGGCTTGACCTCAGCTCAGGTCGATCGCATGCGTGAAGAACATGGCGTTTACGCTATCAGCAGCGGTCGTATTTGTGTCGCGGCTCTCAATAGCGGCAATATTGACCGGGTTGTCAACGCAATCGCTGCCGTTATCTGACCGTCATTTTGGTGTAAAGCTCACCGGGCTGGTCCTGCCGGTGAGGCTAAATCTTGCCTCGAACTTGCATTTGTTGATAATTAAGTTCAAAATACAGGCTGTATATAAAAACAGCACTGTATAAGACTCACCACCGATGGTGGCCAATACAAACAGCACGGCAAGCAGCGAGGCTAGCATGGCAACTTTATTGACAGAGCGGCAACAGCAAATCCTGGATCTGATCCGGCACGCGCTGGCGAATACTGGATTTCCACCAACACGGGCCGAGATCGCGCAAACTCTTGGCTTCAAGTCTGCCAACGCTGCGGAAGATCATCTTAGAGCACTAGCTAAGAAAGGGGTGATTGAGTTGACAGCTGGTGCCTCGCGTGGCATCAAACTAACTGATGCAGCTCGTCTATTCGAGAGTGAGCACGAGCTCGACTCGACTGAGATTCACGTTAAAGAGCCAAAGTTTTTAATGACAGCCGCTGGATTGGGGCAATTGCTCCTGCCAGTGATCGGTCGTGTTGCGGCAGGTAACCCTGTCCTTGCAGTTGAAAACATTGAGCGAGAAATCAGTGTTGATCCCGCTTTGTTTGCGCAAACACCCGACTATCTGCTTAAGGTCAAGGGTCTAAGTATGCGTGATGCCGGCATATTAGACGGCGATTTGCTCGCGGTAAAAAGGGCAAGCGAAGCAAGAAATGGTCAAATTGTGGTGGCTAGAATTCATGACGAGGTAACCGTCAAACGCTACAGCAAACAAGGCTCAACAATTGAATTACTGCCAGAGAACCCTGATTTTGAACCAATCGTAATCTCGGCAGATCAAGACTTTTCACTTGAGGGCATCGCGACGGGCTTGATCAGGACCTCAGCCCTGAATTAAAAGCGCGTAAAACACTTGGCAGGGTAAGGCCAAGTTTACGCCGAGGGTCTAAAGATCGCGCCAACTGTCGAGGTTTCGCCTATCCCTCTTGGTCGGCCTGCCCTCAATCGTATTAGCTGGTTCTCTATAAAAGCGCCGATTTTCTGTTGTTTGTTGCCGTCGCAGAAGGCTTTCGGCGGTTTCATCAAACAGTAAACGCGCGAGAGCAGCCCCTCGCCTGACATCTGTGATGCCCTTGATCACAATTTCTGTTCTGTCCTGTTCCCGGACAATTAACAGCTTATCGCCGACCTTAACACCACGAGCCGGCTTGGCACGATCTCCGTTGACATGAACTCGACCGGCTTCAATTGAAGCAGTTGCCAGGGAGCGAGATTTAAAAAATCTCGCCGCCCAGAGCCACTTATCCACACGTACCGAATCTGAAAGTTCGATTACCAACGCCACTACCTCAGCCGCACTAGTGCTTGAGAATCGGATCCTCGCCTTCCGCCGTATCCGGCTTAGCGGCGACTACCGCCTCCTGCATAGGCGTCTCATCTGGTAATGGCTGAGGCGCCCGCTCAAGAGCGACTTCAAGCACTTTGTCGATCCAGCGAACTGGTACGATTTCCAGATGATTTTTTACATTGTCAGGGATCTCTGCAAGATCCTTAACATTCTCCTCTGGAATCAAAACAGTCTTGATGCCACCGCGATGGGCGGCTAGGAGCTTCTCTTTCAGGCCACCGATCGCCAGCACTTCACCCCTTAACGTTATCTCACCTGTCATTGCCACATCAGCACGAACAGGAATATGAGTTAACGCAGAGACAATCGCTGTCGTAATCGCAATGCCAGCAGAGGGGCCATCTTTTGGTGTAGCACCTTCTGGGAAGTGAACGTGAATATCGCGCTTCTCAAACAGGCTATCGGCAATGCCAAGTCGTCTGGATCTCGCTCGCACAACTGAACGTGCCGCTTCAACCGACTCCTTCATCACGTCGCCGATCGAGCCTGTGCGCTGGATCACACCCTTACCTGGCATGTCAGCCACCTCAATCGTGAGGAGATCGCCACCAACTTCAGTCCATGCCAAACCGGTAACCTGTCCGATCTGATTGTCCTTCTCAGCCATGCCGAAGTTGTACTTTCTTACACCCAGATAGTCATCCAGATTATCAGAATTGACTAATACTCGAGGTAATGGCTCTTTACTCTTCGCAAGCTTATTCGCTTCAGCATCGGCAAGCAGTTTCTTCACAACCTTACGACAAATCTTGCCTACTTCCCTTTCGAGCGACCGAACGCCGGCCTCACGCGTGTAATAACGCACGATGTCGCGAATAGCTGATTCTTCAACTAGCAGTTCTTCAGGTCTGACGCCATTGTTCTTCATGACCTTGGGCAACAAGTGATCTGTTGCAATGTGAATCTTCTCGTCCTCGGTGTAGCCAGACAAACGGATCACTTCCATACGATCGAGCAAGGCTGGCGGGATGTTCAAAGTATTGCTCGTCGCAACAAACATCACATCCGACAAGTCGAAATCCACTTCGATGTAGTGATCCTGGAACGTGTGATTTTGTTCCGGATCTAGCACCTCGAGCAAGGCAGATGCCGGATCACCTCGAAAATCCATACCAAGCTTGTCGATTTCGTCCAGCAAAAACAAAGGATTGCGAACTGCAACCTTGGTCATATTCTGGAGAATCTTGCCAGGCATGGATCCGATATAAGTCCGGCGATGTCCACGAATCTCAGCTTCATCACGAACACCACCGAGAGCCATCCTGACGAACTTACGGTTTGTCGCCTTGGCGATAGACTGCCCAAGAGACGTCTTACCGACACCCGGTGGTCCAACCAGACACAAGATTGGTGCCTTTACCTTGTCCACGCGTTGCTGAACCGCAAGATACTCAAGGATGCGTTCTTTAACTTTCTCAAGACCGTAATGATCGTTATCCAGAACAGTTTCTGCGTTCGGGATGGAGTTGTTCACCTTACTCTTTTTACGCCAAGGCAAATTGATGACGGTGTCGATGTAATTTCGTACGACAGTCGCCTCAGCAGACATCGGGGACATTAGTTTGAGTTTCTTCAACTCGCTGTCTACTTTTTTGCGAGCATCTTTTGGTAGCTGCGCAGCCTGGATTTTTTTCTCCAGCTCTTCGATATCAGCGCCCTCTTCACCTTCGCCGAGTTCTTTCTGAATTGCCTTTACTTGCTCATTCAAATAGTAATCGCGCTGGCTTTTTTCCATCTGCTTCTTGACGCGGCCTCGAATACGCTTTTCAACTTGCAGGATATCAATCTCTGTCTCAAGCTGTGAAAGTAAGGCTTCAAGGCGCTCAGAGGTGCTGACGATCTCGAGCATTTTCTGTTTTTGCTCGAGTTTCAGCGGCAGATGCGCAGCAATCGTGTCTGCGAGTCTGCCAGCGTCGTCGATACCACCAAGAGAGGTCAGAATCTCGGGTGGGATTTTCTTGTTTAGTTTCACATATTGTTCAAACTGAGCAACTATCGCCCGGCGCAACGCCTCGACCTCTGAACCAGCAGATACATCAGGCGCAATCGGTAACACTTCAGCGCTGAAATGCGTTTCTGAATCTTGAATCGATGCGACACGGGCACGCTGGGAGCCCTCAACGAGCACTTTGACTGTACCGTCAGGCAATTTGAGCATCTGCAAAATGACCGCGACACAACCGATTTCGTACACATCGTCGGGAGTTGGGTCGTCTTTACCAGCTGATTTCTGTGCGGCTAGCATGATGCTCTTACCTGCTTCCATCGCAGCTTCAAGCGCACGAATTGAGCGCGGCCGACCCACAAACAACGGGATCACCATGTGGGGGAAAACAACCACGTCGCGAAGAGGCAACAAGGGTAAGTTGATTAACTCGGAAGGAAGGGTCTGATTTCCAGACATAAGTAAATCCTAATCAATTCTCGGCAAATCCAAACAGGGCAAAGCAGCCGTCGCGATACCCCTAGTAACACTACCAGTCTGTTATGTAGACGATAGCCTAATTTTCAAGCTTTTTTTCATAAGGGTAAAAAAAAAGCCTTCAAAGACGCTGAAGGCTTTTCTACCAGCTAGCTCACAGCGATCACGCAGCTGCGTCTTGGATGTTTTTGGTGACCGACTCGTTCTTAACTTGCTTGTCAGCCTCATCACCGTAAACTAAAAGTGGCTTGCTCTTGCCATCGATGCAGGCATCATCAACGACTACGCGCTTGACGTTTCCATGCGTCGGTAACTCGTACATGGTGTCCAGCAACGCCGCCTCAAGAATGGATCTTAATCCTCGAGCACCCGTTTTACGCTTGATTGCCTTCAGAGCGATCGCTTTTAGAGCAGCTGGGCGAATATCGAGTTCGGCGCCTTCCATGGCAAACAATTTCTGAAATTGTTTAACCACTGCATTTTTCGGTTCAGTCAGAATTTGAACCAGCGCTTCTTCGTCCAGTTCTTGAAGTGTTGCGACAACCGGCAAACGTCCAACTAACTCAGGAATAATCCCGAACTTGACCAAGTCCTCAGGCTCAACTTCCAGAAACGTCGCTCCCGTGGATTTCTCGGACTTTGCATCAACCGAGGCCCCGAAGCCGATACCGGAGCGCTCAGTGCGATTGCGGATGACTTTTTCCAGGCCATCAAAAGCGCCACCCACAATAAACAATATATTTGTAGTGTCAACTTGAACAAAATCCTGATTGGGATGTTTGCGACCACCTTGTGGAGGCACTGAAGCCACCGTACCTTCAATCAATTTAAGCAGGGCTTGTTGCACGCCCTCGCCGGACACATCCCGCGTAATTGACGGATTATCGGATTTACGCGAAATCTTGTCGATTTCATCAATATAAACAATCGCTTGCTGGGCTTTCTCGACTTCGTAATTACAATTTTGTAGTAATTTTTGAATGATGTTTTCGACATCCTCGCCAACATAACCCGCTTCGGTTAGGGTGGTTGCATCAGCCATCACAAACGGAACATTGAGCTGGCGGGCAAGGGTCTGGGCAAGCAGTGTTTTACCGGAGCCTGTCGGGCCAATCAGCAAAATATTACTCTTCGACAATTCAACATCGTCGCCCTTAATGTCGCCATGACGCAAGCGCTTGTAATGGTTGTATACCGCAACAGCCAATACTCGTTTGGGTCCTTCTTGACCGATAACATACTGATCAAGAAAGGATTTGATCACAGCTGGTGTTGGCAAATCGGACTTAATCGATGCACGAGCGCTGGCCTGTGCTTCTTCACGAATAATTTCGTTGCACAGATCGATGCACTCGTCGCATACAAAAACAGACGGTCCAGCGATTAATTTTTTGACTTCCTGTTGCGTTTTATTACAGAACGAACAGTGCAAGGTTTTTGTCGAGGCTGAACCTTTCTTTTCTGTCATATCAATCCGTCACCACTTTTAGAGATAATCACTGTTCTGAAGAGACGTCAAAACTATTTGGTCTGCTCTGCAGTTTCAGCTCGTGAAACTAATACTTTGTCGATTAACCCGTACGATACAGCGTCTTCGGCAGACATAAAGTTATCGCGTTCAGTGTCTTGTGAAATGCGCTCTACCGATTGTCCTGTTTTCTCTGCAAGAATTTTATCTAACCGAGCTCTCAAATCCAGAATCTCACGCGCTTGAATCTGAATGTCAGTCGACTGCCCCTGAGCCCCGCCTGAAGGCTGGTGAATCATGATTCGAGAGTTTGGCAGAGAGAAACGCTTGTCTTTGGCGCCCGCTGCCAGCAAGAAAGCACCCATGCTTGCTGCTAAACCAGTGCAGAGGGTTGAGACATCGGGCTTGACGAAATTCATCGTATCAAAGATGGCCATGCCTGCGTAAACAGAGCCGCCAGGGGAGTTGATGTAGAGCGCAATGTCTTTGTCTGGATTCTCAGACTCGAGAAACAATAACTGAGCAACGACGAGATTTGCAGTCTGATCATTGACTGGTCCGACCATAAAGATCACTCGCTCTTTCAGCAAACGAGAGAAAATGTCGTACGACCTTTCGCCACGACCTGACTGCTCGATTACCATAGGGATGTAACCAAGCCCAGTCGGTGTCACTGACGAACCACCATGCATAGAGGCGTAAAAATCAGTGAATCGTTGCATTTAACGGTTTCCCATGATGTCTTCGAATGGAACTTCTTGTTCTGTTACCTTAGCTTTGCCTAATACGAACTGGACAACGTTATCTTCAAGCACGATGCCTTCAACTTCGGCCCGGCGCGCACGGTCAGTAAGATAATAGCTCACGACTTGAGCTGGTTGCTCGTAGCTAGCGGCGAATTCTTCGATGCGCGCACGCACCTGCTCAGGTTTAGCTTGTAACTGTTCCTTAGCAATCAACTCGGAAACTAAAAGACCGAGCTTCACACGACGCTCTGCCTCAGCAACAAATTCCTCTTCTGGAATCGGCATTTTGTCTGCGTTAGGAAATCCACGCTCTTTCAGCGACTCACGGGCAGCAGCGATGCGATCCTGAACTTCACTGTCGACCAGTGCTTTAGGCACGTCAAAGCTCGCCGCCTTCACCAGCGCATCCATCACACTTGTCTTCGTGCGCGCAGCGGTGCGAGCTTTACTTTCGCGATCGATGTTGCCACGGATGTCCGCGGCAAGTTTCTCGATGTTGCCATCAGGTTCACCCAAAGTTTTGGCGAACTCTGCATCAAACTCAGGCAACACCGGCTCTGCGACTGCTTTCACGGTTGAGGTGAATTCAGCCGTTTTTCCGGCCACGTCCTTACCCGCGTAGTCGGCGGGGAAGTTCACTGGAAACACTTTCACGTCGCCCGCTTTCATCCCGCGCGCAGCGTCTTCAAACTCAGGCAACATACGGCCTTCGCCAAGTACAAAAGAAAAATCATCTGCCTGCCCACCCTCAAACGGCACGCCGTCAATCTTGCCAAGAAAATCAAGGGTTACTTTGTCCTGATCTACAGCGGCGCGCC
>Ga0208744_1000268_pt1 | contig 21968 bp, 19 predicted proteins | sample CryBogCBH24Aug09_FD_184620 | JGI IMG/M metagenome (GOLD analysis project Ga0208744, IMG submission 184620) | Freshwater microbial communities from Crystal Bog, Wisconsin, USA - CBH24Aug09 (SPAdes) (version 2) | ecosystem: Environmental > Aquatic > Freshwater > Lake | place: Crystal Bog...
TCTTTTTTTTTTTATTTTTTGTTCCATTTAGTACTTTTATTTATTTTTATTAATTAATTAATTAATAATGAATCAAGCTATTTTTTTTTATAGTCTAAAATGTTCACATTCTTTAAAATGTATCAAATTAATAGAAACACATCAATCTTTATTTACATATATGACATATGTACAAATTGATACATTACTACCACAAGATATACCACGATGTATTACACGTGTACCTACATTGGTACTTAATAATGGTGAAACTATACTTGTTGGAAAAAAAGTATACTCGTATTTAATTGATGAAATTGCTAAATCTGAAGGTAAAATGGTACATTCTAATACTACTACTGTAAATAATAATAATAACACAGAAGGATTTTTACCAAGTATTGATGAAGATGTTGGATTAAATACAGGTTTTATTTTATTATCTGATCATTCGTATACTATAAAAGATTCTATTAATTATGATAATATAAGAAGTTTTGATACTACATCTACAAAATTATCTATTAATCCTGATAAAATACAATCTTTAAGAGATACAGAGTTAAATTCATTAAATAAATAAATTTAAAATATACAATACATGGTAATATAAATGTCTTATATACCACCAATTCCTTTAGTATGGTATAATTTTAATTATAATAACAATACAAAAGTTGTTAATAAAGGGTATGTTGGATATACAATGGATGGTGTTTTAATGAATAATGCCACATGTATAAATACAGATTATGCTGTTAATGGTATAAGTTTAAATTTAACTAATACAGACGTATCTTCTAGTTCATTAGGTCAATATATAAGTATACCATCGTTTGTGTTTGGTGGTAGTGGGTTTTTATGGTCTTTTTCATGCTGGTTTAAAAAACAAAGTAGTACAATATCACAAACATCAGCAAAAATATTCGATTTTAGTAGTGGTAGAAATGGAATAAATACATGTTCTCTTGGATTTTTTAATAATACAGGTTTTCTTTATTTTAGTAAAAATGATAATCTAAGTAATGAATATATGATCACTGCTGTTAATACTTGTGATAATAATTGGCATCATGTTGTTATAACATACGATGGTATTTTTTTTAATATATATTTAGATAATAGTAATATATTAACTACTATATTAAATCCTATAGATAATATACAACGTGATGTTAATTATATTGGACGTAGTAGTTATGATAACGATTATTATTCGTCTATAATAATAGATGATTTTAAATTATATTCTAATTATTGTTTATCGGTAACAGATATCAATTATTTGTATCAATTAAGACCAGTTATAAGATATGATTTTGAATATAATGATACTGATAAAATAATGCAAAATATGGGTACATTAAGTCCATTTACGGGTCAACTTCAAATGGCAAATCCTGGTTATATTGTACTTGATACAATATGTGCAGTTGGTACACGTAGTGCTAATTTGTATAGAAGTGGATCTGTTGGTGGATATGTTAACATGTCGTATACATTTACATATGGTAATACTGAAACAGATACTGGTTATTCTATATGTTTTTGGTATAATAAAAACACAATGGAAAATAATTCTAAAATATTTGATTTTAGTAATGGTATAAATACGCAACAGTTTACATGTTATTTTTCTAATACAGGAAATTTGGTATTTTATAAAACAGATAGTAATGGGACAGATACTGTTACAATATTATCAAATTCTACTGATGGTATATGGCGACATGTTGCTATTGTTTTTGATTCCGTTAATCTAAATTATTTAGTTTATTTAAACGGTGTTTTGGTATTAAATACAACAGGTACTCGGTTATTAAAAACAGAAAGAATATACAATTATATAGGAAAATCTGTAAATAGTGCTGATAATTATTTTACTGGATATATTGATGATATTATATTATACAATATACCTTTATCACACTATAATATATTAAACATTGTTAATAAAAGATATTCGTATTTTGGAAAAAACCCATCGTTGTTAAATTTACTTTTTAAACCGTATTTACCAACAACAACGTTATTATTACCTACAGGTATGAGAGTTTTTTTAGGAAATAATAGTATAGATATTAATAGATTATTTCCTTTAAATAATAATTATAATAATATTATAATTAATAATACTATTTCTTATACAAAAACCAATTATACTATAACAGGTTTTAATCCTATAATGTTATTAAATTGTTGTAATTATTATAGTGCAGATATTGGTATAAATTCTTTACCAAATGGTTCTATATTAACATGGAAAGACCAATCTGGTAATAATTATACAGTATCACAACCAATTGATTTTTATAAAGTATCTTATAATCCAATTGGATTAAATAATTTACCTGCTCTTTCTTTTGACGGTACTACCAAATATATGGGATTTAAAAGTATTAATAGTGTTGTGTTATCTTATACTATATTTTTTGTTGTATCTAGAAATAAAAACGGTTCAACTGATGTTATATTAACAAATAATTATAGTTCGGGTTATCCTAGAACAATAACTATTTATGATGGTAATGGTGGTGGTGGATATGGTTTAACTGTTTCGCAATATAGTAGTATCACTGTAACTTCACCGTCTGTTATTGATAGCGACGTGCCTTATTTAGCATGTATAACTTTTGATTATACATCTATAACAATTGTATATGTAAATATATATATAAACGGAACACTTGTAAAAGCTTATAGTAAAAGTTCAAATGTATCAACAGGTGTAGATTTTTCAAATTTTACATTTAATAATTATACTTATGGTTTTAAAGGTTGTCTTTCTTCAGCAATAATATACAACCGTCTGTTATCAAGTACAGAAATTCAACAAACAGAAGGTTATTTAACTTGGAAATGGTGGGGTAGTGGTGAAAGTATATTACCTAATACACATCCTTATTATTCAATACCACCATTATACGAATTAAATATAATAACAAGTGTCGGTACTTGTGTTAATTATTTTTCAGCAGATATTGGTTTTAAACGTACATCTTCTAATACTGTATCACAATGGTCAGATTTGAGTAGTAATAGAAAAAACGCAACACAAACAACTACAATATATCAACCTACATATCAAAAAACAAGTTTAATAAATAACAAACCATGCGTATTATTTGGAAATACAAGTTTAACTTTTAATAGTGGTATATCTACTACACAAACTATTTTTATAGTTGCGTGTTATTATGATATATCACAAACAAACATGTTAATACGAGGAAATGGTACTACAAATGGATCAGGATATATTGCTATATCAAATACAAATTTATTTACATATGATAATAATATTATATCGACTACTATTAATAATACATCATTATATAATTTTTCTAATAATGTTCCGTTTATAGTATGTATTACACTTGATAATAGTACATCTACTATTCTTTATAATTCATATATTAATGGGCTTTTTCAAAATTCTAATACTGTATCAAGTACGCAGCATAATATTGCTAATGCGACATATTCTTTTAACAGTTCAATAGATAATTTAAATTTATCAGCTGGTATATCTTCTACTCTTATATACAATACAATACTAACAACACCACAACGTCAAATTATCGAAGGATATCTTGCATGGAAATGGTGGGATAATGGTTCAATATTACCATACACTCATCCTTTTTACGACAAATCACCATATGATATAGGAATGTATTTTAGTACACGTTCCTTAAACATGTTTTTACCAAAATATATTGTAAATTTGTATAATTATTATAGTGCTGATAATGGTGTAACACAATCTAATAATTTAATATCATCATGGTCTGATATATCTAATAATAATTATACTGCAACACAATTAAATACACTATATCAACCAACATACAATACAACAGGTTTTAATGGATATCAAACTATATCGTATAGTTCGAGTATTTTAAACGCAACAAGTACTAATAATAGTATTACTTATTTTAGTATACTATTTGTTTTAAGTTTTAATATATTAACACAGACTAATAATTTATTTTATTCAACAGGATCTATAATTGTAAATATAACATTATCTTATAATAATCCTAATTACAATTTAAACGTGTATATAAATAATATAAATACAGGTAGTATAACTTATAATTTTAATACAACTACTCCTTATATTATACTATTAACAGTTAATAATATAACAAATAGTACTACTTGGAATATATCTTTATATATAAACGGCACATTAATAACATCGTATATATCATCAGATGTTAATACATCTTTTGTACAAATACCTGGTTTTCAATTAGGTGGTAATAGTACAAATTCATTTAATTTATCATCGTTTCTTCTTTATAATCAAGATTTAAGTTTATCGTCTAATACAATACAACGACAACAATTAGAAGGATATTTAGCATGGAAATGGTGGGGTAATGGGTCAATATTACCAATATTACATCCTTATTATTCTATTCCTCCTTAAAAAACAAAGAAATAATTAAAAAAAATATATATAAATATTTTCAAATAATAAAATAATATAAAATATATGTAAATAAATACATTTATATATTATTTTATTATTTGAAATGAATAGTATAGATACAATATATTGGATTAATTTAGATAGATCTGTTGAACGATATGAACGTATGATGCATATGTTTAGACATCCTTTATTTAAACATGTTAAAAATATTGAACGTATACAAGCTTATGATGGACAAAATGCAGATCTTATTCGTTCATTAATATACAAGTATCAACAACATACAGATAAATTTAAAAATTTATCGTATAAAGAATATGCGTGTGTGTTGTCTCATTTTAATGCTATACGTACATATACTATATCAGAATATAATGGATATGCGTTAATAATGGAAGACGATATGACATTAGAATTATATCCTTATTGGCAAACAAGTATTGATAGTGTATTAAAAAATGCACCATCAGGATGGGATATTGTTCAATTAACATATATGTCACCTGATACAAATGGATTACTACATCCTTATAAATTATACGAATCTAATTGTGGTCGTTTTTTTTCATGTGGTGCTTATGTAATTAAAAAGAAATCTGCTGTTAATTTTATATCTGATCATTATATACCTGAAACAAAACAATATGTGTTTAATAAAGAAGATAAAGAAACATTATTAAAAAGACATGAAGCAGATATATATATATATTGTTCATTAAAAACATATGTATATAAATATCCTTTTTTTATATATGGTTTTGATGAAAAAACAACATTGAATCATATGATAGATCATCATGATAAATCTAAAATAACAATAAAAGAAATAATGATATTTGAATACGATCGTGCGCAAGAAAAAAAACGGTATTATATTATATTATTTATTTGTTTTTTTATAATAATATTAATAAATATAATCGCACAAATATATTATTAATTATTTAATTCAATAAATGAATTTTGTTCATCAAAAAATTCTATCATTTTTATAAGATCTTTTATTTTTAAAAAACCACTATGTAAACAATAAAAAGGTGTACGTGTTTTTAAAGCTTCAGATAAATGACAAAGTATTCCAACACTATTTTGTTCTTTGTTTATATAAAAATACCAACATGTATGATACTGAAATAAATATTGAAACGTGTTAAAATAATCATTAATAGACAAATCGTTTAATATTTCATCAAAAGAAATATTGATATCAAAAGGTGTTAATGTATAATTAAAAGATTGATTAAATTTTGTATGTACTAATGAAGAATAATGTAAAGAAGGATAATTTGTTATTTTAGAATCCCATATTGAAGATATATTATTGTTTAAAGTATTGTATATTGTTAATGTAAAATCTGTACCAATATTATAATGACGATTATATTGTAATTGATAATTAATAATTAAAAAAGGAGACGGTAAAGGTTGTAATAAAGAATATATAAATGGTAAACACGCATATATACCTTTACTAAAAACATATACAGAACGATCCTTTAATAATTCTTCTTCTTCGTTTTTATATTCATTTTCTTTTTGTATAAACGACGGGTCCATGAATATATAGGTATTATAATACTATATATTAATTATTTATATCACAGGTTTTGTTGCAAGAGGTGTTGGTAAATTATTTGATAAAGGTACATCTGGCATTCCACGTAAATCGTAAGAAGCTTTATTAGCTAAAGAACTTAATTGTGGAATTAAAGAATTTACAGTTATACCATTAATAACATATGTTTCTAGATCAATATACGATCCATCATCTTTTTTATTATTGGTTGGATCGTAATATTCTGTTTTATTTGTTGGTGGATTATTAATAGTAGGATTATATACTTTTGGTATAATAATATCTTTAGGATTTAAATCATTACCAAAAGGTAATCTTGGATTATTTAAAGAAGATGTTATATAATCTTGTGGTTTTGACATATGTCCATTATTATTAAACAAATCGGATTGTGTAACATTATTATAAATTTGAACATTATGTTGACATGAATTTGTAAGTACACCGTTATTTTTAAATATATCAGATGATTGTATATCGTTTTTACATTTTTTATTAGATGTTATATCAAATGGGTTTTGTACTAATTGATCACCAGAATTACCAAATTGTTCACATTGTCTCATTCCTCTATTTTGTTTATCATAATTAAATGATGGATTTGCGTTATTTGTATAACAATCTGAAGCTGGTGATGTGAATTGATCAACTTGTGTATTTTTATTAGATGTTAATATAAATATAGTACTAATTAAACAAAGAATATATATAATATATAGACTGTATTGATGTACAGGTATCATATTTTTTATTATTATTAATTCGTATTATTCATTTATAAAGATTTTATTTTTCTTAATGTTCATACAAATTAATAATAATTAAACAAATTTAAAAATATTTTTTTAATGTTCATCTTCTTCATCTTTTTGAAGTAAAAACGTAACAGTATCATGTTCTTCAGTTGGTACTTGTTCAGGTGGTCCGTTAATAAACATTATTTGATTAATTTCCCATTTTAATACACAACGGGATTGTTCAAAATAAACAGGATCACAACGTAATATACATTTAATAACACATCCAGGTACAAGTACTTCAATTAAATCTGTTTTTGGAATAGGTTTGTGTTCTTTATCATAACCATTAACATTTTCAGTATTCCAATAAACACGTAAAAACGTAGACGTGTTTTCACCCATAATTGTTCGTTTATACATTTCATCAATATCGTGTATTGAAAAAGAAGATTTTTTAAACCATTGTGGTGAATTATCGTGTATTAATTCTATAACCTTTTTATCAACATTTGTAAATTGAACAAGTTCTTTTGTACTTGTAGGTACAAGATCCATATATAATGGTGTAACTCTACTAATTCTCATACGATCTGTTTTCAATACAAAATTAACATTATTATTATAATGAAGAATAGCGTTTCCAGGATTTTCTTTTTGTGGTTTTGTATAATTTAACAAAGAGAGTAAATCTAAATTAATATTTTTTAGATCAATAACAGACAAGTCTTGTATTTGATGTTGTGGTGTATTTTTTTTAGACATGTTTTTAATTAATAAAAATATAAATAAAAATAGTATTTTTAACGAACTTTTTTATTTCTTTATTATTTTTTCCCAAAAATAGCATTTAATAAAGATAAAGGTTTATGATGACATATGTTTTCAGAATAATGTGCACGTTGTGGATTTAATCTAAAATACGCACCATTACCATCAACAAACCGTGTAACATCTGATACATATTGTCTTTCGTATACAGCATATGTACCAAAATAACGATCCATAATTTCAAGTGTAATTTTATTCAACATGTTTAAATCTGTATTTGGTGCATTATATAAATAAACATATGTCATATATTCTAAAATATAATCATCGTTTACAGTTAATTGATATTTCATACTAATTTGTGATTTTAAATATAATAGATTAGGTGTACTAAAAAAATCGTAATAAAACGAATGTATTTGTTTTTTAAACACAACATGTAATATTTTTTTAGCTTTTTCACGTATAGGATCAGAATCTGTTTCAATTTCAGAATTAATAGATTCTGGTGGTATATAAAAAGACAAAGTATTATTCATTTTTTTCAAATAAACATTAATTATTATAAAGAAACAAATAAATTAATAATAACAATGTATTATTAATTTATTTAAGTACAAACTATAAATATAAACATTAAAAAACAATACATAAAAATAAATAAAAACAATTGACCAAGTAAAAAAAACTCTATTTCTTTATTTGTATAAGTTCTTAATAAAAGTAGATCGTTTTTTTCTTTTTTTAATATATATAATTTTGTATACATAGTATAATAATTAAAACATGTATTAATTTGTAATAAATCTTCATGTATAACAATATCAATATTAGTTTTTATTTTTTTTAAGTTTAACATTAATTTATGAAATGTATAAGGTGTTATGTATACTTGATACAATTCTTGTTTTGTTTTATTAGATTGAAAAAGAATTGTTTTTTTAACAAGTTCATAATCTGTATGTTCTTTTAATTGAAGAACAGGATGTTTTATAAATTTTCTAATTTTTCGTGTCGAATTCTCAGATTTTTCATAAATAGACATTTTACGTAATATAGTTGGTGATAAATAAAACATGTTTTTATTTGATATTTTTGTTACTTTTGGTAATAAGTCGTTTATCATAAAATTATATATAGTTATATCTGTTTTTTTTACAAAATCTACAAATGTTAACATTGGTACTGTTATATCTATAATACTATCATAATTACAGACTGTTTTTTCCATTGTTATGATAGTGTTATTTTTTGTATTGTATTGTTTTGTGTGTTTTCACGTGTATTGAATAGGTTAAGATAAAAAGAATTGTTTATTTATATTACATTGATTGTTCATGTATGTTCGTGTTAGTTTATATATAAATAATAAAAATATATATTAAAAACACTTGTTTAGATCTTTAAAATAGAATTAAAATAAACGTTTTTATTTTAATTATGAAATATATAGTTATAGGTGGTGCTGGTTTTATAGGAAGCCATTTAGTTGATAAATTAATAGAATTACAACACGATGTTCTTGTTATTGATAATTTATCAACTGGACAACTATATAATATAAATAAAAATGCAAGAGTTGTTTATGGAGATTTAATAGATACAGAATATATTAGTAGATTTTTTGATGATACTGTTAATGGTGTTTTTCATTTAACAACAAGTATTAGTATAAAAAAAAGTCCATTAATTGTATATGAAGAATCGTATACTGTTTTAGAATATTGTCGTCAAAAAAATATACCAAGAATTGTTTTAACATCATCTGCTATTGTTTACAATAAAAACAAAAACACATTTAATGAAAAAACAATAGACTTTTTGGTACAATTGTATAAAGATACACATAATATGTCTGTAATATGTTTACGTAATTCTAATGTATACGGAACACGTCAAAATACAAATAAAAACAGTTCGAGTATTTTTACACTGTTTAAAAAATGTAAAATGTTAAACGGGTTTATTGAAATTACAGGTGATGATAATCAATGTTATGATTTTATACATGTTTCTGATATTGTTAATGGATATATACAAGCGATGAATAGTACATATTGTGGTATAATAGATCTTTGTACAGGTATTTATACAACACTTAACGAAATAAGTACTTATTTTGAATGTCCTGTTCATTATAGTACAAAAGAAAATAACGATATAACTTATATTTATCAAGATACAGTATTAGCTAAAAAATATTTAAATTGGGAACCAACAATATTATTACATACAGGTATATTAGATTTATTTGAAGAAAGTAAAAATAAAATAACAATTATAACAAGTATTTATAATGAAGAATTGTTACTTCCTTTATGGATAGAACATTATAAAAAATTACAACAAAATAATATTATACATAATATACTAGTAATAGATCGTAATAGTACAGATAATTCTATACATATAATTAAAAAAACATGTCCTAACTGGATAATAGTACATACAAAAATAACATGTTTTGAAACAGAAATGATAAATAAAGAAATAATGGACTATGAAAAAAATATACCAGGATATAAATTAGTGTTAAATATAACCGAATTTTTAATATGTGATGATATTTCTTCTATAATACACACAGAACAACCTTTATGTTATGAAATAAATGTTAAAGTAGTACTTTCACATAAAAAATATCATTTTCCACAAGATGTTAATGATTTGTTAAATAACATGAAATGTGAAATACGTAACAATTATACTTTATCGCGTTATTTACATTCATATAGTACTGGTAATTATGAACTATATAGATACAAAACATCTAATACAATAACTCAACATAATATACCATTATTTTGTATTTATTGGATTGGGATTTATTCATTATCTGATATTTTTTTAAATAGACTATTAAAAATAAAAGACGAAATACCTGAAATAAACGAATTAAAAAAACACGTTTTTCAATTTTTTGAAACTATAGATGTAACATAGTTGTTTATTATATAATTATAATTGTTGGTAAATTTATTATATGTATGTTTTATATATGTTTTTATAAAAATAAGAAATAATATAAATGAATAATGTTTTTTTTATTAAAACAAAAATACAACGACAATAGCTTATTGTTGGTTAAATACACGGCGTTATTTTTTACAAAGAAGAAAGAATAAAAACGATGGGGAAGACGTGCCAACATGATAATTGTATGACACACCCAGTTTTTAATTATCCAAACTTAAAAAAAGGAATATATTGTAATATTCATAAAGAAAATGGAATGATAGATGTTGTAAACAAAACATGTAAACATGGTAATTGTATGACACGACCAGCTTTTAATTATCCAAACTTAAAAAAAGGAATATATTGTAGTATTCATAAAGAAAATGGAATGGTGAATGTTGTGAGCAAAACATGTCAACATGATAATTGTATGACACACCCAGTTTTTAATTATCCAAACTTAAAAAAAGGAATATATTGTAAACTTCATAAAGAAAATGGAATGGTGAATGTTGTAAACAAAACATGTAAACATGATAATTGTATGACACAACCAGCTTTTAATTATCCAAACTTAAAAAAAGGAATATATTGTAATATTCATAAAGAAAATGGAATGGTGAATGTTGTAAACAAAACATGTCAACATGATAATTGTATGACACACCCAAATTTTAATTATCCAAACTTAAAAAAAGGAATATATTGTAGTATTCATAAAGAAAATGGAATGGTGGATGTTGTAAACAAAACATGTCAACATGATAATTGTATGACACAACCAGCTTTTAATTATCCAAACTTAAAAAAAGGAATATATTGTAAACTTCATAAAGAAAATGGAATGGTGAATGTTGTAAACAAAACATGTCAACATGATAATTGTATGACACAACCAAATTTTAATTATCCAAACTTAAAAACAGGAATATATTGTAAACTTCATAAAGAAAATGGAATGATAGATGTTAAAAATAAAACATGTCAATACGAATGGTGTGATACACGAGTAAGTAACATAAAATATAAAGGATATTGTCTCCGATGTTTTATGTATACATTTCCAAACGAAAAAATATCTAGAAATTATAAACTAAAAGAACAAGAAGTATCTAAATTTATAAAAACAGAATATCCACAATATACTATATTATACGATAAACAATTAGGAGCATGTTCTAAACGAAGACCGGATATATTTATTGATATATTGTCTCATATAATAATAGTAGAAATAGATGAAAACCAACACAAAGAATACGATTGTACATGTGAAAATAGACGTTTAATGGAATTATCACAAGATGTTGATCATCGTCCAATTATTTTTATCAGATTTAATCCAGACGATTATATAAATGATAAAAATGAAAAAATAACATCTTGTTTTATTACAAACAAACAAGGTTTTTATACTATAAAAAAGAGTAAAATAAACGAATGGACATACAGATTAACTGTATTAAAAAATGAAATTGAATATTGGTTAACACATAAAACAGAAAAAACAATAGAAGTAATAAATTTATTTTATGATAATATGGTTTAATTTTTTATTTTATTTTTATTTATTTTTTTTATTGTTCTATAGGTATAAATGTATCAACTTTATTTATTAAAATAGAATACAAATGATCAATTTGTGGTGTATATTCGTTTCTTAAAAATTCATTATCAAGATTTAACACATCAGTAGATAATGTTACAAGATCGTGTATAAGATTCATACATGGTTGAAAATCTGTACGTTGTAAAGATGCTATATTTTGTTGTAATAAATTAATACGTACTTGTAAAATAAAAAACTGATCCATGTTGTTGTTTACGTAATTATAGTATTATTTTTTTATATACAATTACACGTTATAACATGTATATAAAAAAATAATATAAAAATGTTTAAATTATTGTTTTTAATAAATATAATACAGTAAATAAAAATGGATGTGTGTATAGAAAAAGTAACAAACATTCATAAACATACAAATTTTATTGGAGGTTCGATGCAAGAAGAGTATATAGAACAAGTAATGTCTTCTATAGCAATAACATGTTATTATAAAACAGGTGATAGAATACTTGAAATAGGTTGTAATTATGGAAGAAATACTCTTATTTTATCTAATCTTGTAGGATCAGAAAACATTGTCGCTATTGATGTTGTTCACGACTATGTTGACACATGTAAACAAAACTTACAAAATAATAATTTTTCAAATTATACAGTGATACCTGTTGCTATTTCAAATACTCCTTTAAAAAGAAAAGGTTGGTTAACTCTTGAATACAATATATCACAACCACTTGAAGAAGGTTATCAAACTGTTGATACTATTACATGGACTGATTTTAAAAAACATTATGGAACTTTTCAAATTTTAGTAGCTGATTGTGAGGGTTCTTTGTATAAAATTATTCAAGAAAACGATGACTTTTTAGATACAATTCATACTATTGTTGTTGAGAACGATTATGATACAATTGAAAAAAAAGAATTTGTAGATATGTTTTATATTAAAAAAGGTTTTGTTAAAGTATTTAATTATCCAATTGATCTTGATATACCACATGCTTGTGATTTTTATTCAATATGGACAAAAAATGTATAACATGTTAAAAAATTATTGAATAATATTAATATGAAATATTGTAACGTAACGTAAACTATTCTAATTTTTATATTGTTTTATATTTTATCATTTTTATATTGTTTTATATTTTATCATTTTTATATTGTTTTTTATTTTATCATTTTTATATTGTTTTATATTTTATTATTTTTATATTGTTTTATATTTTATCATTTTTATATTGTTTTATATTTTATCATTTTTATATTGTTTTATATTTTATCATTTTTATATTGTTTTTTATTTTTATACAAAAAGAGAAGGAATACATGTTTTGAAGAAATATATGGTGGTGACAAAACCGTTTTCTTTTTCTTTTTGTTCGACAATTGTCCAGTTTTTATATGGTTTTATAGGTTTATCTATTCTACCAAACTGTATTTCTACATCGTTTGTGTGTCTTATATCTTTATAAAAACAAATACTATTTTTACTATATATTTTTATTTTAAACAAACATGTTTTTTGTTGTAAATAAAAATACACACACCCATAATAACTATGACAAAGTATTTTTTTCGTTTCATAATTTTTATTATTTTTATTATGATAATTTTCTTTTAATATTTCATAATTTTTCATTTTTTGTCTTTCTCTTTGAAAAGGACATTCGTTTTGAAAATACACAGGTTGTATATTTGTGTCAAAAACGGGTGGTATGATAGGTAAACATAATTCGTTTTTTTCGTTATAAAATTCAATATTATAAATATTTATATCAGATCCAGGATATGGTAAAGGATTTATAGTTATATTATATATTTTATTTTTATCAGATAAACATTGTTTATAATTTACAAACATCAACTGTTTATTCATCCTGTTTTCAAGGTATGTGAGATACATGGTGTATTCTTTACATTTTTCTGCATGTGTGTTTTTATTATAAGGTAAAAACCTTATCGTGTTTTTTATTTTTTCTGTTTTTTCTACAATTTTTTCTTCTTTTTCTTTTTCCAACAATTTGTCTACTAACACAGAGACCATATTATCGGAAAGATTTAATTTTTCTGTTAAGTCTTTATTTTCTTTTTGTAATTTTTCAATAATATGATCAGATAACATGAGTTTTTCTATTAATTCTTTTTGTTCGATCATACATGTAATATACGATTGTTCTATGTTGTTTATTGTTTCTTCATAATGAGAAATAATAGTATTTAATGATAATGTGTTAGATTTATTTTTTTTTTCTTTTCTTTTTTTAGAGACATTATCAAAAATATTATCATTACAATGTGTTTCTTCATGTATTGTATCACCATCGGTTGATGATGAATCTTCTTTTTCGTGTTTAGTGCATTTGTTATTTTTTGTTTTTATATTTAAATATTTTTTCCTGTATTTTTGTTTATCTGCATCTGATATAGTATCTGTATATCGTATGACACTTAAAATAGCTGAACAATAAAAACATATATTTGAATTGGTTTTTTTTGTATTTTGTAAAAAGGTAATAACAGTATCAAAATGAGTAATAAAATAAGTATAATTGTCTAATGGTTGGTTTAATTTTTTTAATACGTGTTGTGCTCTTTTAATATAATAAAAAACTCTTTCTTCTTTTATGTTTTCCATTCTTTTGTGTATGTGTTGTTTAATAGTATTAAATATATTGTCAAAGGTCTTTTCTTTTTATTATAAATTATAGTTGTATATTATTTTTATTTTATAAATTATTATATGTTATTATTATTGTTTGTTACTGTTTCAGGTACTGTTTTGTTGGTATTTGTATCTGTTTCGGGTATTGTTTTTACTGTTGTATTAACAGACGTTACAAACAAAACAGCTGATAAATAAACAATAGAAATAACCAATATACATCCTATAATAAATGTTATTAATAATCTTATACCCCAATAATTATAAGTCCATTCTGGTTTAAATAGACTTATTATTTGTGAAATCCAAAACCATAACCCAAACAATATATCTATTATAAGCAATATAATACATGTAATTAATACTATTAAATTTGTTTCACTTGAAAATACCATTATATACTTAATTACATGTATATGTTTATTTTAATTATATTGCGTTAAAAACAAATAATAAATAAACATGTTAAAAACAAATAATGCATCCTGAAGCTTGTAGATTTTTTTTTACTATCAGTAGAAAATATCCATATTATTTTATAAATAAAAATGTTTTAGATGTTGGTGGTGGTGATATAAATGGAAATAATAGATATTTGTTTACTGAATGTTCCTATACAGCTAACGATGTAGTAGATGCACCTAACGTTACTCTAGTATGTAGAACAAAAGATATTCCAAATACTCAACTATTTGATACTATTGTTTCAAGTGAATGTTTTGAACATGATCCAGAATACAAAGAATCGTTACTTAAAATTTATGAATTATTAAAACCAGGTGGTCTATTTGCATTTACATGTGCTTCTACTGGTAGACCTGAACATGGTACAAGACAATTTAAAAGTGGCGATTCTTATGGTACTGTAGAAGGTATAGAAGATATGCAAGATTATTATAAAAATCTTACAATGGACGATATTATGGAAGTTCTTAGTGTGGACTTGTTTGATGATTGTGAATTTACATATAATCCTAAAAGCTGTGATCTTTATTTTTATGGAATTAAAAATATAAATTAAAAACGTTTTGTATTTTACATTAAAAAAAATAAATATTATTTGTTTATATTTAAAAATGCGTTCATGTTTCTAATTGTGCACAATTTTTATATGATCCTGTTATATATTTATAAATAACATCAGCATTGAAATGTTCACCATAAAATATTATTATATTATTATCTTTTATATTTTTTAAATAATTAAATATTATATATATATTAGTAATTAGTATACGTATTGGTACTATTTGTTTTTTAACCTCGTTTAATTTTACGTGTATCGAATCATATATTTTTTTCGTAAAAAAATAGTCACTCTTGTTATTTTTTAATTCAACATAACTTGAAATATATGAAATAACATGTTCAATATTTTTTTCAATCTCATCAAATAAGTTTAACGAATTGCCTGATAATACTTCTTTACTACACTTATTTATTATTTTATTATATATAATATGTAATCCCTTAAGACATGTTTCCATGTTAAAATATATACGTTTAATAGTATCATCGTCCATTCTATGTGTATTGTATTTTTTGATAGTTTCAAAAAATGGGTTAAAATTATTAAAAAGAGAAAGTGTATATATATTTTTAATTTCTTTTTTTGTTATATTGTCTGAAGTTAAATTTTCATTTAAAAATGTACCAACACCGTTTTTTTCATAATATAATGTTATTGTTGAATTTTCATGTTGTGTTATATAATCTTTTAAAAACAAACCAACTTTAATTTGATTATTAATATAGTTATTATTACATGTTTCATCACATATATTATCTTGAATTATAATAATTTTTGTATTTTCTATAACATGTTGTTTTATTTTTTTTACATTCTTTTTTATTTTAAGTAAACTTTTATCTATACTATCTAACACAAATTCATGTTCAAAATTGATAAAATTTACAGGTTTATCATTGTTATAAAAAAATAATTTTTTTTTTGTTATGTTCCATGCAATTTTATAATATCTTGTTTTTTTATACGTAGCATTAAAAATTTCTATAATTTTATTACCGTTTTTACAGGACACAACTGCTTTTTGATCAGTATATATTATATCGCTTAGTGGGTTATCTATTTGTGTACCACATATGTCATCTGTATTCGTACTTGTAGTTAAATTTGTATCTTGGATATCTGGTGTATCTGTATTTATATTTTCTATATACTTGTCTGTATCTAGTATATCATCGTTTAATATAAAATCGTGTTGAAAAAACAACACCATAATGGGAATATATTTATTTGATATTTGATCAACATCGCTTATAAACAATAATTGATTATTATTTAAATCCCAATGAATTAAAATATATTTTTTACCATTATATGTAGGTTTATCAAATATTACAATTTTATAATCATTGTTACATTCTAAAAGAACAAGATTAGACTGTATTATATTAGGTATTGGGTTGTTTATTTTTCTAGTCATATTATTATTTAAACCTTGTATTTTTGCAGTTATTTTTTGTTGTAATATAAAATCGTATTCATTAAAATCCTGTTCTTTTAACAAATGATCATCATTGTAAAATTGTAATCGTTTTTCACTTAAATCCCAATTAATTATAGAAAAATTTTCATTATTATATGTAGCATTACGAAATGCTATCGTAATTTTACCAGGATTTATTAACGATACGTTATTTGATTGTATTATATCAGGTATTGGGTTTTTTATATACTTGTTAATAATACCTAATATATTAATATATGGAACATTGATGGTGCTAATAATATTATCTCCCTTTGTACCTAAAGATAAAAAATAAAACATATTGTCTTTTAAAGACCATATAATTTTATCATACATTATTCCTAAATATTTACACGATAAAAAAACAACAAGTCCGTCTTTTTGTGAATAATATATATTTTTTTTTGTTTTTATTATATTAGGTAATGGGTTAATTGTAGATATATAATTATTCATTTTTTAATATTTACTAAATTAATATATTTTTTATTATAAATAATGGAAGAATTAAAAAAACAATTTTGGGTTATATTGATATACAATAACCCTTGTAGATATAAAAAACGGCTACAATTGTTTAAAGAACATGTACAACGTATGATACGATACGATGTTAACGTTTGTATTGTAGAATTGACATATGGTAATAGACCTTATGATACATTAGATTTAGATGTTCAAATACATATACCGTTATGTACAAATAGTATATTATGGCATAAAGAAAATATGATCAATATTGGTATACAACATTTACCATCTAATTGGAATTATGTTGCATGGATTGATACAGATATAGACTTTGTTAATAAAAATTGGGTAGAAGATACACTTCATCAATTACAACATCATAGTTTTGTACAATTGTTTAGTGATTATGTTGATCTAGGACCTAAAAATGAAATAATGACTACTGGTAAAAGTTTCATGTATTGTTATGTTAATAATTTACCACCTAATATGACATCTTCATCTATTCATTCTGATTCAAATCCTTCTTATTCTTATTATTATTCTCACGATACTACTACGTTACATAAAGAAAAAACAACTACTATTGGTTCTAAAATATATTGGCATCCAGGATATTGTTGGGCAGCTACAAAACAAGCATTAAACACAACAGGAGGATTATACGAGTTATCAATACTTGGATCAGGTGATCATCAAATGGCTTTATGTTTAATAGGTAAAGGACATGTTTCTATTCCATCAAAAATAACACGTGATTATAAAACAAGTGTTTTAAATTGGCAAAAACGAGCATTACGTTTACATAAAAATGTAGGATATGTAGAAGGAACCATTTATCACTATTTTCACGGAAAAAAGAGTGATAGAAGGTATAATGAACGATGGCTTGTACTTGAAGAAAATAAATACCAACCATCTATAGATGTACATAAAGATATACAAGGTATATTAGTATTGTATGAAGATAATCATAAATTACGTGATGATATATTAATGTATTTTAGACAACGTAATGAAGATTCTATAGATTTATAAATTAAAAAATTATTTAATATAAATAATAAATAGTATAAATAACAATAATACTGTTTTAAGTATAATAATTAGTTATAGTATTTATTTTTTTAAAAATAGTGTTATCGTCTTCTTTTTTTGTAGTTGTTAATATTAATTCTTCAGGTATAGTATTATCATCAAGTATATGATCTAATTCTAATAATTTATCATATACATTGTTTATACCATAACAACAAAGTTCTACTATTTCTTTTAATTTTAAATAAGCTATTTTATAAAATTCTTTTTCAAATAAAAATGTTTTTATTAATTCATGTATAATTTTTTCTGTATTAAATGCATCACAACATTCAAATTTACAACATATATAAAAATGTAATTTATCAGTTATCATAGGTGTATTTAATGTATTTAAACGTGAAGATGTATTATTACTACGTCCCACTTTAAATAATTTATTACTTGCATAAAATTTACACGTTATTATATAAATATAACTCTTTTTTACTTTTTTCATATTTTTTAATTGGTTTTCTTGAACATCGGTTAATTGTAAAGAAGGTATATGTTCTAATTGTAATTGTAATTGTTCTGTTTTTTGTTTTTCTATTTCAAGTTGTTTTTGTAGATTTTCTATTTGTTGAGATGTTATTGATGGTGATATATACATGCCATGTTGTAATATAGACGGTATTATGTCGTCTATTAATAAATCTTGAAATTGTATAGCTAATGGCATATTAGAATTTAAAATAAGTTGAAAAATGCCACGTTTTTCAATAAAAATCGTAGATGGTTGAAGCATAGATACTATGCCTATGCTCAAATCAACCATGTTTTCGTATTTTATCTTTGGGCATTTTAATCTATATATTATAGTTTTATAATCTTTATAACCAAATAGTTTAGCTACTTCATTACCACACCACCACCATTTATTATCTATTTTATAATGATCTATTTTTTGAAATTTATCTGTGATAAAATCTGAAAATTTTTGTAACGTATTATCTTCTTTTATATCATCATTGTCTATTTTTTTCTCACATTCTCTATTTTCTTTTTCTTTTTCTTCTTCCCCTGTTGTATATAATTCTTGTAGTCTTTTGTTATGAAAAGTATACATTTCCAAAGCTATTTCTTCTTTTGTTTTTTTATTTAAATTTTTTACAGCAAATTTCATATGCTGTCTTACAATAGAGATTAACTGTCGTAATGTACATTGTTCAAAATGTTGTAGCGTGTATTTTTCTGTTTTGTTGTATGATGTGACATCCATTTTACAAAATGAAAACAAATTAAACACTAATTAGCAAACGTAAAAGTTTTTTATCGGGTTTGTAGTTTTATTTATACTGTGTTGTATTTTTTTATATTGTTTACTTTATTTTTAATGTTGTATGTTGTTTTTAATTATTATAAATATTTCATTTAATATTGAAAATATATTAAAATTTTTATCGTCTGGGTTATAACGTATCCATTTACATTTTAACATTGTAGATATATAATTGTATCGTTCTGTTTCGTATACCATATCACGGTCCATGTGATTGTATTCGTCACATTCGATACACAAATTATATTCTATAAAATACAAATCAATACGATAAGTACTTATACGATACTGTTGTTCCATTTTTTCACCTTTAAATGTTTTTAGTATCATTGTAATAGATTCTGTTTCTTTACATTCGTATTTATGATTATACACGTTTATACCTAATTGTTTTGATATATCTATTGCACCTGTCTTTCTCGATTTACATAATAATTTACATACACCGTTTTTAGTTAACATTTTAATTTTTCTAGTATATTTGTCAGTATAAACATTTAACATTTTCTTTTCGGTTTCATCAAAACTTGATACACTATCATGTATATTTTTAATACCCAAAACATCACCAATATCAGATGCTATAAACAACGGATCTTCACATGTTCCGTAAATATGTATATTTAAATGTTCAAATTGTTTCGAGAGTAAACATATTTCTTCATATTCTTCTCCTAATAAAACTAATGGTGCATTTTCCAATTCTTCTTTTTCTTCCTTTTCTTCGTCACCATTATTACCATGTTCTAATATTTTTTGTCTTATTTCGTTATGTTTATCGTATATACTGTTAGCAAGTCCTTCTTTATTAGTATGACCTGTATTTCGTATCATACCATACATATGTGCAGTAACAAGTTTTCTTAATTCTCTAGTAGACAACGTTTTAAAGTCATCGAGTGTGTAAACCTTCAATTTATCGTAACTCGATCCATTAATAACGATGTTTTTTTCTTTTGGTGGATAAACTGCCATAGTGTTGTTATTGTATGTATAATGGTATGTGGGAATAGGATATTGTTTTTAATAATTAAAAGAATTATTTTTTTAAATTACTATTATTATTAGTATACAACATACTAGACAAATAATAAAAAAAATGTATATATTACATGTTTTTTTTTATTTCTTTAAATTATTATTTTAATATAATTATATAATTTAAAGAAATAATTAATTTAAATTAAACACACAAAAATATAGATATACATGTTTTTATTCATATTAAAATGGAAATACAAATTTTTTATATAATTTTGTATTATAATTGTAATATGTTGTAAGTAAATAATTTAAATATGTTGAATGTATTGCACCACCATAAAATATATTATAAAAATTATTTTGTTTTAATATTCTACCTAATATATAAAAATCCATTAATTTTCTACTAATTGTTGTTATAATATAATCACCATGTTCTAATGTTGAATAAAAAGAATTTAAAAACGAATGATCTGTATCACTTAATAAAAATATATCTTTTTTTTTTAAAAACAATTGTTTTAAAAATGTAAACGTGTTTAAAAATAATGCATATTCGTTCTCAAATTCATTTATATAAATTGTATGAAATGTATCAATATCATTCATTTTATCAAATTGTTTCTTTGTTTTAGATTTTCCTTCAGGAAAAAAAGGATGAAGTATAGGTAAAATGTATAAATTAATATACGAATACATGTTAAATAAAAACGATATATCGTATAATGTATTTAATAATTTAGAATCTGTATACATTTTTTTAAAATCCATTATAAAACGTACATCTGTATTATATCGTATATCACTATAATGTAAACGAATATATAATGAATCTTTAAATGTATTATACAATGTATTATAAATAAGTACTCTATTAGGATTTTGTTTTTGAACGTTTTTTATTAAGTTAAGACGATCTGTTTCATTATACGATAATTCTATAAAAAACTCAACACGTA
>Ga0208744_1000271_pt1 | contig 21573 bp, 27 predicted proteins | sample CryBogCBH24Aug09_FD_184620 | JGI IMG/M metagenome (GOLD analysis project Ga0208744, IMG submission 184620) | Freshwater microbial communities from Crystal Bog, Wisconsin, USA - CBH24Aug09 (SPAdes) (version 2) | ecosystem: Environmental > Aquatic > Freshwater > Lake | place: Crystal Bog...
GTCTAGTAGGCAGATAAGAGATAGCCTGAAAAATAGAAGTCACGCTACTATGGCCGCGTCCCTGTTGTTTATCAAAGCAGAGCGCAATTCTTAGTAGAGAAGCGTAAACGATGTTGGGGTGGGTCTCATACCCGTACTCAGCAGCGCGTAGATAGAAAGATACAGCCGATGCTGTCTGATCTATCTTTAGATACTCTTCACCAATCCAAAAGTTTGTGTTGGGATTAAATGGTTGAAAGGAAGCCCTCTCAATTAGGGTCTTAATAGAGTCCACTGTTCTTTGCCTCCTCAATCATCTCTTCTACAACTGTTTCTGGTACGCGCAGAACAAAAGCACAGTTATCTTGGAAGCCAAATGAGATCAGTAGATCCTTATCTAATACAGCGGCTCCAGCGGCAAACTCAATGCGCGCATCTAGAAAAGAGAACTCTTGAGGAGATACCCCAATGATATTAAACTCTTTATCCCAGACGATAAGACGATGGCGATAGAAGCCATCTTTTTGGCTAAGGTAATTCTTAAATAGCCCTACCTCATGGGTAACTGATAGGTATACATCCCCATAGGTGACTAGATGAGAGCCCCCGCGCTGGTCAGAGAGCGGGACTCTTTTTTCTTTCTGCACTACAACATCCGTCTTAGGTTTCTTTGGGTCAGCCTTTACAATCTCTGCTGGACTAGTCCACTTAACAAAGTGGTATGGCTTATCAAGGATTGGGTACCAGTTCTTTTCACAGTACGAGTCATCCTTACCTGGGGCGGGTATGCGAACACGCTTAACTTCTTTAGCGCTCCAGTTCTTCTTATCAATCTTTAACTTGGAGTACTCCATGCGACCTTCGCCATTTTCTTTAGTATCGCGGCGAACACCGATGGCGTAGTAATCGCCTTTCCACTGAACTAATCGTGCATCCTCTTGACCAACAAACTCCCAGACTGCTGGGGCGTCTAACTCAGAGGTATCTATGCGACAGTAGTCGGTAATGTTAAGGTCTTTATCTAGGCGGCATAGGTAGTTAACTGTAACTAGGCGCTGGTCTTTCTCTGGGTGCAGATAAGAAAGAGGGCCCCACTTTGAGGGGAACTTCTGCATATGCTCGGAGTGATAAAGGGTGTAGTTGACGTGGCGCAAAATACAGAGGATATCTCCGTCATCATCTATAAATATGGAGGGATTCATTAGACCAGTACCCTCGGTCAAACCCTTTTCAATAATAAGTGGGGCTAATTTGCCGCCGTTTTGCACCGAACGTTGCACCAAATTCATACCTGAAGTGTACAACACGGGTTAGTACATACATGGCGTAACTACATTTATCTCTGCTATTCTTACGCTATGGAAAAGCGCCCTTGGGGTACCTACGAGGTACTAGCAGAAGATGGTTCATACAAAGTAAAGCGCATTGTTGTTAAGCCTCAACAGCGCCTCTCATATCAGACTCACGAACAGCGTGTTGAGTATTGGACTATTGTTGAAGGCCATGGTCTTATTACTCTAGAAGGTGAAGAGACTGCCATTAAGACTGGCGATGCTGTTTACATTGATAAGGGCGATCCGCACCGCATTCAGAATCTTGGTGAGTCGGATCTAGTATTTATTGAGGTACAGCTAGGTGATTATCTAGGCGAAGATGACATTGTGCGCTTAGAGGATGACTACAACCGCGCTTAATTACATCCCACCCAGCATTAAGAAGCTAACTGTTGGGTCAAAAGCATAAGAGCCTTGAATACCTTGTACACCAAGGTTACCTTGTATACCTGTGGTTCCTTGTAAGCCCTGAATACCTTGTAGACCTTGTACACCTTGGAAACCAGTAAGCCCTTGTATACCAGTGGTTCCTTGAGAGCCTTGCGCTCCAGTTGTTCCCTGCGTACCAAGTGAGCCCTGAATACCAGTTGTTCCCTGAATACCTTGTAGGCCTTGTAAACCCTGCGTGCCTTGAGAGCCAGTTATACCTTGTAGACCTGTGGTTCCTTGTGCGCCAGTATTACCTTGAATACCTTGTACGCCCTGTAACTGAGCATAGCCAAAGCCCTGTAGTCCTTGTGTTCCTTGAGCGCCCTGCGCGCCTACGATCGCTGCAATCCATTGACTGGAGCCAGTGTCGTAGTACTTAATCTGAGACATGAAACCTCACTGGGCTTAGGGGAAGGACGCTTTTATTATCCCCTAAAGCCCGCGCTTAAGAGGGCGAAACTGCTACTTGTATTCTTTCTTATTCCACCAAAACTTCTTATATCGATCAAAGAAAACACGCAAAAACTTACTGTAATCAGCGGCATGCTTTTTTCTTTCCTTGTCTCCGCCTAATCTTGATGTCCAAGCTTCTCTTTTAAAAGGAATTATCTGTAAGAAGGGGGTACCAGCGGGGATCATGCCCTCAAAGTTAGGGTCACGAAGCTTAAGGAACATATTAAACGGAATAGAAAAGTCGTCTGTGTCAATAATTCCACTGGCGCAGGTAATAGGAGACTGCTCATGATGTTGAGGCTCCATAACCATAATAGACCAACCCTTTGGGGTTTTAATAGACCAAGGAATTACAATACGAACAGCGTAGTTAATGTCTCGTGAATACGGATGATTTTGAAACTGATCCATATGTTGAAAGACTACAGCCTCCATATGACCCCACTGAAAGTATGGTCCTTCTGGGGTTTGGCGCACATAAATATCGTAGGGAGTTTCCATTATGTAGCCGGCGGTCATCATGTCCCATACAGGCATGCAGCGCTTAATTGTTGAGCCTGGTACGCCATCTAAAGGAGGTACTTTTTTACCGCTAGGGTCTAAATACGCCTTAGCATCTTTATACCATTGAGGAATGTACTCAGATGCTGGCTTTGGCTTCTCTAGCACACCATCTGGGTTGTAAATATCGGTAAAAATAATCTCCATGTAAGGCTCCTTAATTAGATGCCTTAACAGTAGCACATACCCATGCTAGGGATGTCAAACGGTAGGTTCTGGCACTTCTTTCCATAGGCAGGTATCTTCATTAAGCGTAAATTCTTTGCCTTCTACTATTGGCTTTGGTGGGATAAACGCATCACGGCTTTCATCATAGGTAAACCCAATACCCGCATAGTTCTTACGAATTTTTGCGTTATACGATGTTCTTACGCACTTCTGTCCACGGAAGTTTCCATACCACTCTTCTGGGCTTAGACCATCAATGAGTTCTGTTTCGTCTTTACCAGTAATAACTTCAGTAACAATACTATTTTCATCAAGGAACGCATAGTGTGCCATTAGATAGTCACCGTACCTGTTCCCGCTGTGAATGTATAAACTTTATTGCCTCCAGTATTTACTGGACCTGAATAAGTTAAGCCTGTGATGCTAGTAAGATTAGGATAAGTGTTTGGGTAAGAGATGACAACTACTCCTGAACCGCCAGAACCACCGCTGCCACCGCCACCGCCGCCAGTGTTTGTTCCGCCATTTTGTGCAGCTATGCCGCAACCTAAGTTTGTGCGACCATTTCCACCGCCGTATTGACCAGCACCACCTTGTCCATTGGCACCTGAAGACCCGCCACCTCCTCCACCACCATACTGTTGAGAAGAACCAGAAAGGGAAGAGGCGATACCAATGCCGCCAACTCCACCGTTAATTACTGTTGATGCAGTGGTTCCTGAACCACCCGCACCACCGCCACCACCACCGCCACCACCTGCTGCTGCGCCACGGGCACCTGCAGCGCCGTTTCCTGCACCAGCATAAGGGCCATCACTAACACCAGAGCGTCCGCCTCCACCGCCACCAGCACCTAATGTAGAAGGAGAAGGGCTATTTAGGTCGCCACCACCTCCACCACCGCCTACTGCGGTAACAGTATTAAATACTGAACTTGAACCAGTGTTTGCTACGGATGGAGAAAAAGCTCCACCACCACCAACAGTTACTGTGTAACCAGTTCCACCAGAAACACTCATAGTCCCTGATAAAACAGCAGCTCCGCCACCACCTCCACTAGTTCCTGCGCCACCACCACCTACAACAAGATAGGAGACAGAAGGAGTAGCAAAGGATGATGTGACTGAGTTAGAAGCAGAAGATGCCGCGGATGTACCATTAGCATTAGTTGCAGTCACGGTGTATGTGTATGTACCAGCAACCGTTTCATTTACTGTAATAGGAGAAGCCGCACCAGTTCCTGTACGACCAGAAGACGATGTAGCTGTATATCCAGTGATGGCTGAACCACCAGTTGCTCCAGCGGTAAATGGCACTGATACAACGCCAGATGAACCACCAGAAACTGTACCAATAGTAGGGGCTTGAGGCACTGTTGTAGCAGTAATTGAGTTAGAAGCAGCAGAAGCAGAAGAAGTACCTTGCGCATCTGTAGCAGTAACCGCAAATGTATAAGATGTAGCGCTCTGTAGACCAGATACTGTAATAGGGCTAGAAGAAGCCGAACCAGTTAGCGATCCAGGTGTAGATGTGGCAGTAAAGCTAGTGGCTGTACCACCAGATGCTGCTGGAGTAAATGTAACCGTAGCCGCGCCATTGTTGTAAGCGCGAGATGTGCCTACGTTAGTAGCTGTACCAATGGTAGGTGGCTGTGGAGTGAAGTACTTATCTCCACCCGAAGCCGTTGTTCCAAAGATAATTGGCATTAGACGATATCTCCTACTACTTGCCAGACATCTGTAGCAACCTTGATACAGGTGGCTGATGAGTTTTGAGCGCGTAACTTAGGCGTTGCTGAAGTAGCACCAGTTGAGTTAAGCGTTGTTGTACCCGATGTTACAGCAGCGATTGTAATCTGTCCTACACCAGTCTGGATGATCGTGATTGAAGATCCGATTGGATAAGCAACTGATGCGTTAGTTGGGATTGAGACCGTAAACGCTGAGCCAGAGCTTGCAGTAATAATTGCCGCAGCATCCGCTAGAACAGTTGTGTAAGCACCAGTTTGAGCATTGATGTTGTAGGAAATTGAAGGCGCTACAATTACTGAGTTGTAGGTGTTTGGTGATTGTAGGCTTAAACCTGATAGGTTTGTTGTCCACTTAACACCTGTTGTTTGTGTTGAGTCGGCTGTGAGGATAGTGTTATTAGCACCAACTGGGAGAGTGGCAAAGGTTCCTGAGCCAGTTCCCGCAATTGTGTCACCCTTAGCAGTGAAGTTTGCAGAGGAGAGACCGACTACGCCAGTTACTGAGGTATCAAGCCATAGTACGCCCTGGTTTGCCGGAGCAGTATTTCCTACAGCAAGGCCCTGTACACCGATCTGACCCTGTAGACCTTGTAGTCCCTGTAGGCCTTGAACGCCTTGAGTACCTTGTACACCCTGTAGACCTTGAGTACCTTGCGCACCAAGACCGAGGGTAATATTCTGGACAACAACAATGTCTCCGGCTACTGCCCCAACCGCTAGAACAACAGATGTTCCGTTAGTTGCTGTGTAGTCTGCTGAGCTTAGGCGGACACCATTGAGGAAGACGTTAATGTAACCTGGGTTATAGGTAACGCTAAAGGTTGTCTGACCAGATGTAGCGGTGAACTCAGTAGTTGTAAATACTGGAGCGTTTGTTACGCCACCCTGGATACCCTGCGTACCTTGGGTACCTTGGATTGACTGACCCTGTAGACCCTGGATACCTTGAGTACCTTGTGTACCAGTTAGACCCTGGGTACCAGTTGTGCCTTGAACTCCCTGTAGGCCTTGTAGACCTTGAGTTCCCTGCGTACCCTGTGTACCGGTAGTTCCTTGGTTACCTTGGGTTCCCTGTACTCCTTGAGTTCCTTGAACTCCCTGAGTGCCCTGAACTCCTTGTGTACCTTGGGTACCTTGAGTTCCCTGAGGTCCTTGTAGACCCTGAATACCTTGGATTCCCTGGGTGCCTTGGGTTCCCTGTGAACCAGTTGTGCCCTGAACACCTGCAGTAGAGATTGTCCACTGTGAGAATGTTCCAGAGCCACCGGTGCTTGTTACGTTAACAGTAATGCTTGTATCTGTTGTGATAGATGTGATCTGACCAGATACATAGTTAGCAGGTGTTACTGTGTAAGCAACTGTTACAAACTGACCGAGCGCAAAGGCGCCAGAGTTTGCTACGGCAAAGGTTAGTGAACCAGTACCAATTGCATTAGAGGTGGTTGAGGTTACGCCAGTGTAAGAGCGTCCCTGAATACCTTGGAGGCCTTGAATACCCTGCGTTCCCTGTGTTCCCTGAGTACCTTGTACTCCCTGGGTTCCCTGAGTTCCTTGGATACCAGTGGTTCCCTGTACGCCCTGCGTACCCTGAGTTCCTTGTGGTCCCTGTACACCCTGTAGCCCCTGAACGCCCTGAGTTCCCTGAACTCCCTGGGTTCCTTGAGGACCTTGAATTCCCTGAGTTCCTTGAACTCCCTGGATACCCTGGGTTCCCTGTGTGCCCTGTAGACCCTGTGTTCCCTGAACACCCTGAGTACCTTGGGCACCAGTTGTACCCTGGTTACCAACAGCAGAGGTCTGAGAGAAGAGAATATTATCGATACCGATTTTAATGGTGCCGTTTGTATTAGATCCGAGCTGGTACTGAATCCATGAGGTACCAACGTTAGTTGAACCTGCAACTGTGTATACGTAGTCGCCAGGCTCTACCTGATCTGCAAGGTGGTTGTCATAGTCAGTTGCGCGAGTAAGTTTCCAAGTAGTAGATGCGCTACCTGCGCTTGTAATTGTATAGATACCGTTTTGAGTTGAAACTGCTTGGTTCTTAACAAGTACGCGAGTATTTGCTGGTAGTGGTCCAGAGTATGTGTAACCGTCAACTACCAAATAACCGTTAGTTGTTGCTTGAAGGTAAGCGCCTACACCAAGACCGTTAGAGGCATCTGCTGTTCCTGCAGTGTATGAAGGTGAACCGGCAAGTGCGGTTGTTGTTGTAGTGTAAACAGCTGCGTGTGCGTTCTGTGAGCCAGCAGCACCTTGCAAACCTTGGAGACCTTGTAGGCCTTGAATTCCTTGGATACCTTGAGTGCCTTGTACACCTTGAGTTCCCTGAACTCCTTGTGTGCCTTGTGTTCCCTGAATACCGGTTGTGCCTTGAACACCCTGAGTTCCTTGAACTCCTTGTGTTCCCTGCGTACCTTGAATACCAGTTGTGCCCTGCACACCCTGTGTTCCTTGAACACCTTGAGTGCCTTGAGTTCCTTGTAGACCAGTTGTTCCTTGTACACCTTGTGTACCTTGAACTCCTTGAAGTCCTTGAATTCCTTGTGTACCTTGTGAACCAGTTTGACCAATAGTTCCTTGGATACCTTGCGTTCCTTGAACGCCTTGAATTCCTTGAGTACCCTGATTACCTTGGATACCTTGAATGCCTTGTGTTCCTTGAACACCCTGCGTACCCTGTACGCCCTGTGTGCCCTGCACACCTTGAGTACCTTGAATGCCTTGCGTACCCTGAACACCTTGTGTTCCTTGTGTACCCTGTGGTCCCTGAATTCCTTGAATACCCTGTGTACCTTGTACACCCTGAGTACCTTGTGTTCCCTGTAAGCCTTGTGTTCCCTGAACACCTTGGATACCTTGTGTGCCCTGTGTACCTTGTGTTCCAGTTGTACCTTGAACGCCCTGCGTTCCCTGAATACCCTGCGTACCTTGTACGCCTTGGGTGCCTTGAATACCTGTTGTTCCTTGAGCGCCTTGTGCGCCAACGATGGCCGCAATCCACTGACCGGATCCGGTGTCATAGTATTTTAATTGGGACATGGCTCTCCTAGGTTGGCTACAGCATTAATGGTAAGTCTTAAATCTATTTTTGTGGTGCTAAATTCCAGTGCCATTAGCCCATCACAACAACTCTGTAGTTATTAGTTGTCGGTGGGGAAGCAAAGGTCAAAGTTGCAGTATTTACTGTGGAATAGACCAAAGATGAAGGGATAACTACCGCATAAGTAGTCTGGTTATAGACGGTAACTTCAATATCTCTAGTACCAAGGTTGTGGGTAATGGTGTACGTGGTGTTGGTTCCGTCACCAATTAAGAAGGTGAGCTTCTGCGTGCCAACAATGCCGCCAACAGAAGTGTCTAACCACAAGACGCCAGTATTAGCTGGGGCTGTAGTTCCAGAGATAATTCCCTGACTTCCGGTAGTTCCTTGTGTACCTTGTAGCTGGGCATAACCAAATCCTTGGATACCTTGTACACCTTGTGAGCCAGTTGTACCTTGCGCACCTGCACCAGTTGCACCTTGGAAACCGGTAAACCCTTGAATACCGCTAAAGCCTTGAAGACCAATAAGTCCTTGTAAACCTTGAGCGCCAGTTGTACCTTGTAAACCAGTAAAGCCTTGTAGACCATTAAAACCTTGTAGACCAATAAGGCCTTGTAATCCTTGAATACCTTGGGCTCCGGTATTTCCTTGAGTACCAATGGCGCCTTGTACACCTTGAACACCTTGTAGACCTTGAGCTCCGGTTGTACCTTGATTACCGTAATGTCCTTGAACACCCTGTGTACCCTGCGACCCTTGTACGCCTTGTGTTCCCTGTAAACCTTGTAGGCCTTGCGCGCCAGTGTAACCCTGTGTACCAACAGACCCTTGTGTACCAGTTGTTCCTTGATTACCGTAGTAGCCTTGTACACCTTGTGTACCTTGCGCGCCAGTTGTTCCTTGCGTTCCAGTTGAACCCTGTATACCAGTTGTTCCTTGTGTACCAGTGTAACCCTGGATACCTTGAACACCTTGACCAGCAAATTGACCAGCTAGACCTTGAATACCTTGTGTGCCCTGATGACCGTCCGCGCCAATATAACCAGCAGAACCTTGAATACCAAGATGTCCTTGTGTACCTGTAAAACCTTGAACACCTGTTTGTCCAACGTGTCCTTGTATTCCGTAAGCACCTTGAATACCTTGTGTGCCTTGTATACCGGTTGCGCCTTGTGCGCCAGTTCCCTGTGAGCCTCCGCCACCAGAACCAGCTGGTCCTTGAATACCCTGAATACCTTGAACACCTTGACCTGGGTTTTGTGGGACGACTGTAATAGCTACAGGAGGTTGTGGCACCACTATAATTGGGCAAGTGCACGGCCAGTTGCCGCAGGTATTACAGGTGTTCACCTACTACCAACTTCCGTAGGTGCCGACATCAAGGCTTACAGCCTGAGTCGTAAATACTTGTCCTTTGACGTAAGTTGTAACTTGAGTATCGTCTGTCTTTAATGTGGCTGTTAGATCCCAGAAAGCGCGAGTAGGTAAATACTCTGTGTCTGTAGGCTGCAAAGTAAGAACCACTTTGCTAAGCGTTGACGAATGAGAAGTTACTGTTATACCAAAGTTAGCGTACAAAGATGGTGAATTTGGATAGGTTCTGATCTGAGCAGCCCACGCGTATAGTGAGGCATCAAATGGGAAATCAAACTCAACAGAGAAGTTATTTCCTTGGTAGAGGATAATGTCGTAGTTCTGTGCGTTAGTAGGCATAGGGCTGCGACCAGTAAGGTTGTTATTGATGTAAACGCGCTCAGGCTTACGAGCGTCATCCACTTCTTGTCCAATGTAAATTGGGACATACTTGTTAGTGGTACGCGAGGTACGGATAAGCGTACCCATCTCGATCTTCCATAGACCTACATTGAGCTGTGAGCATAGGGCTTTATACTGTTCCCAGCGTTGCTGAATAATAGCTGAGAGCTGTTGGTAGCGCTGCGCTCTTGGGATCACAACCCCATCAGGAGCAGTAATGTTGATATCAAAAGCGGCGTCTGTAGCAAGGGCCCAAAGCGCCTCAATAGTTGCCAAGATAGCAATAGGGTAGGTCTCAACTGGGGAAATGCTGGCTAGGGTAACTTGGGTACCGTAGGCGTCTACGCGGTTATATGTGTGCTCTGTAACAGCGTCATTAATAAAAACGCAGAGCTCTGAATCTAGGAAATAACGGTCTTGAACACCCTGAATAAAGATGGTTGCCCCAGAAGCTGGAGCATTTGCAAAGGTAATAATCCCTGTGTCTTGCTCCACCGTATAGCCATAAGGATAGCCAATAGGGTTGCCGTTTTCGGTAACAGTTAGGTTAACAATTTCAATAGGCTTAATGCCTGTAGGAAAGATAGTAGTTGTGCCATCACCAGTAGCAGTAAAGGTAAAGTTCTTCTGAAGGTCTCCAAGGTCTAACCGAACCCTAGAGAGTATGTCAGATAATACAGCCACAGAAACTCCCTACACTACGTTAGATCCAATGATGTCGTACTACGGCTAAAAAATCTCTGCATACGAAAAGAGCGCCCCTATAAGAGGCGCCCACTTCGCTAAGTATGCCTTAGATAACGCCGGCCAGATAACCTTTTTCCTTAAGGTGCTGTGCTACTTGCTTTGTAACCTTGTACTTAACTCCAGCCTTAAAGCTGTAGTTATTACCCTTACCTAGAGTCATGTTCTCGAGGTCTTGAACAACACGAATCTCAACAGATGAATCGTCTGTGCTTCCAAGAGTCACAGGGTCATCAACAATAACGGTTTGACGGGAAGGCTGTGTAGCATCAATAACTTCGGTCTCTAGTTTAACCTGGGCTTGAGCTGTTGCCATAGACATTTCAGCTGCACGGTCGTTCATATCAGCGGCTGCTTGTTCTGCAAGCTGCTCACGTACACGGCCGGTTACATCAGTGGGCTTTGATTTAGCCATTGCATTCTCCTAATTAGTATCTCGATGAAAATGACGGGGGGCCGTTAAGCCCCCCGCTTTAAGCTATTTAGTTGTAATTAGTCTTATCACAGACCGGTTAGTTTGTTTCGATAATTACTACGCTCTGATCAGTAATCAATCCCAAACCGAAGATTGAGTACCAAGCAAGTGCATGCTCACGACCGAAGTCAAGAATACCGCCATCGCGGAGTTCGACTGGGAGTGAGATAGCGTGACCGAATGCGTTATCACCGATCATGATAGCTGCATAACGATCTGATCCACCGTTACCTGTGAGGGTAGCAGGGGTTGTGTAGCCTCCGCCAGGTGTGACAACTGGGTTAGCAACAGCTGTATCAGTTGTGTATGAAGAACCTGCGCCACCAACAACCTTGAGGACCTGGGTGGTTTCGATGAATACTACGTCGTAGAGACGACCGATTTCACCGAGCATGAAGTTACCTGGAGCTGCGTACTTTGTGACCTCGATGAATTCAGGGTTGTCACGAAGGGTACGGCTCTGGTGTGGGTGAACGAAGCAGACATAAGTCTCGCCCAACCGTGGGATGTTCTTTGTTGCCAAGGTCTCAACTGTGTCCTTGATAACGTGTGGTGTGAGGTAAGCAGCACCTGTCATTGCTGCGCGATTTGCAGCAAAAGTTCCGTAACCGTACCAGTTGTTAACAGCTGATGAGACTGCTGAGCGATCTTCGCCGTAAAGGACTGAAGATGCTGCATAGAGTGTGTCGCGTGAGAGCTGATCTAGGTAGATAGCCATGTTACGACCGAGAAGACGTGAGGCTGAGGCCATTACGTCATCAAATGAAGCATTGAGCAAAAGCTCAGATACTGCAAGAGCATAACCATGCTCTGTTACAGTGATTGAGAACTGCTGTGCTGTGAGAGCGTTAGTCTGCATACGGACACCTTCAACAAGAGGTGAAGCGAATCCGAGGTTGTTGTAACGCATGAAATTGATCTGTAGACCAGGTGCAACACCGAGTTCAGTCTTCTTGACTGCAAACTGCTCAAAGCGAAGGATAGGCATAGCCTGGAACAAGATTTCCTTGGACCAGATAGTCTGAATCGCCTGAGTTAACTGGGTGTTGGTACCTGAGTACGCTGTAGGTGCTGCGGCTAGATTGCCTGTACCTGTGATACCTGATGCCATTTGGCTTTAACTCCTTGATAGTAGTTTTTAATAGATTAAGTGTTAGCCCAATATTCCGCTGGTCTTACCAAGAGCACGGTTGCTCAAGATCTGAGTGCGGACTTTTGCGTATTCATTCATCGGCATTGACGCAATATCTGCGGCAGTGAACTGACGTGGTTCCGAATTAGTTTCCAAGGGTCCAACGCCTGGCAAGGTTGCCCTCACTCCCGGCATATCTCTGCGTTGCTGCTGGATAGCAGACTGTGCAGATTCTAGAATACTGTTAGATCGCTCAACCAAACCTGTAATGCTCTCGTTGATCTCATCTGGGGTATTACCCTGAACGTAATCAATGAGCTGTGGGATGATATTTTCGCGGTTTTGTTCAACAGCTTGTTGACGGTAAGCCTGCAGTTCTGCAAACTTTCTTTCCTGCTCCAGAAGAGCGAAGGCCGCTTCGCGTTCTTGACGCTCACGTGCCAACTGCTCTCGCAGTTCATCGGCTGTAGCTTTTGCAAAGTCCTTGGCGTCCAAGTCATTTTCAAGCTTTGCCTTCTCTTCAGCTGCTTTGGCTTCCGCCTCTGCTGCTTTGCGAGCTGCTTTTTCTTCGCGCTCTTTCTTAAGGAGTGAAACTTCTTCCTTCAATCGATCGATCTCTGGGTAAAGCTTCTCTTTCTCCTGTGAACGAACCTTTGCAAGATCCTCTTCGGTATAAAACTTCTGAGTTGGTTCATTCTTTCCAGAGGTAACAGTAGGCGCGTCAACGCCCGACACATTTACTACTGGAGCTGTATTAGCTTCTGCTTCAAAAGCATTAGCCATTAGATCTGCAGTTTCTGACATGCGTTTATCCTTTTATCCTAGGGGTCGTTTTACGATGTGGGGGCACAAATGACCTAACGTGGTATTACAGTATTTATTTTGACAATAGATGTCTTAATTGTCTGTATAAATCACTTTATTTTTGGTAACCGTCTGGGACTCTGCGCTGTGGCAATTGAGTACCGTAGGCTTCCGTTACTAGCCGAGTGCGTACCTTCTCATCACCCATTTGGGCGGCGATAGTTGCATCATCTAGTAATACTGGCTCTGTTGGGGCCGCAGGTGCTTCTGCGCTTGGAGCGCCTGGTGCAGAGGAACCACCAGGGCCTGTTTGTGCTGGCATTGACCCTGTAAGGGCCATGATGTCCTGCTCGATCTGAGTCTGAATAAGCTTAAGTGCTCCATCAGCCATTGCTTCATCTTGAAGCTCTTGACGGATCTCTGAAAGCTTCTCAATAGGGAACTCTTCGCCTAGGATGCGCAATGCGCCTTCCTTAGACTCAAGGCCAAGTGAGAGCATTGACTGGACTTCGTTGATAGCAATGAGCTTGTCAAGAGGAAGTGGCTGTGGGAAGTGAACATAAGAGCGGAAAGTAATAGGATCATTTACGTCTAGCTTGGAGACCTGACCCTGCTTTAGTGGGATAGTGCTTGCGTTAGGATCCCAAGTAAAGGTCTCTGGCTCTTTAAGGGCAAGGTTAAGAAGGATAAGCTCATTTACGCGCTCAAGACCGTGTGCATACTGGACGATCTTCTGGTGATAACGGTTCATCAAAGGCTGGAATTGAATAGATAGAGCAACACCAGAGGTGTTAGAGATAGGTTGTGCCTGACCAAGAGCGGTCTCAGGAACACCAATCATTTCGTGCATAGACTTCTTCATCATTGCTAGGAAGTCCATAGCGCCCTTTAGACCCTGTGCGCCACCTTCTAAGTTTTCTACTCGTGCGTCCTTTGGAAGGCCGCCCCATACTTTGTTAGCGCCTTTCTCAAGCTGAGAAGCTTTGGCGCCAATAATGACCGTAACCGGCGCAGCGTGATAATTAACAATGTCTGCAATATCAGTAGCAGTTTCATTGTAAGCACGATTAATATTGATAATGTCATTGCAATCAGAAAGGCCCCAAGGACTACCACTAATACGAACATTCGGGATATGAATAACTGGAATTGTGCCAAGCGGGTTAGGGCGCGAGTCAATGAGTTCGTCATTGATATATTCCTCGATGATGTCATCTGTGAGGATTTCTGTGTACGTGAATACTTGGCGCGTACCTTCCAAGCTAGTACCCCAAAAACGGTACTTAAGCTTAAAACGGACAAGGCGTTCGCGGTCGTGTGGATGGAACTCGGGGAAAGCGAAACTAGAGTTAAGAGGCAAAATTCGTACACGACCAGGGTGCTTACGGCCAGCAGGATCCACATAAGGCTCTTCATAAGCCACTTTAATAAAGCAGTCACCTGACACCGTACCTTGCTGACCAATTTCCCAAAGGACTGTGGCCTTGTTGTTATCCACTTCCCAGACGCGCTCTAGTAGGTCTGGAACGATTGCTTCGGTCTCTTTAGGGCTGCGGAAGTTAACACCCTTACCAAAGGTAAAGTTAATGATGAAGTCGCTGAATGCGCGATAGTAGTTAAGAACCATCTGTGTCTCACCTGTCTGACGGCGATAAGACCAGTGGTGACCAAGATACATAGCCCAGTTAAGTGAGTAGCGATTTAGGCGTGGGCCGTGTACTTCAAACTCTTCATCCGCTAGTTCTACTAACCCAAGCGGAGAGATGGAGATGGTTAAATCAGAGGAGGCTGCACGATAACTCGGTGGAGAGAAATCCATACCGCTCACTGCTCACCTCTTTCAACTTTAGACAATACTAACATAAATGTCGACTTATGCACAAAACGACACTCAGCGGAAACGTTCGCCTCTAATGAGGTTCTGGCCTACCGGCTTAGTTACTACCTTCTTTTGTTCTTTTTCTTTTTTATCCTGCGCTTCTTTAGCGTAATCGCGGAAGCGTGGATCTACATCTTTCTCAGATGTTACAAACTTGCCACCCAATTGAACATAGCGGGAGTGAACCCAGTGAGCAGCTGCAGGAGAAGGGTATGTGCGGAACTTAGAGCGCGCTTGAGTAGTAAGCATGTTCCAAAGCTTTTGATTTGCAGGGATCTGCTTAGGACCCTTTTTTACTTCTTTACCTGTAATTAATGCCATTAATCATCCTTAGATAGTAACCAGCCCTGCCCCGTTAGTGAGGCAGGGATGACTTACTTATTTCTTAGTCGTGGACGACTGCAGGATTGCCAGCCTTCTGTGGACCACCGCTGCGGAATGCTTCCTCAATGCGGTTGTCACCGTGGTCTGCAAAACCACCAGCAGCAAATTCCTTAAGATGATCTGGAGCTTCTACCCATGCAGCAGAACCAACGTGAGCGCGCTCACGCATTGTCTCTTCTGGAAGCTTCTCAAATACATTCTGATTACGGTTTGGACGACCTGCTGCAGGAACGTATCCCTGCATAGCGCCCTTTGTGAATTCCTGTGGGACGTCTGTATCTGTTGCAATGCCTTCTTCAAAACGAAGTGGGCCGCGCTGACCAGGGGTTGCTGGTGAGACTTTGCGGTCGTAGACAGTGCCAGGACGTTCTGGGAACTTTGGATCTGGTGCAATTGCCATTATTTACTCCTATATTAGGTTGAGGACCTCAGTAAAAGTGTGCTACAGAAAGTAGCTACAGTCAGCCTAAAGTCTTATCTAAAAAACGGACTGGATGAAACTTCAATCTGTGGCATCGTCATTTCGATGGTTAAAGAACAGGCGATAGCCAAAGAGTCTGCGTAGTCATCGTGGGCATGGGCCTCGTCTGGTGCTTTAGCTAGGAAGTTTGGGCCAGTAAACTTGGTCTCTAAATCCTCAAGCTGCTGCCTAAATCTACGGTAACTACGTAGCTTTCTAGTCTTAGCGTGAGCTGGCCAACTAATAAGATCTCTGTCCATAAGGGCCTTTAAGTGCTTCCAGCGCTTAGACTGTTCGGGCTGACTGCTACCTACAGAGAATACCTCTGCTCTAGGAAGCAAAAGCTTCAGCCTCTGAGCCACCGCATCACCGACGCCGTTAGCATCTACCCCAACATACATAACGTTGTAGTTCTCTAAAAACTTTACAATCTGGAAGTACTGATCTTCCCAGTCGTCCCCTTGCAGCTCCAACCAATTGAGCACTCTATGATCAAAGTAGCCAAACTCATCTGGGCGATCCCAATCAACCCAGACAACGGTTACTACAGTAGAGTCAATCTTACGGGCAGGGTCAATGCCTACAACTACTGGGGTTCTATGCCAAGCGCGTTGAATCTCCATAGAGGTATCGCCAAGCCTGTCCATGGTTGTAGATGTAACAAACATGCCACGCTCAAGAAGCCACTTACAGTTATACGACATCTGGAACTCATCTGAGTCTTCACCAATACGTAGCTTTTCACGCTTAATGTGCTTTTCGTAGTTGGAGTTAACTTTAATAACATCTCGCCAAGTCCACTCAAAGTGGTTCTGACGTTTGGTGCGCGCAGTCTGTCGGCGCTTATTAAGCATGATGCTGTTGTAAAAGTTATTTTTATGCGTAGTTGGGGTGCCTGTTTTAACCATGGTTCCCGCGTAGTAAGCCAACATAGGCGCAATAGATTTGGATACTACAAAGTCATCTGCCTCTTGGCACTCATCAATAACAATAAGATGGAACGACTTAGATTCAATCTTTGCTCGTGGGTTAGCGGTCATCATCATTAGGGATGATCCAGAGTTCTTTAGCTTAATCTGGCGAGTAACTCCTGCTACACGGCCTACGCTGTCATCGATCTCTGGGTCACCCAGGATCTCTAACGCTCTATCTGATGTTAGGCGGTTTACAGTACGTCCAAACAAAGTTTCTACCTGGCCCTCAACAGGCGCAAACATACCCACCATGATGCCGTCTTTAAAGCGCCCAAGTAGATCTGGGTACATCTTGGCCAAGCGTGGTAGCAGAACCATAAGGGTAGCTACAGTGTTAGCAATAGTCTCTGATTTACCTGACTGACGAGCTGCCAAGGCTGTAATTTCTTCACTGTCATTTATAATTACCGACTCAATAATACGGCGAGCAAGAGGCATCTGATATGGATGAAGTTCGTGTCCAACTAAGGCTGTTTGGAATTCAACGCAGCGATCGATGAGCTTGTTGACAAAAGATTTAGATAGCTCATCAAGCTCTATCTCTTCTTCTTCTACAAACTCTTCGTCTTCTATCTCATCAGGATAGAACTCGTCTTCGTCTTCTATTAGTTGGTCCATATAACCTTTAGTTTATTTTAAAACAAAGAGCCTAAGTCGTTAAACCTAGGCTCTTTGCGCCATCTACGGGGAGAGGAAGAGAGGCGTAGACAATAATAGCATAAATGTCTATTTGTCGACAAATAGGTTTAACGGCGCGGCGTACGCTTTCTAAGTTGGTCTACCATGGCATGAAGAGCCTCAGCCCCGTTTAGAGCCTCGTCTAAATAGATGTCCTCTCTACTGCGCTGGTACATAGAAAGGCAACGGCCGATCTCATAGATAGATTGATCTAACCAGCCCTCAATTTCAGGGGTTTGTAGCCTAGATACTCTCTTAGACACCTTCTCAGAGAATGGCTTGTCCCAGACCTTATTCCGAGAAAAAAGTTTCATTAAATAGTCCATCCTGAGGCTTCCAAGCATCGCGGCCTCTCATAGTCCTGAATAGAAGTGCATCAATAGAGTCTTCGTCATCTAAATCAATGTTAGGCTTCTTAAACCAAACACCCAAGTAAAAGCCTGGATGAGTAAATGGTACGCGAAAGACCAAGCACTTTCCAAGCCGATAAGGGCGATCTGTCTCTTGGGTGGTTCCCACTTCAATAACCGGTAGTAGGTGTCTGTGCCAGTAATCTAGCTTTCCGCCGTATAGTAGTCCGTATGATTTCATTTAGTTCTCCTTGAAAAAGTCAAAAGCTCCCCAGTTACGTAGGTCTCCCCGTTGAATTGACGAGGCTCTTGCAGATGAGTCACTTAGTCTAGCCACAGTACCAGCAGATAGGTTTCTTAACTGAGCAGGCTCGTGTGATGAGCAAGCGGACTCTAGAGTAGGCAAGTAGTCATTAGTAGACTCTGCGTTCTTTAGCCCAAGCCAGACCTCAGTAGAGACGTCGTTATATTGGTGCCAGTGGTTAGTTCTAAACACAATATAAACAGTCTTTGTATTTGGGTTGTACGCAATAGTTAGCGCCCGTGGTCTAGATGGTTTTCTAGTTGGGGCGGTTGTTGTCTCAAACCCAACGTTGGTAACATCATTTGGGATAGCAATATCTATATCCGCCTCTTCAGGCTTTGATAAATACTCTTTTACAGATTCATTAGACCGCTGGGTCTTAAAGAAGTCATCTGGATTTAACGGCGCTGCTTTTCTACTAGCCATTAGTCCTCACATACATGGTCAGCGGTCTCTGTTTCTAATACACGTACCATACACTCACTGCACCTTAAATACCTAGGCGGCTTAAAATTATTTTGAGTAGTGGCTCCTAGAGGAAACTCAGACCCATCTTCATTAAATGCTGGGGTAGCAATAACTATCTTAGGCTCTTTAAGAAGCTCTGGAGAAAATGGACCGTAAGCGTGGGTAACTTTATTGGGGACTGGGTGCGCTTGTGGGGCGTCAATCCTTGTTATTAAATGTGGAGCTACCAAGTCTAATTCGTCGTCAACTTCTCGGCTTCTAGGTGTGTAGGCGCCAAAAACCTCGTAGTCAATTCCCACGACTACTCCTGAACGTCAGAGCTCTTTGGTGCAGCTTTCTTCTTAGGCTTTTCTTCTACAGGAGTTTCTACAATAGATTCTTCAATAGTTTCCATAAGAGGAAAGTGACCTGCATTAGCACGGTCATACAACCAAGCTGGGAGGCAAGATGTGCAGTAGTGAGCGGGATTTACCCCAGGGTCAGCCGTTGTGTATGAAGCTGGGTTACTGCAGTTGTCGCACTTAATCGCCATGTAATCCTCCTAAGATCTACAGTAGTATAGCAAAAAGGGCGCCCCGTAGGATGCCCTTCTTGTAGTTACTTATTAAGCAGCAGGTGTAGTAGGCGCTGAAGATGCGGCAGCCTTCTCCGCCTGCGCAAGCTTTGTTGTAAGGCGCAACGCCAATGGGCTTGCCCATGGATACTTTTCAACAAGCGCACGAGTGGCAGGTGCGGCAACCGCTCCGATTGCAGCATATGCAAATGAAGCTAGATTAAACTTTGCGTGTGGTGCTGCGATGTATGCGCGGGCATACTCAACAACAAATGCGGTCTCTACTGCAATAAAAGCGTGCCAGTAAGACTTAATAAGTGCAGACTGCTTTGGTGAAAGCTTCATTTTTACTCCTCGATGTTATTTGCGTACGGGGTTATTATATGGGATTCAGCAGGGACATTTGGGCTGGATGGGTTCTCAGCATGGGATGCTACCCCACCAAATCCGGCAAGGACAACTGCCGCAAGATGCTTTGGGTCAGTTGAGTAGCCAGTAGCTGCCCACGTTCCTAGGGCCGCTGTTCCCCCAAAAGCTACGTGGACTGGGCTACTGAAGTTAAGCTTTATTCCCACGAATGTGCTCCAAAATCTCGTTTACATGCCGGCGGAGTTCCTCAATATGGTTATGGGTCTCCTGATCTAGTTTTAGATCTTTAGTAATAATACGCCTGTCTTCATCTCCAGAACGGTTAGTTGCATTCAAAAGTAGACCAGATAGCAAGATGGACTCTAGAGAAACAATAAGCGTCAAAAGGTTATATGGATACGGATCAAAGTAGGCGATTGTCATCCAGGTAGACCAAAAAATTAGATGAAAGATGATAAACCAAGGAGATCCAAAGGCTACAGAGGCCCAGTCAGATATCTTTTGAAAGAACTTCATTGATTGGCCTTTGCTACCATAGATGTGTAAGTTGATAGATCAATACCTTTGCCTTTAGAAGCTTTAAGACCTGGATATAGCCCTTGATATACAGGTATAAGCGCGATCTCTTCTTCGGTCAATACGTTAGAAACTAAGCTAGCGGGCATAAGTCCCGCATTTGCTAGCGCTTTTGCTACTACCAGCTCGACATTACCCTCAGCTCCAACCTTAAAAACAGATGAACCTGGGAAGGGTGGCGCAACAATTACAGTGGGCTTAGTTGTTTGTTTTGGCGCGGTGCTTGTACTGTGGATAACTGCGGCACCCCCACCTGTTAAGGCTGTTGCGCCTGCAACACCCACTGCCAATGGCTTATTAGTTCCAATAGATTTAGCTGGGGCAGAGCTTCCCGCATAGGCTGGGCGAACAATAGCTAGAACATAAAGGTAGGGACGATGACGACGATAGCAGCCATCTCCGTTTGATTGGTTACCTGTGTAGGACTCAGGGCCGGTGTTAAACCCAATAGTAGTTAATCCGTCTTTAGATGCGGCTTCCACAATCTCTACGTGGTCAGCAACTCCGTTGCCGCTCCAAGAGAAGAAGACAATATCTCCAGGTAGAGCAGAGTACTTGTCAATAACTTGTTTATTCTTTTGAAACCAAGTGAGTCCAGCAGGACAATAAGAAAATCCTTTAGGTGTTTGAGCAGCTACAAGATGAGAAGCATTTGCTTGGGCAAAGCACCAGCTGATACCCATGGCACAGTAAGACTCGTTTGGAATCCCGTACCATGTTCCGTAGGGGTTTTCATTGTTAGGCCCTTCTACAAAGCCCAACTGGGTGCGGGCAATGTTGACAATATCAACGCCTGCTGTCATTTGCTTTCCTTTACTACTTCTGCTGCCGCATCTGTATTAGCTCTGCGGTATCTAAAGGTCTCCCAAAGAGGAGCTGGTATCTCATGAATACCGTATCGGGTTCTATGATGCGCCATGCACAGTACTTCTAGATTACCTGGGCTTTCAATCCACTCTTGAAACTCTTCATCTGTGGCAAAGTGAGCACCAAAAGCGGCTTCTACTTTATGTGGGTCCATGTTGTTTACCTGTGAGAACTCAATGTGGCTATGATGAAGCTCAGGTTCACCTGAACATAGGTCATCGTTTATAGCGCACTTCCATAGACCGGCCTTCTTAATTCTAGATTTAGCCTGATTAAACAGGTGGTAGTGAGGGTCACTCTCACGCGGTTCATGCTCTGGAATAGAAACAGCCAGATGAAGGTTCATCATCTGCTTGTGAGCGCCTGTCACTGGTAGATCAACCTCTCTGCTAGATCGCCTGGAACAATCAGATAGTCGGGCTTATTCAGTAGAGCGACCCCTGCTTTGTCATAGGCCTCAGCAACAAGCTCTGAGCAGATAAAGCCATCTTTTTTGGCCAGATAAGTAAACATAGGTAGGTTTAGCTTAAGGCCCAAGATTCTTAACGCAAGAAGGGCGATAGTAAAGAAGTCATAAGGACGGCCAACAAAAGACAGAGCATTCTTTGCAATGTGCTCGCGTTGCTCATCAGTCAGCTGCTCGTGTCTGTTCCAAGCAATGTCTTTATAGTCGGCAATGTTTACAAGCTTTACGCCTATAGGATCAGCACTAACGGCTCTGCCGTCACCTACGTAGACTATGGCGTGGTTCCAACGGCTGGTGGTGCCAATGCGGATTAACAACCCAAAGAACCCGTTAGTCTTTACTACGCCGTAATCGCCTATACGAGGTTCGTACATTGTCTCTCCTTACTTACGGGGTTCCTCGATGTGAGCTTGAACCCTGCCTTCTAATCTAGAAAGGTCTTTAACAATCTCTATCTGATGGGTGCGAAGTTCTTTTACGTCTTCTTTAATCTCTTTGATATCTTCTTTGACGCTTTTGATGATAGGAAGTATCTCCAGCTTTACAGCGTCATTTAGTGAGCCGCCATGATTAGGCTTTAGCTCCTCCAAGTACTCTTTAAGAGACTCTACTGAG
>Ga0208744_1000272_pt1 | contig 21527 bp, 12 predicted proteins | sample CryBogCBH24Aug09_FD_184620 | JGI IMG/M metagenome (GOLD analysis project Ga0208744, IMG submission 184620) | Freshwater microbial communities from Crystal Bog, Wisconsin, USA - CBH24Aug09 (SPAdes) (version 2) | ecosystem: Environmental > Aquatic > Freshwater > Lake | place: Crystal Bog...
CTTAAATCTATCTTTCTCAATGAAATCCTAAAATGTAATTAACTTTAACTCTGAAGTCTTTGATACAAAAAAATTTATCAAATATCATTAAGCAACACTTGATCAAGCTACTTTCGATAAGTTTTAAGATGAATGTGGTAACATTTTTAATCTTTAGGGAGTCTAGTGGAATTTCTTAAATGCATATAGTTTTACTAATTAAGGGTAAAAGGCTGAATATATTTAAGTTGGTGACTTTTAAGTAGATAAAGGAAAGTTTATCATTGGTTTAAGCTTTAAGGAGGAATAGAATGGAGATGAAATTATTTGTCATTCAACAGCTGGAACTTAAAGATATTTTAACTATGATGTTTTTGGACTTTAAGCTTTTGAAGTATTCAATGAACTTTACCAATATCTTAAGAACAACATCGATATGGTAAACGGTTTAGCTGTTAATTGTGAAGGTCAAACAAATCATAAGCATTAACTATTGAAAGCTTAGACTTAATCATGGTAGAACTTTAAGAGAAATCCTATTACAAATAGATTTGAAGAAAAGAGTGCTGAAAAGTTTGAAAAGAAACCATCAAAATTTGTAAAAAAGTGATTGATTAAATATTATATATTTATTTTAATAATTATTATTAAGATTTAAATGTATGATTTATAATATATAAATTATATATTAAACATTATTGATTTTTAATATATAAAATAATACAAATTAATAATTATTTTTTAATATATCAATAAAATTCTATTTAAGGTTCATATTCAAAATAATCAGATTATCTATTTATTTCATAATTTATATTTCCCTTATTAATATTTTTTTTAATTTATCTATTTTAATAATCTTTATTTTAAGATTCTCTAATATATTTATGATTTCTTTTAGAATTAATTAAAGCCTTTGTTATTTTTAAATCAGATTATGCTATATCAAATTATTCTTAATTTTATTAATCTATTTATTAAACTTCATTTCTTAATTTTTAATCTTTTGTCAAACCATGAAATTTAAATGGTTTTGCTAATCTTTTATCACTATTTTAAATATCTCTTATTTCTTATTTAGCAAAATTTATTACTCTTTTATCTTCAATTTCTAAATTTATTTAACTACTATTATGAATTTCACTATATGATGCTTATAAAATTTATGCAAATTTATATGTAAAATTTGTAATATCTTTTTATATTCCTGGAATTTAAGCTTTATGATATTCTTTTCCAAAATTTTAAGCAAATTATACTTCAAATTTTAAATCATATAAATATTTATCACATTCTCTTATAAATTCTAAAATTGTTGTTAATCTTTTATCTCTTTATGCAACTCTTCCTTTTTCTCTTGCTATTTCTCTTAATCTATTTATTACTTAATCTTAAGCCAAGTCTCTTATATGTATTTCTTTTCTTTTTCTTAATTATCTTACAATTGGTTCTTTTTATTAAATTGGAATAAATAAATCTTATTCTACATCTTAAATAGCAATTTCAATTTCATTATTAAATAAAATATCAGCATTATTATCTATTATTTATTAATTTTCTTCAAAAATAAAGTTTTAGACATTATTTTCTTTTTAATATCCTCCAAATGGAGTAGAAGATAGAGTTCTTTTAAAAAATTTTAAAAGTCTATCTGGTACATTAAATCTTTTAAGATCATTTTTTATTGAAATAAAATCTTCTTCTTTATTTTTAACTTATATATATTAAATTTAATCTTCTCTTTAATCTTATATTAAATCATCAATTTCTTCATTTAAATCTAATATTATTTCCTCTTTATTTATATCTTAAAAATCAGGATTATATTATAATTCAGATATTTATTATTTATCAATAATTTATTATTATTTTTATTAATACTTTGATTATTTAATAAATTTTTTATTATATTTTTTTAAATAATCTTATCCAATAACTTCTTCATTTATTTATTTTTATTTTTCCAATTATAATTCTAATTCTTAAACATAATTTTATTAATTATTTTATTCAATATTATTCATAATGTCATTTTTTCTTTAAATAAAACGTAATTATCTATATTTTTCTGCACTTTCTTATATTTTTTTAATATTTTCTTCATAGGTTTAAACATATTATTTTATTTCTTCATTTTTTTCTTCAATTATATTATTTCTTCTTATTATTTCAAAATTTTATACTTAATATATTTCAAATTCTACTTAATTAATTAAAATATCATCATAGTTAACTTCTATTTAATACTTACTTTATACATATTCAATTATATAATTTTTATATTCTTAATAATTTTGAAATTATTATTTTTATATTAAAAAGAAGAAGAATAATTAAAATTAAAGATTTTTTATTAATGTTTAATAATTTTATTCTGATAAATTAAAATTATTAAATTCTTCAATTGAAAGATTTGTTACTTATTCATTTATTTTAAATAGAATATAGGCGTCGAATCTACTTTAATTTATTTAAAATATTTATTTATAACTTTAATAAAATTTCACAACTTCGTTAATAAATATTCTTTATCCTTCATTTAAATAATCTAAATTTCCATCTTAAATATAATTTATTAATAAATCCATATCTTATACTTTTAATTATTCATTATTTATATTTTAATTTAATTAATTAATAAATATCAATTTGTGATTTTTTATTTTAATCTTTTCAATTTCTAACATTTATTTTAATTAGGTATTTAAATCTAACAAACTACCAATTTCTAATAATTATTATTCAATTTATATTTTTAATTAGCTATTAATTTATAGAGAAGCTTATAATTCTTATTAATATTATCTTAAAAAGGTTTCTTATTATTAAATTTATTATGCTTATTAAATAATTATTTAAGCTTTTTCTTAAATACCACTTTCTAAAATATTTATTTATTCATTTAATAATTTATTTACATTAAATAATTATTAAATTTCAGCTTCTAATTTTTATTTTATTTATATCAAAGTTTATTATAAAATTTCATATTATTATTTTAATTTTTCGAAATTAAGTTTTTCTATATCAATTAATTATTAATTATTACTTTTAATTTTTCTTAATATTTCATTCGCAACATAATTATTTTAGCTATCTATAATATAAATTTTTTCTAAAAAGTCATCTGTTATAAATTATTGCATTAAAAAATCAATATAAAATTATTCAACAAGATCTTATCTTCCATTATTTTTTATTTCTTTAAATAACAAAATATATTATTCAAATTCATTATCTATTTCAATTGAATTTTAATTTCCTTAATTATAATTTAATTAATATTAATCACTTTTATTTTTAAATTAATATAATAATTATTAATATTTTGTATTTAAAATTTAAATTTATTATTCTCTTTAAGATTAAATTAGTAATTCACTTTCTTATTAATTTTATTTTTAAATTGTATATTATAATATTATAGAATCTAATTCTTAAACTTTTTTATTTAAATTTTCTTTTTCAAATTAAAGGTTATCATAATTTAATATTCCAATTCTTTCTTTTTCTTCTTAATCTTATTTTAATTTTTAATATTTAACATCTTAATCAATAATTAATTGATCTTTTTATTATAATTATTATTCTAATTTAAGTTAACTTTCATTTAAAACTCCGATTTTTATTAAATTTTATTAATTTCTTAAATTAGCTTCTTAAATTTCTATTTATTATTAACCAATTTAATTTATTAAATTAGAATTTTCATTTATTTTTTATTAAATTAAAATTTAATATTCATTTATTTTAATATCATTTTAACTATTATTTCCAATTACTAATTAATCAAGTTAATGTAATTATTATTTATAATGTTCAATTTCTTATTATAAATTTTATACATAAGTCTAATTTTCTTAAAATTATACTTATAATTAATTATTTAACTAATTTAATTATTTTTATTATTCAACTTTTTATTATTAAATCAAATCTTCTAAATTTTTTCTTAATTAATTTATAGTAACTTAATTTTCAGTTATATATTCTTTTAAAGTATTTATTTCTTAATCTTTTTATAATATTTTTTAATTTATTTATTAAATAACATTTTTCAAATCATCATTTTAAAGTTCATATTATAATAAAATATCTTATTTTTCTTATAATTAAATATTAAATTACAGATTTACTTATCTTTTTGAAGCATTTATAATATCTAATTCACTTGTTTTTTATGTAATTTATAATAAAGCTTCTTAATATTATCTATCTAAAAATGTATTTTAATTTTAACTTTAATTTAAACTTTATTCTAATGATTATAAAGTTTAATTAAATTATTATTATTATTAAATTATCTTTTAATTTAAATCATAAATCTCACCTTATAAAATTTATATTTAAATTAATTCTTATTCTTTAGTAAAAGCTTATATTATTTTTATATTATTTTTTATTTCAATTTATAATTAACTTATTAATTATTCATATTCGATAATTTTATTTATTTAAACATTCTTTTCTTATTAAGTAATATTTCTTTATTATTCAATTTTTTATAAAGAAATTATCAAATAATTCTTATTTGTATCATTAAAATGTTTAAATACATCTATTAAATCTGCAGGAATTAAATTTAATAAATCATTATGTTATTAAATATTTTATCTAATTTATTCTTCTAATTATTTTATTTTATCCTTATTTTATTAAATAATCAAATTTAATTCTTTATTATCAATTTCTTTTGAAGCAAATTTTTTATTTAATATTGTTATTTCTGAATTAATTGATAAAATTTAACTTTCTAATTAAAATTTTTTATCAAGTAAAATTTAATTATTATCTTATAATAATTTAATTTAAGTTTTATATTTTTAAGTATCAATTCCTTAAATTAAATCATTATTATTTCCATCCTTTATTTTTAAATCTAGTTAAACTTACAATTATTAAATCTTAAAATCATAATTAATTTCTCTTTATATTCTTTATTAAATTTCTTCTTTTAATACTTAAACACCTTCTGCTTCTCTTTATAATTCAATAATTTATACATTTTTTTATTATAATTTATCATTTTATAATTTTAATTGTTAATTAACTATATTTAGTTTTAATTAATAATCTTTTTATTAATTTATTGTAATAAGAGTATTTTCATCTTCTATTTATAATATTAATTTATTTAATTTTTCCAATTTTTATTTTAAATCGTCATTTTCATATTAAATAACTAAAAAGGCTTCATTTTATTAATCTCTTTCTTAAATTAATTACTATATTCTTTATTAATTTTATTATATTAAATTTTCATTAAATTAAATTTTATCTTTCACATCTTAATCTTCAATTTCAATTTCAATTTCTTATTATAATTTTTAAATATATAATTTAAGACCTCCTATATTTTCATTTAATATTTCAATTTCATCATTTTTTTATTTTAATGCTATTTGAAATTAATAATTATCATTATCTAATTATTTTATTTTTTATTCATTTTAATTAATTGCTTCAATATATTATAAAATAGGAACAGGTTAAGGAATTGCATTATTATCAATTATTGCTTGTTCTTCTTCATCACTGGAATCACTATGTACAATAAATATTACATCTTCTTTTTTAACTTTTTTCTTTTTAAATTTTACTTTATGACTATCATCTTTTTTATTTTTTAAAATAAAATTTTCAATTTCATCTTCTATTTCAATATCCTAAAATTTTTTATTATCTGGAATAACTTCTTCTTCATTCATTCTTTTTTTTCTATTATAATTAAAAATATCATCTTTGATTTAATTATTTTTATCTTTATTAATTTCTTTATATATCCCATTAAAAGCATTTCTTATTTTAGGATTATTAATATTTGGAGGAATAATTTAATCATGTTTATGCTTTTTAGGAGTGAAAATCGATGTTTACTTATCATATGTATTTAATTTTTTTAATATATCAATTTTAGATTTTATATCACTAATTTTATTATTTTTATCATAAATATAAACATGTTATAAATAATTTATAATTTTTTTATTATTTTTAAATTTCATAAATTTTTAAAATTATAAAATTAAATTATTTTTTTAAATTTACAATTTTTAATAAAAAAATTAATATATATATATATTTTATAAATTAAATATTTTTAAATAATCAATAATTTCTTTAATTGTATCCTCTATTTATTTAAATATTATCTTAATCTCTATTTAAATTTAAAGCATATTTAATTGGTTTTATCGAATCTAAATATGCTTTACTTTCTGTTGGAATATATGGAAGACCATTTAATAATTCTTTACTCAATTTTTATTTTTATTTTCCTTAATAAATTGGTTTTAAATTTTCTTATGTATCTAAAACTTATGTATCTCTATATTTATTTTTCAATGCTAATGCTACATCCTTTATCGGTTCTTTATTTAAAAATAATTCTAAATCAGTTGCATTTTTTTATAAATTTGATTCTTTAAAAGTATCTTATTTTCTATTATTAAATGATTTAAATTTATTAAATATTTTATCTCCAACTTCTTTTAATGACGGTTTTACTTTTTTTGTAATATCTCTATTCATATATTTATTTACCTTTTTATACTTCTTTTATGTATTTAACATTTACATCAATTTAACAAAATATTTATATTCAACTGTATCTTTTACATTTGGATGTAATCTACCAACCGAATTTAAAATATAATTTTCACTAACTCCTCCATTAATTTTTGTTTAAATAATATCTTTAAATAAAGATAATGTTAATTTTTTTCCAGATGTTCCAGTTTTATTTGGAAGTTGAATAAATTCAAAACAATGTTTTTTCTTATTATATATTACATCTGTTAATATATCAAGAGCTTAAAAACATCTATATATTTTTGTATATGTTTATTCATGATTTCCATTAATATTTAATAATTCAGGTAAATCTTTTAAACTATTTCTATGAGCTTCATAATAAGGTTAAATTCTTTATTTCCAAATAAATTCTACATTATAATTTTATCTTTATTTATTTACAATTTTTCTTTCATCCTAATTTGAAAAATTAATTTATTATTTTTATACTCTTATAATAAATTATTTTATTATTTATTCAAGTTATTTTTATGAATAATTATTAATTCCTCCACTTGTATTAATATCCAATTCAGGAACTAATTAACTTAATCTTGTTACAATATCTGCCAATCCAGAATATGTTTATACTGAACCACTTATTATAGAATCATAAAGTTATTAAAGTTCTGCCATTTTAAATAATATAAAAGGATAAAAATTTTTACTTTTTTAGTTATAATTAAAAAAAACTTAAAAAAATTTTTTTAAAATTTTATTTTAATATTTATTATAATCTAAAATAATAATATTTTTTTCATACTTAAATATGAATAATTTAAATTGGGATTATAAACCTTCAAAAGAAGCAACAAAATCTTGGATCACATAAGTAAAAACTTAAGAAGATGTTAGAAATTGGCATAAAATGTTTACACCTTGGTTTAGCGATGAATAAATTGATTTAGTTTTATAATATTATGATTAATAATTAATGGATGAAGTTTAAATATTAAAAAAGTCTAAAGATTAAAAACTATTAACTGAATTTTAAAAATTATTAATTGATATTTGAATTTTATATATAAATATAATTATTTGTTAATATTTTTTTATAATAATTTATATATTAAAAAATAATAATTAAAAATTTTAAAATTAAAAAAATATTTTTATAAAATGGGTAAAAGAGGTTAAAGTGCTGCATTTTTAGCAAAAATTAGAAAATTAAGAGGTAAAGGAAAAGGAAAAAAACATCATATAAAAAAATATAGAAAATCTCATAAAGGAAAGGGAAGAGGAAAAGGTAAAAGATTAGTAAATTATCTTGAAAGAAAATATGATTATGGAAATGAAGAAGAATGATTATAATTTTAATTTTAAATTTTTTTTATAATTTTATGTATAAATATTATAAAAAAAATATTATAAAATTAATAATAAAAAATATTATTATAAAAAATTTAATTTAAAAAAATCTATAAAAAATTTAAAATGTCAAAACATCACGAAGTTGTTTATATTCATAAAAGAAATGGTAGAAACGAATATTTTAAATAAGGAAAAAAACCAAAATAAGGTACTACATATAAAGCAATTTATGCAAAAGGAAGAAGAGGAGGTAAAGTTCATAAAAGAATTAAAAGAAAAGGAAGTTTAAAAAGAAGATTTATTGGTCCTTTAAATAGACCTTATAGACATAAACCAACTGGAATTAGATCTTAATATCATATTGGGAAATTATATAGATAAGCAAGAAGAAGATGATTATTAAATTATTAATTAAATATTAAAATTTTAAATTAATTAAAATTATATAAAATATATATAAAAAATAAATATCTATAATAAAAAATAAATCAACAATTTTATTTAATTATATCTATAAAATTATTATATAAATCATCACTTTTATTTAATAGATGTTTTCTCCAATAATTACTTTATAAAACATTTTCACTATTTTTCAATTTTTCAATTTTTTTCTTATGAATCTTTAATTAAGTTTAATCACTTAAATCGTTTTACTTATAATTTCCAAATTTAACAATTCTTCTTCTTTATTTACCATCATCGTCTTCATATATTACTAAAACCTAAAATTTTCTTTTATTATGCTTACTTTAAATTAATTTTTAAGGAAATGAAAGGGTTAAAATTTTTTTTGGATGAAATGATCTTTTAACTTTTTTAAGTAATTTTAAATCATCTTCTTTAACTTCTTTATTTTCTTCTGAAATGAGAGTTTATGTAGAAGTTGAAGTATTTAAGTTATCTTTATCATCTTCTTCGAATAAATTTTTTTATTCTTCTTAATTCATTAAAATAATTTTTTTGATTTTAAGATTAAATTTTTTAAAAATATTTTTTAATTTTAATTATTATAATTTTAATAAAAATAATTACATTTATATAGATAAAAAAAATATATATTTATATAAATTTCATTATTCTTTTTTTTCTTCAATCTTAGTTTTTAAATTGTCATTTTCTGAAGGAATATTTAATTAATCACTATTTAAGGATTTTTATTTAATTATATCTAATTTTTAAATTGTATCGTCTTTTTTATTTAAATCTAAATTAACTTCATGTACATCTTTAATAAATTTATTAAATAAATCTAAAATTTAATTTTAATTATTAATTTGATTATTTTTATCTTTAACTTTTAAAGCTAAAATAATAGTTATAACAAATTTTATAAATATAACAACAACTAATATCCAATAATAAATATCACTTATATCCATATTATATTTTTTTATTTATATAAAAATAATTTTTAAATAATAATAAAAATAAATTATATAAATTTTTTTTATTCATTATTAAACTATTTATATTTTTTAATCTTTTTCTTCTTCATCAATTAATTTATTAATATCAATATTCATTTATTTTTCTCTATTTAAATCTTATTCTTATTATTTTTATTAAAATTAAATTAATTTTTCATTCATTGTCATATCAATTTTATCTTTATTATTTATTAAATATCCAACCACTTAATCAAGATCTAAAATGATATTTGTTAATAAATTATCAAAATCCCTTTTTTTAATTAATTGTTATTAAATTTCTTAAAAATTCCTCATTGCAAATATTCTTAATTTTGTACATAATTCATCTTTATTTCTTTCTAAAAAGTCTTAACTTGTAAATAATATTTAACTTAAATCATTATAATTATTATTTAATTATAATTATAAATTTTAATTTTCTTAATATAATTTTGATATTTTAGAAAATAATTAAATATATTAATCAATGTTTTAACTATTCATAAAAATTTTTTATTTTACGAAAAAATATAAATTTTAATTTAATAATAAAATATATATATATTATAATATTTTTCATCCTCTTCCTAATATTTATACCCCTGTACTTCTTAATTAGATTAACATATCAAATTAACAAAATACATACATAGTATAAGTTCTTGGATATGCATTTGTATTATCACTTTTAACAGTTATATCAAATGGTGTATTTTTAAGTGTGTTTATACCACTTATTACACTATAATCTTAATTTAAGGTTTCAAGATTCATTGCATAAATTGCTCTTCCTACACATCTATTTTCATGGAAAAGAGGTGCACTCATTGCTGTATCAAAGTTGGTATAACCAGTTCCATTTGATAATGCGATTGTACTTGTTGGATCGTAAACTCTTGTATTAATTGCAAAATTTACAGGATTTACAATACAATTACTTTAAATATCATGAAATTTACCAAATGCTTTATATAATGAAATAAGAAATTCACTATTACTTGCATCATAATCATTTGAAGATGATACATATCCTGCACAATTTCCTCCATGTCCAGTAATTGGTAAAGGAGGGAAATATTCACTTCCTACTTTTATATACATTTAAGTAATATTTGCACTAAGTCTATATTATTTTCTACAAAAAGTATATTTTTGATAGTCATCTGGCATATATACCCATACAACATTTTTTAATGATTCAAATCCTAAATTAACTTAATATGTCCCATTAGGAGAACTATTTGCTGCAATTTAATATCTTGGTCCTAACATCCAACTTTAACTATGAAGAACAATTCCTTTTTCTGTTTTTAATTATGCAAGAATAATATCTTCAACTTAAGGTTCAAAATATTAAACTTCTACATTAATTTCAAATTTAGTAATTTTCCAAATTCTACTTAACATCGGATTTGTAGTTGTTCCTAATGGTAAAAGTGCATTTAATGTTGCATTATGTAAATTTGAAGCACCATCTGCATATCCACTTGTAAACATTGCATATGGATTTAATCTAAATTCGATAATTAGTTCTTATAAAGCTTTCATAGGAACATATCTATAACTATCTTTTGGCATTAAAATACCTAATAAACCTGATAATAATGGAATACAAAATGTTTATCTATCAGTGACTTGACTATTGAATGGAATTCCTTTATAAGTTGTATTATTAAACATATTATGACTTAAAAGAGATTCATTTCCATATGCTGATAGTGATTAACAAAATGGCATGCTGTATCCATAAGTTTATGGATTACTAGTATAATTTTAATTATCAATCAATAGAATACTATCAGAAACTTTTTAAACAGCATTTTTACCATCTTATTATAATAAAATAAATTCATATCTATTAATAAAAGTATCATTTATAGTTACTCCACTATATTATTTTTATATAATTGTATTTGATGTTTAAGGTAAACCAGTTACAAGAGGAGAAAAACCATTACAAATAGCTGAATTATTTTAAAGTGGATTACTATATTAATATCCACCTGGAGTATTTTAAGCATACATTCCTTCACTATATCTACTTAATCTATTACTAACATCTCCATTCATATCATTTAATATAGCACCAATTGTATCATATTCTTCAACTCTTTCAATTTCAGTTCCTCCTTTATATATTATCATCTAACTAATATAACTGCTTGCACTATTATCTACTTATTATGAACCACAAGCAGTTGATGAAGTTTATATTCCATCCATTCCACTTACATCAACTTCAATTTTGATATATGCACTATATGGATCCCAAAATCCATTTGTTGAGATATTAAATCTTACAATATCACTTGATGAAACACCAGCATTTGAAGTATTAAAAGCAATTGGAGTATATTTTTCCATTCTTACATGAGAAGGAAATCCAACTGGTTTTACATCATTATAATTTAAATTATTAGGAATTACTTATTACATTTTTTTTGTAATTTATAATTAATTATTTTAAAAAAAATATTTTAAAAATTTTTTAATTTTTATAATTATAAAATTAAAATATAAAAATATATTATTTTATATATGGAAAAAAAATTTTCTCCTATGAATTTCATTTAAGAAGAAAATAAAATAATTGATTTAGATAATATATTGGATTTTTAAATAAAGAAAAATAATATTTAAAGTGTGATATAAAAAGAATATAACAATGATTAGTTTTTATTTCTTCCGGATAATTTTGTAAGTCTTTTAATTGGAAAACCTAATAGTGGAAAAAGTCATTTGATAAGAGAATTATTAATTAATCCTTAATTGTATAAAAAACATTTTAGCTTTGTTTTTATATTTAGTCCATATCCTATAGAAGATTTAAAATGTGTTAAAGATAGCAATTATTTTAATAAATTTGATATTGATCAGATTTATTCTTTAATAACATAATATAATAAAGCAAAAAGAATATTATTCATATTTGACGATTTTATTAATGATTTAAAAAAATAATAACATGATAAATAACTTTAAGCCTTATTTTATAATAGAAGGCATTTATTAGAAAAAGGAGAAATTAGTTTTTTAATTACAACTTAAAAATTCTTTTAATTTCCAGCTACTTTAAGAACTTGTTTGACTTAATTATATATTTTTGATATAAATAAAAAAGAAATAAATAGTATAAATAATGATATAGGGATTTTAGAGAATAAATAGTTTATGAGATTAATGTAAATAGTTGCAAAAAAAGATCATAGTCATTTACTTATTATACTTGATAAATTAAAATTATATATAAATTTTGATGAAATTATATATTGATTTTTTTGTGTATATATATTTATTTTACTTAATAATTTATATTATTTAAAAATTAATTTAAAAATTATAAAATTTAAAAAATTATTTAAAAAAAATGGATATTAAATAACCTAATTATTCTTATTTTAATAGTTTTGTAACTGAAGTTTATTTTAATACAAATTTTACATAAAATATAATTCCATAATTTAAACCTGATCTTGAAAAAATATTAGGAAATAATTAAGGATCTGGAGAAAGATTTGCTCTTAAATTAGCTTCATTTACTGTTTAAAATACTTAATTTTAATATTTGACAAGTGGAACAATTACAAGTTATTATAATTTCCCAAGTATGTATTTAGTAAGTGATATTAAAAATTAAAATCCTACATTTTATTATGGATGTGTTGATACCACATAAGTAGTACCAACTGTTTATAGTACATAAAATATAGAAGCTAATATATAAATGACAGTTTATTCGATATTTGATGATACTAATAATATAGGAACTGGAGTTATTAAAGGAAATGTTGTTAATTCAAAGTATAGCAGAATTGGAACTTTAACTCCTACATTCTAACTTGTTTAAACAAGTTCCTTTGGAGTATTTTAAAATCTAGATTATAATATGTTTAAAATAAATGAATAAAGTAAATTTGTTCTTGTTTTTGATATTTATTCATATGTGGAACATTAAGAAGTAGATGGAGAATTCGAAATTTTATAAAAAAAGATTAAATTTCAAGATTAATTTATAGATAAAACATTTAATAAATTATAATAACCATAATATTAATATTTTACAAGTGTAATAGCAGAAATATTTTTATCTTCAAATCCAACTCTTTCTGTAAATATTGATTTAAATAAAGTAATTGGATAATATTAATTTTAAAAAGATCTTAAATTTGCAATTTAATTAATTGGTGTTGTTAATAGTAATACAACATTTTAATATTTAGCATCATCAATTCCAACATTTAGTTTTTTTTAATATCCAACCTTTTATTTAGTAAGTGATTTAAGTAATGAAGAACCTACTTTTTTTTATCCTTGTTTAAATGCAAATTAAGTTGAACCTGTTGTATATAGTAAATAAAATATAGAAGCTGTATTTTAAAATATTCCTCATGCTATTTTTGATAGTGTAAATAATGTTGGAAGAGGAAGTTTTGAAAATGAAGTTACATGGAGTAAAATTGCAAAATTAAATGGAAAAACATAAATATAATATTATATATAATAATCAACAACAGCTGGAAATTTTACTACTCCAACATTATTATAATTTGTACCTGGAAATTCATTATCTAAATTTATTTTAATGTTTAATTTATATTCTTATAATTGATTTTAAGTATATATATTTTTTATTATATTATTTTTTATATATAAATTTTAAAAAATTAAAAAATTATTAAAAAAAATAAAAATTATGGATTTAAATAATAAAAAAATTGATTTAAATTTAAATCATTTTAATAAAAAATATAATTATTTTACTAGTATAATAACTGAAGCTTTTATAATTTCAATATTTTAAAGGCCTTAATTAAGTTATATTAATATAGATTTGAATAAAGTTATAGGATAATATGTTTAATAAGATAGTAAAATATAATTTGCTATAAGATTAAGTGGATGTTTATTATAAAATGACTGTATAACAACATCATAATCATTTCCTACAACTTTTAATAATTATGGATATACAACAATGTATTTAGTAAGTGATTTATGTGCTTAAGATCCTACATAGATGTTTAATTGTAATGATATAAATTAAAAGACTCCATTTACAAATTCAGAAAATTAAATAGAAGCTATAATATAAGTTATACCTAATTATTTATTTAATGATTCAAATGCACAGTCATATGGAAATGTTACCTTTAATATTCCATGGAGTAGAATAACTGATTTAAATGGTTAATAATAAATATTATTTAATTTATAAAATACTGATTTAAATTCTAATTTTATAAATATATATAATCCATATTAATTAATTGCAAATGGGAGATTTATTTTAACATTTGATTTATATACATATTACAATTGATATTATAAATATATATCATTTATTAATTATATTTTACATTTAAATATTTTGTTTTAATTATAATATTTTATGTAAATCATAATTTTCATTAACTTTGACTTCTAATTAATATTAAAATATTTAAACATTTAAATCACAAATATTTCTTTATAATTAATCAAATTAAGCATCTCTCTTATTTATATATTATTATAAAATATATCCTAAAATCTTTTTAATTTCTTTTTTATTATTTTCAATATTATTATTTATTTATACTATTTCTTCAAATATATTCATTTTAATTAAAAAAAATATTTTTTTAAATTTTAATTTTTTAAAAAAGTTTTTTATATATGAGTTAATTATTATAAAAATATATAAATATTGCAATAAGATATAGTCCTATTTCTTAACCATTATTTGCCTATAAAATTGCTTAAGATACTCAAAGATTTAAATATGCTGATATAAAAGAAAAAAATGAAATAATATAATCATATAAAGATATAATTTCAAATTATGGACCGGTTGGTTTATTTAGACTTGGTTTAGAAGTTCCATTTGATGTAATAAAACTTGGTTAATATATAAGAAATGGAGATGATTATAATGAAGGAGTGTGGATTGGGACAAGAGGTTTAGGTGTCTTATAAGGTTAATAATTTACACCGTTAATTGCTCATTGGTGTTGTAATATAGATGGAAATAATTTTAGTTTAACAACTGATAATGGTAGTTCAGATGGTAAAATTTAAATTTAAGAAACATCAGATAAAGAAAGATATGAATGGTATAGATATGGAAAAAATTAAAAACCATTAAATGAAATAAGATAATTTGTTAGATATATAAATGATTAATAAATCCCCTATTAATTATATGATGATAATTGTTAAAAGTTTAGTCTTATAATTGCAAGATTTGCAACAAAAGAAAATGAACCTTAATATATAATTTCATCAAGACCATAATTTGATACTTTAGCATAAACTAATTTTAAAAGAATATCCACATTTAAAGATCGTATTGATAAAGAATAATTTATTTAATAAAATCATATTTAAACCTTAAAATAATTTATTGAAAAAGAAAATAGAAATTAATATATATAAAGCAAAGTAAAAAATATAAAAATTATTATAATATAAAAAAAATAAAAATTATTTTTAAAATTTTTTTTAAAATAGATTTAATAATAAGAAAAATAATATAGAAATTTTGAAAAATAAGGATTTTAATTATACGAAGAATAAGAAGAATAAATGAGTAATAAATTATATTAAATAGGTAGAGTTACAACAATTGGATAAAATAATTATAAATTACCAACTACAATTGGTAATTATAATAGTGGTTTTAGTGAAAGAGGTGGGTCATATAGTTAAAGTGTAAGAGGAGGAAGAGGTGGATATTAAAGTTCAAGTGTATTTTAACCAACAAATTATAGTTAAGCTTTTATTACTAAAAATGATAGATATGAAAAATCAAATAATGCAATATATGGTCCTTCATTATATTCAAATTAACCAAGCTTCAATTTATATGCAAATCCAAATATTAATAATGGTTTTTTAGGAAATAATCCTTTATAAGCAACAATAAGAAAAGGAAATAACTTTGAAGGTTAAAATAATAGTAATTATAGTAGTTTTTAAGGAATAAATTATAATTTATAAAAATAAACACTTAAAAATTTATAACCATTTAATAATAAATATTAAATATAAAATAGTTCATATGAAAAATAACCATTTAAAAAAGTTAATACTTAAGGCTATACACCTTAAGGTTTATAACCTCCTTCATAAAATTATCTTGAAAATGATTATACAAATTAATAAGATTATGAAGAAGAAATTGAATCAGAAAATAATAATAATTAAATTGATTATAGCAAACCTGATACAGGTTATACATAAAATGGAATTAAATATGTAAGATATTGATCATGAAATAACAATTAAAATAAAAATATAAATTATATATTTATATATAAAATATATTTCATTAATATACTTTTTTTTATATATAAGATTCAAGTGTTTAATCAATATATAATTATCTTCTTTTTTAATTTATTTCTGAATCATTATTAATTACTTTATTATAATATAATGTAAATGTTTTTTCTAATTTTTTATTTATTTAATCATTATTTAAATTCATATTATTTTTTTCTAAATTTTTTCTTTTTAATTTTTCTAGGTTTTCATCTTATTTAACTAATTTTTCAGTTTAATATTCTAGCAGATCATAATAAGGTATGCTATTTTAATTATCTATCCATTTTCTTTTTAGATCAAGAATTCTCACTAATTTTTATTAATCTGTAATAAAAATTGTTCCAAATTTTCTTGTAAAAACTCCAATATTTGTAAGTTTAATATAATTTTTATCTATTAATTAATCAAATATTTATTTTGTTAGAATATCATTTCTAATTCCTTTACACTTCATATGTTCGATCTTATTATCTTTATCAGGTTATTATAATTTTATATAATATATTTTAGGAGCAACAAATATTCCTTATGCAATTTCATTTTCAAGTTTCCATTATCCAAGTTAATTACCAATCATATTTTGTGGTAATTGTTTTGATGTTATTATACTATCTGTATCACAATAATATAAATTTTCATGACCTGTTATATATACACCTTCTAATAAATTAACTCTTGCTTAAGCTGTAATGAAAGAAGCAATTCTAACTAAACTTCCAACAAATTAAAGGTTATCTTTTTTTGCATATTTTAATTTAAATATTTAATCATTAATTTAAGTTATATCACTTAAAAGAGGATTTCTTATATTTTCTTCCATTTAAAGAGAATGACAATATTCAATTTCAGGAAATTCTTTTTAACCATATTTTCCATATCCTCCATTCATAAGGTTTTTATAAAATTATTTTAAATCACTTCTTTAAGTTTCTAATCTTTTATTATATAGATCTTCGATAAATTCTTTAAAGATAATTTCTCCTTAATATTTTAAGACATTATAAAATTTTATATTTTTTTATTATTTCCATTTATTTATAAATATTAATTCAGTTCCCCAACGCCAAGATTTTTCAACTTTTTTGAGATATAATAAACCATCTTTTGTTCTCATTGGTAAGCAAGGAATTATTATTTAATCACAAAATTCAACTTCTACTTCATAAAGATAATAAGGTATGCACATATTTACATTAAAATCTTTTTAACATTAAATTATTTATTATTAAGAGTTATTTAAAGGAGCAATTGGTACAATATTATTTTTCATTACATTAGGATAAGAACTATTTATATCATAATAATATAAATTTTATCCTTATTTTTTAAAATTCATAGTTATTCCTCCATAATAAGAATCTCTTTCTATTTAATAAATATTTCTTTTAATATTACTTTTAAGATCAAATTTTAGATAAAAAGATCTGAATATTGTTAAAGTCAAACTTGAAGAACTAAATATATGTCTAATATCAAGTTTTACTTTTTTTGTATTATGAATATTATTTTCAAATTCATAATTAACAAGTTCAAAAAATTTATCAACTAAACCCTTTAATACAAGACAATCTTAATAACAATATTCTAAAACTTTGACAAATTTTTCTTCATTTTAATAATCTTCAAGTTTCCAATTTTTTATATCAAAGTCTTATTTTTATTATTAAACACCCCACATTTTAGCTTATTATTTTAATGATCCTTATGCAAATATATATTTTATATCTTTAAAGTATACATTGTCAATATTTATTTATTTTACATCTGTATCTGTACCAATTATTTTTATATTTGGGAATTTATGTATTAAAAATGTCATTAAAAACATATAATCAAATTTTCCTCCATTAAAACTCCAAATATTAATTATTTTTTATTAATAATTTATTAATATATTTTATTCAATATAATCCAAAAAATCTAAAACACAGTCTCTTCCTTTAAATTCAATTTTATTTAAATCATCATCAATAAGACAAATTAAATAAACATCTTATTATCCTTAATCATTTAAAACAAATGTTTCCATATCAAGATAAAAATTAAAACTTTAAGGTATTTCTTTTTCTTATTATTCAACTTCAATTTCTTCTTCAGTTAACTCTTATTTCTTTATACCTCTTTTAGGTTTTTAAAATTCTTTATTTCTCATAATATAAGGAAAATTATATTAATTTCTTATTTTGATTTTATCATTTTAATTTTTTGTTGTTAAAACAACATGATTATCTTTTATCAATAATTAATATGGATTTTAAGGAAAAAGTGATCTACTTGATTTTATACAATGTACTCCTAAAATAATATTATATTTTTCTTTTATTTCTTTAACTAATGCATGAACAGATCCGAAAAATATTTTTTCATTATTACTTAAAATAAGATTATTTGGATTTTTAGCTTTTTAAATTTAATCTAACATAAAGTTTTTATAACTAATTTAGGATTTTTAATTTTCAAAGTAATATAAAACTCTAAATAAACAATGTTAATCTTTATCAATTTTAATAATATCATTATCATCTAAAATATTATTTTTATTTTTAGATTTACTATCAAAAGCTAAAATACCACCTAAAAAAGCTGAAAGTAAAGAATCAATATCATTTTATAAAACATATGGTTATTAATCAATTAAAATGAAATTTTATTATGGATAATTAACTTAAGCAATTGTAAATTCTTTTACAATATATAAATCAACATATCTTAAAAATGTAGGATTATAAGCTTCTTCATATTCTTCTAAAACTTAAATTTATTCATATATATGATTTAAAATATCACTTCTTATTTATTAATTATTATTATTATTATCAGGAATAAAAAATGTGAATTCTTCATTAAAATTTGCAGGATCATTTGAATCTTTAACAAATTAATAATTAAAATTTCTTTTTCTCCAAGATGTTACAAATGGATTAGGATTTCCTCCAATCAAATTTGGTCTTCCAGTATGTTGATTTACATCATCTATTCTTAATGTAAAGACTTTAGGACTATCAATATCGTAAATGAATTATTAATCTTCCACAAAATTATGAATTTAAGTGCTTGTTCTATTAAGAGGATTATTATTATCTTCACATAATTCTATAATTTATTTATCAATATTAGCCCATGCTCTTTCATATATTATTATTGAATCAGCATCATCTTCTTCAATATTTGAATATAATACTTCAAGATTAAAGAATATTTTTTCTACAGTACTTTCTTCAAATTATAATTAAATTTCACTTATTAAATTATTTAGATTTAATCTTATAAATGAAGGAAATGGATTATTAACTGAATTTTAAGGTAAACCTAATAAAGTATTAGGATTTAAGGTGCTAGCTGCATTAGGAACATCATAAAAAAGATCAGTTTTTGAATTTTATGGTAAATCGTTTCTATTTATTATATGACTTTATTAATATCTTAATTAATCGTAAAATAAAGTTGGCATAAAATAATATTTAAATTGAACAAGTGAAGGAATATCAGCAAGTTATGCAAAATGTCTAGCATTTCCATATCCTATATTAAAACTTTATTATCCTAAAAATGTCTATTTTAAATTATTTGTATTAAACAAGGTTCTAAAGAAACGAGATCTTTAAATATATTCATTTCTTTTTGCAATTAAATTATCATTTCTTGTAATTTAATTAGATTAATGATATATTTATTAAATATTATTAATCATTTTTTAATTAAATAATTTTTTATAAAAAATTTTTAAAAAATAAATTTTTGAAAATTTTTAAAATAATTATTATAATTTTAATTTAGATTTTAGATCTTAAATACCTACATATATTTATATATATATATAGTTTTATACATTAAATTTAATATATAAAAATATAAATTATAAATCTTAAAAATCAAAAGAAGATATTATTCTAAGTATAGCATGTTCTACAACAATATTCTGATATTTCATTTTTAATATCTTAAGGACATTTTTTCACAAAATTATCAAATTAATAGTCAAAATCAACAATAAATAATTTATTGCAACCTTTACAATTAAATTCGTTTTTTCTACTTAAAAGATCTTAAGCTTATGGTCCAAATTAACTATTAATTTAAAATTATTCAATTTATTATTAAAAAGTCAAATATTTTATTGAAGGTCTCTTTTAAAAATGAAGGAATTCTTAGGTATGTTCTTTAGTTATCATTTCTTAAATCTTTTTATTTTTCATTAAAAAACGTTAATTAAGAAAGTTTTAAACTTTATTACAATCTTTGCATATTTCTTTTTAAGGAGCTCCCATATTATTTGGATTAAAATGAAGAATTTCATCATCAACAAAGAATTCACTTGTACATTCAAGATTAACACTTTTATTATCATTATTAATGTTTTAGAAAAATGTAAATTAATCAATTTCTTGGCAATCATCTTCACATCCTTCTTCTATCTTAACATTGATGTTTAAATACTTAGAAGCACCATGTTCTTATTTTATAGTCTCCAAAACAGAATAATTATTATTAGATTGATTTAAATACTAAGTAACATTTGATTATTATTACCAATAATCTTCTAATTTAATAGCTCTAATGATTTAGTCATCCATCTTTTATTCAAAGTTTTAAAGTGACAGTTAATATTAATCCATAATTAAAATTTAAATTTTTTTTGAAAGGCTTTTAAGATTTTAAAAAATATTTTAAAAATTTTTTATAAAATTTTTTAGATTTTTAAGACCTTATATAGTATAAAAAAGTTAAGCTTGCTTGAAAATTTTTCAAGTGTGGTGGGGGACTTTTGTGACGCACTTAACTACCTAATCACTATTTAAAATTTAATAAAAAATCCAAGGGGGTTTTTAATTTTAATATTAAATTTTTTAAATTTTATTTAACATTTTAAAATGCTTGGCCCCCCGAATGACCTTTTAATTCATTATTCATTCTTTTAATTTAATTTTAAAAAATAGTCTGAGCAAG
>Ga0208744_1000280_pt1 | contig 21116 bp, 29 predicted proteins | sample CryBogCBH24Aug09_FD_184620 | JGI IMG/M metagenome (GOLD analysis project Ga0208744, IMG submission 184620) | Freshwater microbial communities from Crystal Bog, Wisconsin, USA - CBH24Aug09 (SPAdes) (version 2) | ecosystem: Environmental > Aquatic > Freshwater > Lake | place: Crystal Bog...
GTCAGCTATTCAAGCGGCTGACGTTCCAACATTGAACCAAAATACTACTGGAACTGCTGCAAACATCACAGCAACGTCAAATTCCACATTGACAACTTTGAGTGCTTTAAGTCTCCCAGGCTCTCAAATTAGCGGCAACATATCTGGCAATGCTGCCAACGTAACAGGCACAGTAGCTATCGCTAACGGCGGCACAGGTCAAACAACCGCATCTGCTGCATTTAATGCGCTATCGCCTATCACTACTACTGGTGATTTAATTATCGGTAACGGTACAAATAGCGCTACACGGTTGGGTATTGGCACTAGCGGATATGTATTAACTAGCAACGGCACAACAGCAACGTGGTCAGCAGGAGCATCTACAGGAAATCCTGTCGGGTCTACTTTATACACAAACAATAATCTTGGAGGATTTTAAATGGCCGCTAATACTAGCCCAATTTTTCCGGTAACACCTATCGTTGGTATTGCCACACTAACAAGCGCAACTGCAGTTACAAGTTATGCCAATATTACTGGTACAACAGGTTTAACACAGCTTACTGCAACTAGTACTAATGGTACGCGGATTGATACAATTAGTGTTTTAGGTAAAGGTTCTACTGTTGCTTCAAAAATAACTTTATGGTTATATAATGGGACTACATCCTATGTAATTGACGAAATTTTAATTACTGCGGTGACTTTTTCTAATACGGTTTATGAGTTTTCAGCGCAAAAATCTTATACAACTTTAGTAATCCCGCCTACTTATCAATTGTTTATTTCTCAAACAGTTTCAACTGATGTAAACGTGTTGGCATATGGTGGACAATATTAAATATGTTTCCAATTAGCTTTACTCCCCCTCCTTCATCTGCAAAGGTGACGGTATTTACACAATCTGGATACTTTCAGATTCCAATTGGCGCAAATTATTTAATGTTTGACGTTATTGGCGCTGGTGGTAACGGTGGTTCAGGGGGAATTACTGCAGCGGGTTGCGGTGGCGGAGGCGGGGCAAGAAACGTTCGTGTCGTTCCAGTAAGCGCAACTAATGATTTGTATACTGGTTTAAATGCAATTACTATTGGCAGTTCCTTATATGTAACTGTTGGCGCTGCACCTGGCGGTTCTTCTTCTGTAGCCATTATAAAAAATAATGAATATCTTATTACTGCTTACGGCGGCGGTGGCGGCGATCAAGTAAATAATACGTTAAGTGCTGGCGGCGGTGCTGGTGGTGGTTCTGCATCTAGTGGAGCTGGTTCAAATACTACAGTTCCTATATCCGGTGGAAATCCTATTTATGTTGGTGCTGTAGGTCAAACTACATCTGGAAATTCCCTTGGAACTTCTGGTGCTGGCGTTGGAGCTGTAGGCGTTCCAGGGTCAAATGCTGAATGGGGCGGCGCTAGTGGCGGTGGTGTGGCTACTTCTGGTGCTGGTAAATATGGCGGTGGTTCTATGTTTGGCAGTGGCGGTGGCGGCTCTGGTGGTAATGTTGCTGGTGGTACTGGTGGCGCTGGTGGCACTGGTGGAATACAAAACTATGCGGGAACTGGCGGCGGCGCTGGGGGAACTTCCGGAAATAACGGCGGTAATGGTCAAAATGGCTCAATCTTTGGCGCTGGTTCTGGTGGCGGCGGTGGTTATGGCAATGCTTCTGGTACTGGAACTAATGGCGGTAATGGCGGCATACCTGGCGGCGGCGGCGGCGGCGGTGGTTATGGATCATCTGCTGGTGGAACAGGCGGTGTTGGTGGGCGTGGCGAAGTAAGAATTTGGTGGTGGTAATGAAATACGCAGTCATTGAAAACGGTAAAGTTGTCAACATTGTTTTATCCGATTCACAAGATTTTGAGAATTGGGTTCTTGCTGATGAGACTACCAGAATAAACGGCACTTGGGATGGACAATCATTTGGGCCATTTGTTCCCGATGTTAGTGAAGTTGCTGAAAAAGTTAGATTCACTAGGGATAATTTACTAAAAAATTCTGATTGGACACAGATTGCCGATGCACCAGTAGATAAAGCGGCATGGGCAACATACCGTCAAGCCTTGCGTGATTTGCCTAAAGAAGCTGGCTTTCCTTGGACAATCACATGGCCTACTGAGCCATAAGAATCATGATAATTACTTGGAAAATTTTAGAGCTTTTTGTCGAAAAAGACGTTATTACTCACGCCAAATACCATGTGAGGGCTACTGAGGATGATGTTGTTATAGAGACAGAAGGCAACTGGCAATTTGACAAGTTTAACGTGCAAACGCCTTATGCTGAAGTTACTGAGGATTTAGTGATTCAATGGATAAAAGATGGTGCTACTAAGTTTGGAAAAAATGTAATAGAATCACGGTTAGAGGAACAATTGGCGCTTCTAGAAAAGTCGAAATCTGTTGTGCCTCCGTGGAAGCCCCCCGTGTTTACCCTGGAGCTTAAACAATGGTAATGCCAATTGACATCATTTCTAGATCGCTGAAAGACATTGGCGCTTTGGAAGCTGGTGAAACGCCTACACCAGAAGCGGCGCAAGATGCGTTTGACCTTCTCAATGACATGATCGATCAATGGTCGAATGAGTCAATGATGGTGTATTACAAGAATGAAATCATCTTCCCGATTGTTCCAGGGCAGACACAATACACAATTGGCCCAACTGGTGAAATTGGCGCTGGTTTCACGGGCTACATAAGCGGCAACACATTGACTGTTGCTAATACCAACGTCAACAACTTTGCTGGTACAGGCTCAATCAATAGCTCAACGCTGACCATTACGTCTGTGTCAAGCGGTGCTTTGCAGGTTGGCAGCATCATTACTGGCGCTTCAATTCCTAGCGGCACATCTATTTTGTCGTTCGGTACAGGTAACGGCGGTGTAGGCACTTACACGATTTCTCAGTCGCTGTTTATCAACAACGAATCAATCACAGCTAACGCACCGATCATTACTTCTGGTGCTATTTCTAATGGGCAGTATCTGACCACGACATACGGCGTGAACATGAACCTGTCTCAAGGAACGCAGATTGTGGCCTTTAATACAGGCGCTGGCGGAAACATTAACGAAGCTGGGACGTACACCCTTAACAACTATGTTACAACGCCTAATCCTGCGTTTACTGGGTCTATTAGCGGCACTACCCTTACTGTTAGTGCTGTCTCTGCTGGTTATTTGGGTGTCGGTTGTGTGGTTAGCGGAACAGGTGTTACTTCTGGCACGAAAATTACTGCGGTTTTAACTGGTTCTGGCGGTGTTGGTATTTATACGGTATCGGCATCACAAACGGTTAGCAGCACATCAATGACGGGGACTGTTACGCCTTTCCCGATTACTGCTTACTATCAGCGGCCTTTGAGCATTTCTAGCTGCTTTGTGCGTATCAATACAAACAGCAACGGCATCCCTGTTCAAAACGGCGGCTTGGACTATCCAGTAGCTGTGTTGTCGCTGGAAGAATACGAAATGATCGGTCTGAAAACGCTAAATGGCCCTTGGCCCAAGGCGCTTTACTATCAGCCAACAGAGCTATTGGGTAACATTTTTGTGTGGCCTAACCCTTCTCAGGGTGAAATGCACTTGTTTACCGACAACATTTTTAGCCGTTACTCAAGCGTTAACGACACCATTCAGCTACCGCAAGGCTACACAAACGCTTTGCGCTGGAACTTGGCTTATTTCTTAATGCCTATGTACGGCAAAGCCTCGCCTGTGCAGATTTCGATGATTCAGAAAAACGCACAAGAAGCTAAAGCGACTGTTAAGCGCACCAACATGAAACCGCCTCAAGTTGCTCGATATGCTGATGCTTTGCTGGTTGGCCGCCAAAAGGATGCTGGCTGGATTCTGTCTGGAGGGTTCTTTAGATGAGTGACTTTGGCTTTGTTGGGCCAAGTTACGAAGCCCCATCTATTTATCAAGAGTCGCAAGAATGTATCAACTGGCGACCTGAGATTGACCCGCTTAAACAGGCGGGAAACCGTGGGGTTGTTGCTCTTTATCCGACACCAGGATTAACAACATTAGCAAATCTTAACGCTGCTGCTGTTCGTGGGATGCACACTATTTCTGGTGGGCAGCAACTGATTGTTGTTTGCGGCGCTTATGTTTATTCGCTAACAGCCAATTTAGTGCCTTCTGTTATTGGCATTTTGAGCACTTCAACAGGTCAAGTTCAGATCAGCGATAACGGCGTTAACGTTTACATTGTTGATGGTGCTAATCGTTATGTTTGGTACATTTCTAGCCCTTCTGGTGCTATCTTTACAGGCTCAATTAGCGGTACAACTTTAACCGTTACAAGTGTTAATACTGGAACAATTGCAATCAATCAAGCCTTAACAGGAATTGGGATTGCGTCTGAAACAGTCATTACTGCATTAGGCACAGGAACTGGTGGAACTGGTACATACACCATAAACACCTCTCAAACTGTTGCAGCGGAATTGATGACTTCTTCAACGGTTGGCGCTGTTATTACAGGGGCAATCTTTGGAACGACACTTTTTGTTCAATCGGTAACAAGTGGAACAATACACCTTGGTCAAACGATTCAAGGAACTGGCGTTACTGCAAATACGATTGTTACTGCATTTGGTAGCGGGTCTGGCGGTGTTGGCACTTACACCGTAAGCACATCACAAAATGCACCTGCCTTTAGCGTGTCTTTTATTGGGCAAATTTCTGGAACTTTGCTAACGCCAACTGTAATTAACAGCGGCACTCTTGCAGTAAACCAATACGTTTATGGCGCTGGTGTAACTCCTGGAACACAAATTACTTCAGCTAACACAGCTTTGATGGCAAGTTGCAGTATTAGCGCAGGTGTTTTAACTGTTGGCACTTTGAATTTTGGTTCAATTTCTGTTGGACAGGCTTTGTTTAACAGTAGTGACCCAAATTTTCCTTCTGGTATGATTATTACCGCTAACATTAGCGGAAGTGGCAGCGGCAGCACTTGGCGAATAAACAATACGACTTATTCAACTGCTGGAATAACAATAAATGCCGCAAGTTATGGTTTAAATAATTCCATGACAGTATCGTCTGAGCAGATGTATTCTTCTACATCGGCTGGTATCACAGACTATGCTTTAAATTTCAGCATATTACCTAGCACAGATGGTGCTTTTACTGGCGGTTCTTCTGTGGATATTGTTGATAACTATTTTGTTTACAACAATCCTGGAACACAGCAATGGGGCGCATCTGATCTGTTGTCGCCTATTTCTAGCTCAACTTCTTACGCTTTTAAAGACGCTGCACCAGATAAGCTAGTTGCTTTGATTGCTGACCATCGCGAAGTTTATTTGATGGGTGAAGTGTCCTCGGAAGTGTGGACAGACGTAGGTGCTATTCCTTTTCCTTTCCAGCGTATTCCAGGCACTTCTACTCAACACGGTATTGCAGCGCCTCAGTCGTTATATCGTTTAGGAAATTCGTTTGCTTATGTGTCTCGCAACAACCGTGGGCAAGCACAGATCATGCAAATGAATGGGTATATCCCAACTCGCATATCTACTCATGCTGTTGAGAATACGCTTATCAATCAAACAATTACTGATGCGATTGCGTTTACTTACCAGCTAGAGGGCCACGAAGTTTATGTCGTGACTTTCCCTAGCATTGGCGACTATGGTTTGACATGGGCCTATGATTCAACAACTCAAATGTGGCACAAATGGCTATATTGGGATGGCAACGAATACACACGGCATCGTGCAAATTGCTCTGCACTTTTTCAGGGCATGGTGCTTGTTGGCGACTATTCCAACGGTAAGATTTACGAACTGGATTCGACAAATTTCACAGATGACGGTCAAACTATACGCAGATTGCGTAGAACTCCGCATTTGACAACTGACTTGCAACGTCAATACTTTGATGAATTGCAGATTCAGTTCCAACCTGGAACGGGCTTGCCAACAGGTCAAGGTAACGACCCTCAAGCGATGTTACGTTGGTCTAATGATGGCGGCTCTACATGGTCAAGGGAGTATTGGGTAACGATTGGTAAAATTGGTCGTTACAAAAATCGTGCTATTTGGCGGCGTTTGGGATGGTCACGGGATAGGGTCTTTGAAGTTGCGTTTACTGACCCTGTTAACAGCGTGGTTGTATCTGCTAACTTAAAAGCATCGGTAGGGGAAAACTAATGGCTAACGGCTTATATTCTTCTCAGCAGCAGAATCCTTACCCACAGTCGGTTTTTTTGGATGGAACTACGCAAAGACCGACAAGAAGTTGGCAACAATTCTTCCTTAATTTGTTAAACTTCAGTAGTGCATCATCGGCAACTGCTGGCTCTGCAACCTTACCTAGTGCACCTGCTGGCTTTATGAATGTAACGGTAAACGGTCAGTCTTACAAAGTACCATATTACAACCCATGATAACTTTTCAAAAAGAGTCGATGTTTCCTTTTGTTTACGAAGCATTGGCCCTTTTTAAAGAGCATTACGATGAAATTGCAGAACGAACTGATGTTATAGAGCTTGACCCAGATTTAGACCGTTATAAAACGCTTGAAAACGCCAAGATTTTGGAAGTTCATACAGCGAGGGATGATGGAAAACTGGTTGGTTATAGTGTTTGGATGGTGGTAAACCACTTGCACTATAAAAAAAGCGTCACGGCTAGCTCAGACATTCTCTATATTCACCCTGATTACAGAAAGGGTTTGCTTGGATATAGGTTTTTAAAGTGGACGACTGAAGAAATTAAAAAACGGTCACCACAAAGAATCTTGTTCCACATGAAGCCTTTTCTTGATTACGGGCATTTGGTTGAGAGATTGGGTGGTCATTATTTTGAAAAGACTTATTCAATAGTTTTGGGGTAACTTATGGGCATTTCTGCTGTTATTGACGCTGTTGTTAGCGGTATTGGTGAATCCGCTGTCGCTGACGTGGCTGGTGGCGCTTTAGCTGACGTTGCTGGTGGAACGTTAGCTGATTCTGCGGCTGCTGGTTTTTTAGGTTCTGATGCCGCTTCTGCTGCTGCCGCTGATGCTTTAGCTTCTGGAGCTACTGACGCAGGGTTGGTTTCTGCTGGAGACTATGCGGCTGGTCAAGCTGCTACTGACGCTGCTCTTGCTAATGCAGGATTTGATACAAGTGCCGCTGCCGCAACTGCTGCCCCTGCTGCATCATCTTTTGGCGATATTGCTTCTGCCAATATACCTAGTCAAGCAAGTGTTGTTCAAAATTATGGTGTTGGTTCGTTTGTTGATCCTAGCACAGGAACTATTTACGCTTCCAATGGCGCTGTTTATGCTTCTGATGGAAGTTTAATCACATCTGCTCCTACAAGTTTGTCTGATATTGCCGCCGCTACTCCGGCTGATACAACAGCGGCAACACAAGGGACTTCATTAAATAGTATTGCTCAAGCTACGCCAGTAACAGATCAATCTATTGTCCAAGGTACTAATTTAAGTGATTTGGCTCAAACTGCCCAGACTGCTTCTACTGCATCACCTACGGCTGGTTTAACTGCATTGCCTGATGGAACATTTACTGATTCACTTGGCAATATATATGATGTAAATGGCGCACAAATTAGTTCTGCTGCCAACAATGCAGCCATAGCACCAATATCTGCCGCTGATTACGCTGCTGGACAAGCGGCAACAGATGCTGCTTTAGCTAACGCTGGAATTGACACAAGTGCTATTGGTGCTACTGGTGCTGGCACTACAACTTTAACTGATCTTGCTTCACTTAATGCCACAGCACCTATAACAGAAGGTCAATATGCTGCTGGTCAAGCCGCAACCAATGCAGCTTTGGCAAATGCTGGAATTGATACAACTACTGGACTAACTGGTCTTGAAGCTACTGGTGCTGCGGCGGCTAATCCAGCACAAGGAATTGTTGCTCCTTCTAATTTTGGGACAGCGGCTTATGCTGACCAAGCTGGTACAAGTTTGGCTGACATGGGTGGTGCTCAAGGACTTAGTTCGGCAGCAACTTCTCCAGGTCTTGCTGGTATGGGCGGCGCTCAAGGTATTACAGCGGCAACTGGCGCTGATTTAGGTGCTGCTAATTCATTTATCAATAACGCTGGATTAACTGCTGCCGGATTGGGCGCTGCTGGTGCTGCCGGATTGGGCGCTGCTGGTTTAGGCACAGTAGGCGCTACTGGTGTAGCATCTTCTGGTTTAGCTACTTTGGGCGGTACAGGTAGTTTAGTAAATGCCGGAACTGCTGGTACTGTTGGTGCGGCAGGGGCTGGTTTGGGTGCTGGCGGTGTTCAAAGCGCACTTTCTGGTGCTGCTGCTGGTGGCGCTGCTGCTGGTGGTGGCTTGTTATCTGGTCTAAGTTCTGCTCTTGGTGGTACTGGCGGCGGTGTCCTTGGAACGGGTTTGACAGCAGGGCAAGTAGCTGCTTTGGGTAGCGGGGCTGCTGGCCTTGCTTCTGGCGTTATTAACAACCAAGCAATTAGTTCAGCTCAAGCTCAACAACAAGCCGCTGCTAATCAAGCACAAGGCGTTTTGAGTGGAATATATACAGGTCTGCAAGGTCAGTTAGCGCCTTATCAGCAAGCAGGTCAAGCTGGTTTGACGGGATTGCAAAACAATCTAAATTACTTCCAAAATCAGTTTAACAATCAAGACCTTAATGCTCAGTTAGCGCCTAACTATGACTTCATGTTGCAGCAAGGCCAAATGGCTAACCAACGTGCGGCTAATGTTGGCGGCGGTGCATTGTCTGGTAATACTTTGCAAGGTTTGCAACAATACACGCAAAACTATGCACAAAACGCTTACCAAAATGCGTTTAACAATTACCAGACACAGCGCAATAACATCTATAACAGCTTGGCAGGTATTGCTGGTTTAGGTACTTCTGCCAACCAACAAGCGGTTACTGCTGGCTCACAATACGGCAATCAAGCAACCAACTTGGCTACTGGTATTGCTGCTGCTAATGCTGGTGCTACGGTGGGTCAGGCGCAAAACACATCTAACACAATTAGCAACCTTGCTAATACCGCTACGCTGGCTACTTTGTTGGGTCAAACGGGTAAATAAGGATTAAAGATGGCTGATTTCTTTACAAATTACGCACAGCCTCAGCAACGTACATCGTTGGCTGACATGGTTAACACCGCTTCTGGAATTCAAAATTACCAACAAGCGCAGCAATTACAGCCTTTGCAATTACAAGAGGCTCAAGCAAAATTGCAATCAGCACAACAAGGCGCACAAAAAGGCGGTATTGAACTGTCTCAATTGCAACAAGCCAACAAAGAGCGTTTGGCGATGCAAGCGTTTATGGCTAATCCTGACAATTTTCAGACTAACGGCGAAGTAGATCAAGAAAAGATTAACAAAGCTATTCCTGGCCTTGCACCCATGACGGGAACAAAATACATTGAAGATTTGACCAAGTTGGCTAAGTCTCAAACTGAAGCTGCTTCTGCAAAAAACCAATTGACCACTCAAGAACGTGGCATCTTTGGTGCAACATTTTTAGAAAAAGCTAACAATAAAGTTACCGACCCAGAAGAATACAAAAAGTCACTTGACGATATTGCAGAGCAATACGACTCAAAACACGTTAAGCGCCTTGCTGAAACTTACAAAAATTCAATTGATTTAGTTAAGAATCCAGCAATGTTGCCTCAAATTGCGGGCAAGATTGGTGTTGGTATGTTGACTCCAACAGGCGCACAAGAAATTACTGCTCCTAAAATTCAAGTAACGCCTTCAGGTCAAACTGTTACTACGCAGAATATGCCAGGTCAAGCACCTACGGCTACCGTTGGTGTTGCTCAAGGTTTCCAACAACCTCAACAACCTCAAGGTGTGCAAGGCGCTCAAATGGGCGCAGCGTTTGACCATAACGCACCTACACCATTACCGCATCCAGTTCGCTCTGCTGGGCAGCCTTATATCCCTAATCCAACAGAAGCTGATGACACGGCTAAAGGCACTACATATCGTCAAGGTTTGTTAGGGGCGCAATCTAATTTGGTTACTGCCAAGCGCAACAATCAAGAAACGTTGCAAGCCGTTGATGAAATTGAAAAACAGTTGGGCAATTGGTCAACAGGTTGGACTGCTGATATTGCTCGTAAATATGGCAAGGTCGCTGGTACTGAGTTGGGTCAGAAATACACACAATTGTCTAAAGACATTGCTAATCAGCAGTTGTCGGCAATGAATGACAACCAGTTAAAAACTGATGCTGGCAAGCATTTGGCGGCTTTGGCTTCTGGTGATGAAACTTACCCCCCAAGTGTGTTGCGTAACATTGTTCGCCGCAATGATGCCCAATTGACGGGTACTGATATGCAAGCGACTGCGGCACAAAACTTTTACCGCAAGTATGGCGATAACAACATGGCTGCTTTCCAACAGAATTGGAACAAAAATTCAGACAGCCGATTGTTTGAAGCTGCAAGCATTGTCAACAGCATCCAAGACCCTGCAAAACAAAAAGCAGAGTTGGATAAGATCATGCCAAGCGACCCCGCACAGCGTAAAATCTTCCTTGAAAAATGGCGTAACCTTAAAAAGTTGACCTCAACAGGGGAACTCTGATGGATGCTCTTGAGCAGTATTTAAGTAGCGGGAATACTGAATCCCCCATTTCTGATGCTTTGCTTGATCGGCTAAAGCAGACAGAAAGCAGCGGCAATCCTAAAGCGGTCAACAAAACTAGCGGGGCAATGGGCGCTTATCAGTTCATGCCTGGAACAGTTGAAATGCTTGGCAAGCAGGGTATTAAGTTTGACCCAATGGATGAAAAGCAATCCCGTGAAGCTGCTCGTCAATACTTAACTCAGCTTTACAACCAAACTGGTAGCTTGGACAAAGCATTGGCTGCTTACGGTGGGTTTAAGACCGCTGACCCTACTAAATATGTTCAGTCTGTAAAAGGTTCTAGCGACCCATTAGAGGACTATTTAAGCGCACCAGTTACCAAAGCCGCTACAACAGAAGCAGCGCCCGCTGAATCTAAAAGCAATGTGCCTAAGATTATGCAAGATATGCTGGCAGAACGCCAAAAAGGTCAGCAGCAAGCTCTTGGATATGCCAAACAGTTTGGTCAAGGCGCTGCATCTTTGGCTGATACAACCATTGGCGGAATTATTCCTGGCGTGGCTGGCGCTGTTACTTATGCTGGTCAACGTGCTTTGCAACATACGCCAGAAGAAGCGGCAGCGGCGCAGCAACGCATTGAGCAGCAACTTGGTCAGCCGTTTGGTAAATTGTTTGGTGTGACGCAAACGCCAGGCTATCAACAAGAATCCAGCCGCAAGATTATGGATTTTGTTGGGCAAAACATTGGCAAAGGCGCTCAATGGATTTCTCAGCAAACTGGTTGGCCTGTTGGTGACGTTCAGAACATGATGGGTACTTTGGCGGCTCCAGCGGTTGAAGTTGTTGGCCCTGCTGGTCGTGCTGTTGGTCGTGGCTACCAAGCTATTGAACGCATGGCTGTGCCAGAAGCTGCCCGTATTGTTGACACAGTAACAAAGCCTAAAACTGGATTTGGCGCACAAAGCATTGGCGCTGCTCAATTGACACCAGAAGCCGAAATTAAAGCGGCAATAGCGCAAGCGTCACCAGAAACCCAAGCGGCTTTGCGTGGTGTTCCAACAAATGACATTAACCTAGAAGCGTTAAACCGTCACGTTGAAGCTGATTCGCTGCCTATTCCTGTGCGTTTGACTAAAGGCCAAGCCTCGCAAGATGTAAGTGTTTTATCAAATGAGATGAACACAAGGGGGAAGAACCCTGAGTTAGCGCAACGATACAACGAACAAAACGGTCAATTGATTGATAACATCAATGCAATTCGTGACCAAGTAGCGCCTGACGTTCATGCTACTCACCACATTGAAAATGCAGAAAACATTATCAATGCTTACAAAGATTTAGATACAGCTAGAAACACAGATATTAGCAACAAGTTCCAAGCATTGCGTGACGCTGCTGGTGGCGAATTGCCTGTTGATGCAAAAACTTTGCTTGATAACATTGATAAAAAGATGAAAAGCGAACTTTTGTCAACAGATGCACAGAAAGTTTCGCAATATCAAGAACTTAAAAAGCTGGCAGAAAACGGCACAATGTCTTTTGACAATTATCTTAATATGCGCCGAAACATGAGCAAAATATCAGCGCAAGATGCTGATGCCTCAGTTCGCACCGCAGCTAAGATGATGGTTCAAGAGTTGGATAAATTGCCTTTATCTAACGAAACTGCTGGTTTGAAACCTTTGGCTGATGTTGCCCGTAGCGCAGCCCGTGAACGCTTCCAATTGCTTGAAAAAGACCCTGCATATCAAGCTGCTGTTAACGATGTTGCACCTGATAAATTTGTTAACAAATACGTTATTAATGCTAATAAGCGTGATTTGGATGCAATGCTTCAACAGCTTGGCGCTGATTCAGAAGCGGGACAACACGTTAAAGCGGCAACAATCAATTATTTAAAAGAAAAAGCTGGAATCGTTAACGATAACGGTAATTTTTCGCAATCGGGTTTTAACAAAGCATTGATGCAGCTTGACCCTAAATTGCAGTATTTGGTTGGTGAAGCTACGCCACAGTTAAAAACATTGGGCAATGTTGCTCGATATACGCAAGCGCAACCTAGAGGCTCATTTGTCAATAACTCTAATACTTTGGTTGGCGCAATAGCGCAGAACCTTGCAAAATCTGTTGGTTTTGCTGCCGAAAAAGGCATAAACGCTGTTGTTCCTGGTGCTCAATTAGGCACAGCAATTATGGAAAGACGTGCTGCTAACGCTGCTAAACAAGCCACAAAAGAATCTTTGAAGCCTGGTGCTGGTACTCGGCTATCTGACATTGGTAAACCTAAGAAAGAAACTAAATGAGTTATCTATTAGCCCCTATCGGTAACGGAGCTCAGTTCTTTACCGTCAATGGATTGCCGCTAAACGGCGGTTATATCAATACTTATTTAGCTGGTACGACTACAGCCGCTGCGACTTACACCACATCGTCTGGCAGCACAGCTAACACAAACCCTATTGTTTTGGGAACAGATGGTCGGCCTCCACAAGAAATTTGGTTGGCCTCTGGCACTAACTATAAGTTTGTTTTGTCTGACAGCACAGGTTCTGTGATTCAAACATACGATAACTTGTATGGAATACCCACGACTTTGACCAGCAGCAATCAAGTTCCTAGCGGCTGTATTTTGATTTGGTCGGGTTCTATTGCGTCTATTCCTTCTGGCTACTATCTGTGCAACGGTCAAAACGGTACGCCTAACTTGCAAGATTCTTTTATTGTTGGCGCTGGTAATACATACGGGGTTGCAAACAATGGCGGGTTTACTTCTAGTGTTGCCAGCAACACAGGAACTAATAAACCTCTTTACTACGCACTAGCTTACATTCAAAAATCATGAGCGATATTGATCTAGTTAAGTATGGTCAGCTTTGGCAAAAAGTCGAAGATTTGACACAAAAGGTGGATAAGCTAGAGGATGGCATGGAGCAATTGCTGGAACTGGCTAACAAGTCAAAAGGCGGCTTTTGGGTTGGTATGTCCATTGTTTCGGCTATTAGCTCAGTCGTTGGCTATTTAACTCATAACTTCATGAGCGTGAAATGATTGACCCAATCACAGCCCTAGCAGCAATACAGTCAGCAGTTAAGCTCGTCAAAAAAATGAGCCAGACGGTTGATGACGTTGGTTCGCTTGGCCCTGTGTTGGGTAAATACTTTGATGCCAAGTCTAACGCTATTCAAGCGGTCAAGGAAGCCAAGGATTCTGGCAAGGCTTCCAACATGGGTACAGCCATTCAGATTGAAATGGCGCTGGAGCAGTCTAAGCAGTTTGAATCTGAGTTGCAGATGCTATTCATGCAAGCTGGCAAGGTGGACGTTTGGAACAAGATAAAAGAACGTACAGCCCAGATGGACAAAGCCGATAAGTTTGCCGAGCAAGCTGCTAAAGACCGAGCCAAGGCCCAAAAGAAAGAGCAAGAAGAATTTATGCTGGCTGCTTTGATTGCGGTCTTAGTGGTTGTTCTTGGCTACGTTGGCTATCTGTTTGTTCAAGAATCTATTGATTATGCTAAAAAGAATAGCCATTCTGTGCATCATCGTTCTTAGTGGCTGCTCTGATAGGTATCGTTATACCTGCCAAGATTTTGACCACTTTCAAGACCCTGAATGTCAGCGACCAAGGTGCTTGTTTACACAGACCTGCCCTGACTACTTAGTTGCCCCTGTTTTGGAGAAACAAGTTGAATCTACTCAGCAACAACCCAGAACACAAACTAACCGCTGAAGAAATCGAAGTTCGTATCTGGGCTATTGTGGTGCTTGCCATCACGGGCATTTTGTTCTTTATCGTTATTTGCTTGCTTTATTCGGTCACGTTTGTTGTCCAGCCTATCAAGGCTATGGCTCCAATCGATCAGGCTTACACCAAGATGCTGAACGACATTGTTTTGCTATTGGTAGGTGGTATTGGTGGGATTGTTGGTAAGCGGGTCGCTGGTGGGGTTGCAGGGACGCTTGCAGGGGTTAAACAGGCTACGAATACGCCAGCACCTTGCTATGGTCAGCCCATGATGCAAATGGGTATGCCGCAGCAGAGCCAAGCATTTGGTGCTATGCCCATGTTTGTGAATCCTGTGTTTGATGAAGAATGGAGAGCGCCTCCTCCCCCTACTACACAGCCAGATCACTTACACCCAGAGCGAGAAGAAATAGCGGCTGAACGTGCTGCTGCAAAGGATGCAGAATGACGTGGTTTCTTACATTCTTTAGCGACTTGTTTTACATCCTTGCTGTGCTGGCGCTGATTGCTGGCGTGGGTTTGTATGGTTTGAGCTACTTTGCTAAGTTGCTTCCTGTTATTGCTACCTACGCCCTTTTAATGCAGATTGGCGGGGTTGTTTTGGCCTTGGGTGGTGGGTATTACGTTGCTGACCATAAGGGCTATGAGCGCCGTGTGGCAGAGGATAAGGCCGAAATTGAGCGGTTAAATGCCGAAGCAAGAGCTAAAGAGGAAGAACTTGCTCAGACGCTAAAAGATAAGACAGCAGCACTTAGAAAGGCATCCAATGCTATTAAGCAAAAGCAAGTTAATATCGTTCAGCGCATTGATTCTGGCGAGTTGCGCTTCCCCTCCGCCTGTGGTGTTCAAACCAGTTCAGATGCCGGAACTGCCGGAGGAAATCCAAAAGATGGAGCCGAATCTGAGCGACAGGCTCTTAAAGATATTGCAGCCATTGCCGCAGACGGCGACCTCGCCATCACCCGCCTCAACGCCTGTATCGACCAATACCAAGCAGTAAAGGAAAAGGTCAATGTTAAACAGTAGTCAACTCGAAAAGCTAGGAATTAGCGCCGCTTGGGTTGATGGGCTGAACAAAACCTTTGAGCGTTTTAAGATTGATACACCTCGCCAGCAAGCCATGTTTATTGGTCAATGTGGCCATGAATGTGCCAACTTCAAAATCCTAGAAGAGAACCTAAACTACAAAGCGGCAACGCTGATGCGGTTGTGGCCCAAACGCTTCCCGACTCAAGAGATTGCTAACCAGTATGCAGGAAACCCCAAAAAAATTGCCAACATGGTATATGCGAACCGAATGGGGAACCGTGAGGAAACTTCTGGAGATGGGTATCGATTTAGGGGCAGAGGGTGTGTTCAGCTTACCGGACACGCAAATTATTATCACGCCGGACAAGCCCTCGGATTCGATTTCGTCATGCACCCAGAGCTAGTCGCAACCCCAGAATACGCCGCTTTGACTGCTGGCTGGTTCTGGGACACGCATAAGTTAAACGCACCTGCCGAGGCTTGGGACTTTGTTAAATGCACCAAGATTATCAATGGCGGGACTATTGGGTTAGAAGAACGCAGAAAACACGCTGAACACGCACTTGTTGTTTTTACTGCTTAATGGGAAAATTAAACTTTTAAAGGACTAATCATGGCTTACACAATTACTGGAAAAGGCAAAGAATCTCCCAAGGGTCACTATGTTGTGGAGAAAAGCCATCAGCACCCATTGGAACAAAAAGTAGCCCGTCTGGAGCAAAAGCTGGACAAGCATATGCACTTGCCAATGGAAAAAGCGCATCACCCTGGTAACGACCAGAGCCAAGCGCCTTTGCCTAATATGAGAAAATACTAAGCGTTTAACCGCTGAATCGTTACGTTTAGGGCATCTAGCTCATTCATTTTGCGGATGAGCCAAGCCCTTTTCTGCCCATGCCAGCCCATCATTGACCCACGGTGGCAGTCTGGGCATAGAGCGATGCAGGTGTATTGAAGCCCTTGCTCTATGTGGTGGGCTTCACTTGGCCCAGGCTGGTCACACACGCTGCACGACAATTCCTTTACTCTTGCTAAATAGGCTCGTTCCAGCTTGTTGAGTTTGTTGTTCATTGTTTAGGCTAATTCCCACTCACGTTCTTCACGGTTTGATTTTGATTTGACGGTTTTGCCTGTCAGCCTGACCAGCCCAAGTTGCATCATTTCTTTGAGCCTTCTAGCGACTTGATTGGGGTCAAGCATTGATCGGTCTGCTATACCATCTTTGCCTTGTGGCCCACTAAGCACCAGCACCGCTAGGATTTGGTCGTAGTGCTTTGCTTTGAAATCAACTTTGTTAGCAGCTAATTTGCTGGTAATTGGGTCATTGTTGCGGTACATCGTTAGTCCTTTTTGGGTGTGGGCAATCATCTGGAACATCAGCAACGCACCAGATAGCCGTGTATTGACCATTTGTTGGGCCTTCCCATCGGTCTATGTAGGCGTCTGGCATGGATTTAAGCGATTTGCGAATAACCTCTGGTAAAGCCTTGATATAAATAGCTATTGATTCTGCTGACAGCCCATCTTGTTGGGTTTTCATTAAGTCTCTGATGTTGTGGTGGTGTGGACGCATTAAGTTACCAAGGTGCTTCTTCAAAGTTATCGGGGTTAAATTTAGGCTCGCCAGGCTTGTCGGGCAGCGGTGTAAGAGGGAAAGGCCACATTAGTCATACATCCTGTCAATGATTGCTTCATGCGCTTCTTCACAAATCACAGATACCAGTTCTTCATAAATGGTTTCCATGTCGGAATCATTCAACAATTCATTGACGTTGACACCTTTGTAAAAGACATTGACAACTTCAACATCATCCCATGAGGGTTCATATTCAACCTCAATATCCGCATTTTTAAATCCGATTGTTTTCATACAAGTGCTACCGCTAAAAACCAAGCCAACAAACAAGCAATGACAATAGCCAATGCGTAATCTAAGAATGTTTCAAAATGGGAGTTCATCATTTGCCTTTGTTAATTGGGTTTGCGAGGAGCCATTTGTCACCAAGGTATCGAATAGAAGCGACCCAAGACCGAATGTTGTGTCGGACAATATGACGTTCGATATACGGTCGATCAAAGTGTTCTCGAACCCTTTTGAGTAAAGTAATTGGCATAGTTGATCTAGCTCCATTTGCTGTGTTGAGTTGTCTTGCATGGTTGTTCCTAAAAAGCCCGAAGGCTTATTCGTAGGAGAGTTGTTGAAACTCAAAACTGTCTGCAAACTCAGGAGCGGCAGACTTGCGAATCTCAACAGACACGCAACCAAAACCGTAACGTTCTGCCAAATACTCTTTGGCGGCGGAAGTGTTGGCAACAACTGTGATTGTTGTTGAGGAAAAATCGGAAGGAAGAAAAGTGAAATCGGTCATAAGACCTCCTAAAAGACCGCTTGCGTTTTGCTACGGCATGGATGTATTGTATGTTGAAACAACTCAACATTGCAACAAATTTAATAAAATTTTTGTAGGTAGTTTCCCTAATTTGTATGTTGAGACAATTCAGCTACAATCTAAGGATGCAAAAACTTTGTAAACATTGCCAAAACGAAATTATTGGTCGTGACGTTCGTGCGACTGTTTGTTTCAATTGCACCGATAAGACTTATAGAATTACAGGCGGCGCTACTGCTTCAATAGCTGTAAACAAGGCAATTAAAAACAATTTGATGCCTCATCCATCTACATTGAATTGTGTCGATTGCGGTGTTCCGGCTACTTGCTATGACCATCGTGACTACAACAAACCATTGGATGTTGTGCCTGTTTGTAGTCGTTGCAATAAACTTAGAGGCTCTGCAATTCCTAAAGAAGCGACAGCATGACCAAAGAAGAAGCTATAAAACTTGCTGGCGGCATTTCAGCATTAGCAGACTTGCTAAAAATTCACAGAAGCGCAGTTTGGCATTGGAAGGCCATTCCTGCTTTAAGAATTTATCAGCTTAAAGAATTGAAACCTGATTGGTTTAAGCTATAATTTTTACAAACACGGCTAGGGTAGCTCCCGAAAAGACGATTCGTTACCGTCCTGCCGATATTGTTTTCAGTAACGACAACCGATAACGTAAGGTAAAAAAAGTGGCAACACTATCTCTTAAAAAAGCCAAACCTATTGGCGAAACTCCCTTAGAAAATCTTGATGGCAAATTTGTCGTTATGCGACAGTCACGCCATGTCAAATCTTTTAGGTTTACTTGCTTTTCTGACACGCACGATCAAGCTTTGCGTGAAGCAAATAGGCTAACTAAAACAAACAATACAGAGCGTTATTTGGTGCTTCAAGTCCAAGGTTGGGCTGATTGGAGCTACTAATGCACTATTACAAAAGAAACCTTGGCGACTATGCCAAAAAAGCAGGACGTTTGACCATGCTTCAACACGGTTCGTACTCGCTTCTTATGGATGCGTGTTATGACCGTGAAAAGTTCCCTACATTGGAGGAAGCTATTGAATGGACATGGGCATCCACAGAAGCTGAAGTTGAAGCGGTAAAGTTTGTTTTAAGCCGTTTTTTTACGCTGGATAAAGATGGTTGCTATGTTCAAGAACGTATCTTGGATGAGTTGCTTCACTATCATAAAAATGCAGATACAAACAAACGAATCGCTGATGAAAGAGAAGCGAAGCGTAGGGAAAAACGCACGAACCGTGAACAATCCGTAGACGAAGCGCCACCTAACCAAGAACCACTAACCATTAACCAAGAACCATTATTTATAGAACCTACGGTTCTTGTCCCCTCGCCTAAAGTCGAGAGAACGCCAGCAGCGCCAATTTCTGAAATTGTTGAGCTATTCAATAGCAAGCTGCCACAGTTGCCAAGGTGCGAAGTAGTTAACGATGCAAGAAAGCGAACAATCTCAGCCAGATGGCGTGAAGTTGTTGCTGAACAGAAGTTCACCAAAGACCAAGGGCTTGAATGGTTTGCTGATTTTTTTGACCATGTGCGAGGCTCTAAATTCTTAACTGGCAAGGTTAAGGATTGGAAGGCAGACATAGATTTCATATTCACCCCCACAAAATTTGCTCGCATCGTTGAAGGTGCTTACCACAAGGAGTAATCATGGCGTATAACATTAAAAAAGTTGAAGAAAAAGAAAACCAAGAGTTTTTTAACCTGTGCAGTGTTCAAGGATGCAATCAGCTTTGGTCGGTTCATATTTCTGGTCAGAAGCCAATGTGCAGCAAGCATCAATGGTCAAAGGCTGAAAAAAGAATGAACCCAGCAGTTTTGCCAAAAGCCGAGCCAGCGCCAGCCATTGATGCAGCCTGGTGGAATAAGGAGTTTTAAATGCGTAACCACTACAACCATGAAGAACTTGAAGCGGCACGAATCCTTGACCTGGTACGCATGGGTGATGATTCTGTGCCTTGGACAACAATAACTTGGGCCTTATGGGTGCTTGGCGATGCAGTCGGAATTTAAAAGCGTTATGGAATTCAACATGATTACTCAAGAAATTCTGAGAGAAAAATACACATATGCTGATGGCAATTTGTATTTTGCTAAGCCTGGGTTTGGGATAGTTGTAGGTTCTAAAGCTGGCTCTACCAAGTCAAACGGCTATGTCAACATTCGTGTCAATCAAAAAATGATGAAATTGCATCGAGTTATTTTTTTATTTCATCATGGATTCATGCCCGAATACATAGATCACATTGATGGGAATCCAAGCAACAACAGAATTGAAAATTTACGAGCCGCAAACGCTTCACAAAACGCTTGGAACGCACAGCTTAGAAAAGATAGTGCAACCAAAGTCAAAGGTGTTGATTTTTGCAAACGAACTGGAAAATTTCGTGCAAGAGTTGCTGTTAACAAAAAAACTATTTCTTTAGGAAGTTTCCAAAACCTTCAAGATGCAGAAATGGCGGTAAAAAATGCAAGACAAACGTATCACAAAGAATTCAGTTGTCATGACGCCAGATCAAATTGAATTTATGAAGGACTGCGAAAGCAGAGAATGGATTGACCGCTATCGCAAAAAAGCGAAAGATCACGGCTACGGCGAAGCTAACGCTTGGTGGGCAGACACGATTGAAAAGATAGAAAAAAAGCGTGGCAAGAAAGAAGCTGAAAACTTACGCCAGCGCATGAACAGAATCAGGGGCAACAAATGAAAGTTTTAGTAGCGTGTGAATACTCAGGCACAGTTCGTGATGCCTTTACCAAGGCCGGACACTATGCGATGAGTTGCGATTTATTACCGAGCGATTCAGAGGATGGCGATCATTACCAAGGTGATGTGCTTGACATCATCGACAATGATTGGGATTTAATGATTGCTCATCCCCCATGCACACATTTGGCTGTGTCTGGTGCTAGGTGGTTCAAAGATAAACAGGCAGAACAAACAGAAGCTATTGCTTTTTTCTTAGCCTTGGCCCTTGCAAACATCCCAAGAATTTGCGTAGAAAACCCAATCAGCATCATGTCAACACGCTTTAGAAAGCCTGACCAGGTTATCCAGCCGTGGCAATTTGGGCATGGGGAAACTAAGGCGACTTGTTTGTGGCTAACAGGTTTACCAAAGTTAATGCCGACAAACATTGTTGAAGGCAGAGAAGCTCGCATCCACAAAATGCCGCCTAGCCCTGACCGCTGGAAGCTCAGAAGCAAAACCTATCAAGGGATTGCTGACGCTATGGCTCAACAATGGGGAATAGTATGACATTCATGGTTACTTACCGTGTTGAAGGGCCGCCTCAAGGCAAAGGCAGACCAAGGTTTTCCAATCGTGGCGGCTTTGTCAAAACTTACACACCAAAACAGACAGCCGACTACGAAACAATGATTAAAGCATCCGC